>ERZ795048.1532-NODE-1532-length-20348-cov-11.925245_pt1 | contig 20348 bp, 14 predicted proteins | sample MGYA00375132_ERZ795048 | MGnify/ENA primary metagenome ERZ795048 (study PRJEB30177, sample SAMN05720225) | activated sludge metagenome | isolation source: Anaerobic digester | place: Hong Kong | collected 2014-12-17 ... | reverse complement strand
CGCTTCTGAAGGCTGAAAATACCGGAAGGCCTATAGCTCCTATAGTTATATACAGGCCTACAGATACAGTTCCAGCCTTTACACCGAGTATAAGACCGGTTATTACGATAGCCAGTGTCTGCAGTGTGGCTGGAACACCTGACGGCATAGGAATTGCAAGCTGGGACATAACAGCAATAATTGCCGTGAACATTCCAGTGTATGCGATTTGCTTTGTGCGTGATGCCATTTGGCCTCCTGTTCTGTTTGTTTATTATATTGTAAACCGCTTTATGTGTAAATACTCGGTATATTATGATAAAATCAATTCTGAATAAGGAGGAAAGCAAATGGCCCGGGTTTGTCCGAACTGTGGATTACATGTTTCAGATAAGGCTAAATATTGTAGAAAATGTGGAACACCAATTGGTATTACCAATGTTTCTGACTACTCCTTTTCAAAAAATATGGTTCAATTCAGTAAACCATGGGAAAATAGTAAAAGCCGACTGGGTTTAAAAGGCATTAAGTCTATATTGATGGATTTCAGAAAAGGAATCAGAAGAGCGACCTATTTGATTCCAGTATATGTTTTAGCTGCTGTCTGGCTGGTTATATCTTTGCTATTTGCATTAGAAATTCGAACACCATTATTAAATTTCTTCGCTTTTTTAACATATTCAGATGGAGCTATGTCCGGAGGGTTATTAGGAGCTGTCGGTGGTATTGTTGGAAAGATGATTTATTTATATTTCATTGTGATGCTTCTTACTCCTGTTTATTCTTTGCAAAAACCTTTCAAGGGTATTTCTACAGGTTTAAGGATGTTTTTTAACAGCATGTTGCGTTTTAAAAATCTTAAGGATATATATATTCCGGTTCTGACAGCAGGTCTTTCATTTATCGGCTTTAATATGTTCACGGGAAATAACAATTGGATAAACAGCATTATTTCTCCTGTGATTGTAATTATCATTTTACGTGCCATTGGCAGGAAATCCGGTATTACCTGGGATATCTTCCATAGAGTATTCGGAAAATCTATGTCTGAAGATATTACTATTAGATCACTTGGAGGATATATAGTCGGTATTTTACTGGCCATACCATGTTTTCTATTCAGTTCAGCCTTTATATGTTATTACATAGGGTTATTACTCATATTCATATCACTTGTTATAAGGCTTATTGATGTCCTAATTATTCGCAGAGCAGGATTCAGACGCATAATGCCTATTATACTTGCCACGATAATACTGCTTTCTCCAATCAGCGTATTAGCTGCTCCGGTAAATGAGATAAAAGGCATATGGGTGTTGCACGATATAAATATTATTGATCCAGATACAAACGAAAATACAAAAGAGAATACATATGTGTCTGATGGGTACATTCGCAAGCATTATTCAGTTGATGCTACTTACAATATTGAATATTTCTGGGATATCCCTCCTAAAAAGATTTATGCAGGTAATGAGACAAAACTGCTTATAAACCAAAAAGTAGTGTACAGCGGGAGTGAAGATACGAAACAGACATCATCATTAAAGACTTCGATGTTTATAACATACATACCCGATGACAAAAATCCGGAAATTAACGAATATTTTAAAGCTAGTAAGGATTTTGCAACTGAAAATATGTTTTTAGCTCATGAGCAGGATTATACCGCTTTCTTCTTGAAAATATTGAATTATTATGATTTATATAAAGAACTAAACAAGAATAACTGCAGGCTTACTATATCAGTTCAGGCATCATTTGGTGGCAGGGTTGAATACGTTTATAATTTGCAGAAATCACCTACTGACCAGTTTTTCACATGGTTTGCAGGTTCAGGAAGTGATAACGAGCATTACAAGCCATGGGGTACGGTTATAACTAACTTTATAACTATAACAGCAGCTTTAATGGGAGCAACTGTATCAGTAGGCTCATTGACTCTTAGAAGAAAAAAAAGCACGAGTAAAACAACTCAGAAGAAGACTGATATTATACAAAAGGGAAAGAATGCAGGATATGATAATAATATCTCAACCTCAGATTTATCTGATAATCTTACAAATCTGTATGATTCTCTTTCAAAAGCTTCGGCTGCAGGATGGCCAAAATACAAAGAAGTGTTTCAAAAAACATTATCAAAGAGCAAAGACCATATAATTCAGTCAAAGAGCATATATGCTATTGAATCATCAATAAACAGATATAGAAACAGTGTTTCAGGGTTAATCCATGACCTTTCTGCTCTGGGGTATAATAATGATGCACATGCGCTGGATATAAGAGGAGAAGAAATAACAAATGCAACTGGTAAAATCGTTTATTCAAATTATGTATTCAACAGTCTTGCATCGGGAAATCCCTACTGTGCTTTTATCGAACTTGCCAATGCGTTTGCTCTGGAGAATATGAAAGCGGGAGTTTTAGTAAGTCCTTCAGTTCATTTACGGGGTATAATGTCAATCGGTCTGGATTCCATAAATGATGCGCAAACAGCATATAGAAATGCGTTAAATGGAAGATATGGCGATAAAATAAGAAATATGTCGAGAAAGGGTGAAATAACATACGAAACTGTCCAGAAATTTACTCAAACGGTTATAAAATCAGATGAGCTTGATAAACTATATGAGAGTGTTATAAATGGAACTCTTACTGAAGAGGAGTATAAAGAGATATCAAGCTACAGAGTTTACTCAACAAAACGAGCAGTAAAGCAGGCACAGACACATAACTTCAAATATGAGGAAACCTCATTAGTTGTAAAAAGTCTGTTTGACTGGTAGGAGGCGATATGTACTATATCTTAAGTTCATATGATTATACAGCACTGATCAACTTATCAGGTATTGAACAGAATAAGATATCACAAGCTGTTTTTAATCCAGATATAAATAATAGGTCCTCTTTGTCATTGGCAAAAAACGAACTGGCAAAACTTGGTTTAGTTAAAAAAGGAGCCATCACACTATCGGGCAGACTTATTGCTGAAGCTATATTAAGTCCGGAAAGTGTAATAAGTGTTGTTAGTTGTAATGCAATTGATATGGCAACTGCGCATTATTGTTATGCTAATGGATTCTGGGTAAGAATTCTGCCCAATATAGATCACACAATTATCACAATAGAAACACCTATAGTAAACAAAGACTTAGGTATGAAAATTAAAAAAGATTTTTTAAGCGATATGGATTTTGAAGAGGGGTTAGGTATTGATGTTTCCATGACAGTTGGAGAACTGATTATATTTGAAGTAATGCAGCTTGCACTGGTTGATAAAGTCAGAAAAAAGGGGGCTCCTCTGAATAAAGATGAATCAGCAATGAGTATCTCAGAATTTATCAACAGAAAGAATATCTTAGATGCATCATCAGCAGCATTAATACTCGGAGATAAAGACGGATACGAGATCAGTAAGAATTTCTGGGATACCGATAATATTATTAGTGATATAGACGAACTTGTAAAAAAAGATATCTTTAACAGAGTTACTGAAGTAAAAACGGGAAAAAAGAAATATATAATGAGCGAGATGTCAAAAAGATGGCTTACGCTGGATAGTTTAGTCGACAAGATAACGATACAGAAACTTCCTGAAGGGGATATAATTAATTTAAGTATTACGAAAGCAGGGATAATGACAGTAAGACAAAATAAACAGATGTTGTATTTTAAAACTATTGCTGTTGAGCAATTATACTAGCATAAAGAAGGAGAAATATATGAAAAAACATGTTAAGGACTCATATACTGAACAAGCACAGATACTTACACAATGTACTCTTAATGGTAATTCAAGGCTGTTTGGAGGGCAGATGATGGAATGGATAGACGTAACAGCTGCTATTGCAGCAAGAAGGCATTCAAACAGAAATGTTACAACAGTAGCAGTGGATTCATTGGAGTTCAAAGGACCTGCATATGCAAATGATACTGTTCTTCTTACTGCGAAAGTTACATATGTTGGAAGGACTTCAATGGAGGTATGCGTTAAATCATATGTTGAAGACTTAATCGGGGAAAAGAAGCTCATAAATGAGGCTTATGTCGTTATGGTTGCATTGGATGAGTTTGAGAGACCAGCTGAAGTTCCAGGTCTTATTATTGAAACTGAAGAAGAGAAATGTGATTGGGAAATGGGAAAGAAAAGATATATTTTAAGAAAAGAAAGAAAAAAAGAATCAGAATGCACTTAAGTTGTAAAATCCATGATTTTTTTGATATAATCTATCGGATTGGTAAGGAGGCTTGAAGTGCAGGGCATAACAATAGGGCAATACATACCAGGTGAGTCGGTTGTGCATAAAGCAGACCCACGACTGAAAATAGCAATAACCATATTAACAATGGTTTTATTGCTGATTCTTGATTCATTCTATGCATTGTTATTAGCTGCTATTTTTGTTGTATCAGCCTTTTTAGTGTCTAAAGTAAGTCTAAGATATGCGCTAAAAGGACTCAAGCCAGTGATATTCATAGTAATCTTTACCATGATATTAAATATTTTCTTTGCGACTGGAACACCATTGTATACATTCTGGATTATAACTATCACAAAAGAGGGATTAGTCACATCAGCTCTTATAAGCGTCAGGATTCTTCTTTTAATATCAGCAGGCTCTCTAATGACATATACTACTACTCCTTTGGTCCTGACAGTAGGTATAGAAAGATTGATGTCTCCTTTGAAATACATTAAAGTCCCGACAGCAGAAATAGCTATGATGATTTCCATAGCATTGAGATTCATACCTACATTGATGGAAGAAACTGAGAAGATAATGAAAGCTCAGGCAGCCAGAGGTGCAGATATAGGAACAGGGAATATATTCCAAAGAGCAAAAAGCTTTATCCCTATTCTGATACCTCTATTCATATCGTCATTCAAAAGAGCTGATGATTTAGCAGTAGCTATGGATTCAAGGTGTTATCATGGTTCAGAAGGTAGGACAAGCATCAGTGAATTAAAATATACAAGCATTGACCTGTCCATCTTTATAGTATATATTTTATTTGTTGCAGTTGCCCTTGTGCTGCAATATGCATTATAAAGGAGCTTTTTATGTATAGTATTGGAATAGACCTTGGTGGTACGGCAATAAAAGCCGGAGTAGTAGATGAATTAGGGAACATAGTAATAAAAGACAAAGTTCCTACCAAAAGTGAACGAGGATATGAAGCTGTAATTGCAGATATGGCTGATTTATGTAAAAGACTGCTTGGTGAAGCAAACATTGATGAAAAAAATGTTAGCAGGATTGGCGTAGGATGTCCTGGGACTCCCGACAAGACAAATGGCATATTAATATATAACAATAATTTAGGCATGAGGAATGTAAATATACGCAAAGAGCTTCAGAAGTATTTTAATCTTCCGGTATATATTGATAATGATGCAAATGTAGCAGCGCTTGCTGAAAGTGTATGCGGAGCAAGTAAAAACACATCATGTTCAGTTACAATAACTTTAGGTACAGGAGTCGGCAGCGGAGTGGTTATTGACAATAGAGTTTATAGTGGTTTTAATTTTGCCGCTGCTGAGCTTGGACATCATACACTGGTAATGGACGGCGAAGCATGTACATGCGGAAGAAATGGCTGTTACGAAGCTTATGCTTCTGCAACTGCTCTTATATCTCAGACAAAGAGAGCTGCTCTTTTAAACAAAGACTCCCTCATATGGAAGGCATGCAATAATAATTTAGACAATATTAGTGCCAGAACACCTTTTGAAGCGGAGAGAATGGGAGACAAGGTTGCAAAAGACGTATGTGATACATATATAAAATATGTCGGAGAAGGACTTGTTAATATAATAAACATATTCCAGCCACAGGTTATTGCTATTGGCGGCGGTGTATGCAATGAGGGTGAAAGATTATTGAATCCATTGAAAGAATATATAGAAAAATATAAATATACAAGGGAGGAAACGCCTGCATCAACATTAGTAATCGCACAAATGGGTAATGATGCAGGTATCGTAGGAGCAGCAATGCTCGTCGAGTGATTTTATGAAAAAACATTATTTAGGAAACGTAAGAGGCAATGAGGCATCAATAGATTGGCTTTTAAGTCGGTTTGATGAAAAGATTAAGGCAATCAAGAATGGTTATGGTTATGCAAGTTATGGAGCTAACAGCACTTCACTGGACACGCTTGCTTCTGGATATTTCTGTAGTGACAGCAAACACTATAAAAATAGTCAGGTATTAGACTTAATGAATGATGTTTTAACATTCATTGATTCTCTCCACAGACCAAATTACACTATTGATATGATGGAAAGCAATTTTTACTGCGCTCCGTTATTTGAAGCCATAAATATGGCAAGAGCATACAGAATAATTGACAAATATGCTCAGACTGACAGGGAAAAGGATTTTCTAAGAAGGTACAGAGAGTATCTTCCCAAAGTGGAAAAATCTTTGCTTAATGGAGGAATTCACACTCCAAATCACAGATGGATTGGCACATCTGCAATGATGATGATGGCTAATATTCTAAAAAGTGATGAATTAAGGAAAATGGGTGAAGCATATTTAAATGAAGGTATTGATATGGATGAGTTTGGTGAATTTACTGAAAGGTCACCTCATTACAATGAAGTATGTGATACATCCTTTATGCAAATCGCTTTGGAAACAGGGAAAATGGAATATCTTGAATATGCAAAGAAGAATATGGATCTCATGTTTAACTACATAGAACCAAATTTCACTGTATTTACCCAGAACTCCAACAGACAGGATAAGCACGAAGGGGATATTAATGCAATAACACCTCCAAATTATCTGTATTATACATATGCTCATATGGCATATATAACTAAGAATGGACAATATGCTAAATTTGCAGATGATATATATAACAGTATTGTTGAAAAACATGGCAGAGGTCCTGGACTTTTGCATATGTATATGCTTTACCCTGAACTTTTAGATTTTGATCCGGTACTAGAAGATTATCCAACATCATATAACATCTTCCATAAAGATATTGTTAGATTCAAAAAAGACGATTTTTCTGCGACGCTCATAACAAGGTCACCAAACTTTTTGTTTGTACAAAAAGGCGATTTAAGATGTTTTGTCAGGATATGCGCATCTTTCTTTGCAGTAGCTCAGTTTAAGCCATTGGAAATAAATAAGATAGAAGATAATACATATCAGATGAAAATGAAAGCTCACGGTGAGTATTACGGTCCAATGTCAGAAAAACCTTCTACATCAAAATGGAAAGAGATGGATCATTCCTTAAGGCCTGTAAATAATATGATTGATTTAGAATATACTGTTACCGTAAAAATTGAAAATGACAGAGCAGTTTTAAATGTCAGAACAGAAGAATGTGACAATGTGCCGATGAAGATTGAATTCTGCTTAAGCGCTCCTGTAACAGCTAAATTTAATAATGAGATTATAGCCGGTGAGCCAGATGGTAATCTTTGTGTAAACGCTGAAGAGATTTTAATATCAAAGGGTCAAGACGCTCTTAAATTTACTAACAGTTTCTGTAATCATACCTATCACAAGGATATGAGAGGTTCAATTCCTCCAAGTAAAGGTGCCTTTACTGTATATTATACTGGTTTTACACATATCGATAAAAAAATTGATATAATAGGAACAAAGGAAGCATAAAAGATGAAGTCTCATTATAAAGACATAGTTAAGGGAAACGAATCTGCAATAGAACACTACCTTAAGTCATTCAATTATGAAGAAAAAGTCATGTACGGGGCATATGGCTATCCGGATTATGCCAATAACAGTGTTCCTATAGAAACAATAGCTTCAGGATATTATTGTGTTGACAGTATATATCATAGTGATTCCCGGCTTATATACCTTATGAACTGTATGATTGATTATCTCTATACAGCTCACAGGCCGGATTTTACGGTGGATAACCGAGAGAGCGACTACTGTGCTCCTCCCATTTTGGTAAGCATATATCTTTCAAGGGCTTATAGGATAATGGAAAAATATGCACAAACAAAAGAACAGATAGCTTTAAAGGACAGACTTAGAGAATACCTTGAATTTCCTGCTAAAGGAATATCAAATGGAGGTATAATAACGCCTAATCACAGGTGGATGGGCTCATCTTCTGCTCTCATACTGTATAGCATAGTCAAAAACAAAGGATTAACAGACTTTGCATATGGCTATCTTAAAGAGGGTGTGGATATTGATGAATTTGGTGAATATACTGAAAGATCCCCGATGTATAACAGAGAATGTGATAATGCTTTCATAATAATCGCAGAAGAGACTAAGGATAATTACTATCTTGAATGCGTAAGAAGAAATCTTGAACTGATGCTGTATTACATTGAACCGGATTTTACCATGTTTACACAAAACTCAAACAGAAAAGATAAACAGGAAGGGGATGTATCCGCATCTTTTTATCCTGATGGATTTTATCATGCATACATGTATATGTCTTATCTGCTTAAGAATCCTGTTTTTGCCAGAATGGCTGATGATATATTCAGGAATATAAAGAGCAGGGTAGACAGAGGACCGAGCATATTATGGCCGTTTCTTCTTAACCCTGAACTTATGTCATATGAACCTGTGTTAGGTGATCGTCCTATAACTTTCAACATATTTCATAAGGATATAGTCAGAAGGAAGAATGATGATTTTTCAGTTACACTGCTTACAAGATCTCCAAATTTCCTTTTTATTCAAAAAGGTAACTTAAGATGTTTTGTGAGAATATGTGCTTCATTTTTTGCTGTTGCACAGTTTATACCTGCAGACATCAAGAAAATAGATGATGATACATACTATATGACTATGACAGGCGAAGGAAGATATCGTGGCCCTTTACCGGATAAGCCTGAAACATCAAAATGGAAAGAGATGGACCATTCAAAAAGACCAATTATAAATCAGGTTCAATTAACATATCATGTTAAAATTACTTTGCACGACTCTAAAGTTGAACTAGACATAAGAACAGAAGGAATGGATCAGGTTCCGTATAAGGTTGAGTTTTGCTTTAGCGCGCCTTGTTCAGTAAAAAATCAGAATAATGAATATGAAGGACAAGCCGGAAAACATATGACCTTTAAAGATGCAGATATAGATATACAAAAAGATAATAACACACTTAGGATAACTAATACGCATAACAGCCATATCTATCATAATATCATGAGAGGCTCTGTACAAAAGAGCATGAACTCATTTACAATATATTATACTGGGTTCACGCACATAGATAAGCATATAGAAATATTGGAAGTGGGAAAAAGTTAATGCCTGATGTACTGACACATATCCTTTTTGCAAGAAAAGTTAAAGACACCATTAGTGATGTTTTTGTTAAAGAGGCTATTGAGAAAAATATCCAGATTTATAATTTTGGAGCTCAGGGGCCGGACTTCCTGTTTTATCATGCCAGCCCGTTGCTTGTGGATAACAGGGTCAGGTCTGCAGGAGCAATGATGCACAGAATTGAAACAGCTAAGTTTTTTAAGGATTATGTTCTATGGCTGGAAAACCTCAATGGAGAGGAATATGAACAAGCTCTTGCATATTTCGCAGGATTTTTAACACACTTTTATTGCGATAAGACTATTCACCCCTACGTTGAAGCTACCAGGGAGCAAGGATGTGGTTATTTTGAGAAAAAACAGGAAAAAGCACACCTTAGCCACTATATGATTGAATACATAATGGATATTCGGCTTTGGAAAAAATACACAGATGTTGATGCGTACAAGCAGAATATAGTAGAGCTTATAGGGGAAGATCCGCTACCATATGAAATAGTGCGATATATTACTGAATTTATTAATTTCACACAACCTAATGCTATATCTAAAAAGCAGGTATACAATTCCAGTGTTCTAATGAAGAGAATCCATAAAATACTTTTTGATCCAAAAAATCTTAAAAAGTGGTTTATAAACATTTTGCCTCTGCCAAGAAGATGTTATGTGGAAAAATCTAAAGAAGACATTGATGTTCTTAATCTTAACAGAAGAAAATGGCATCATGTTCTTAATGAAGAAGAGATTTCTGATTCTTCAGTGGAAGACCTTCTTGAGATTGGAAGTAAGGAATGCTCTAAGTGTTTGAATGAAATAATAGAAATGCTGGAAAAAGGAATAGGAAAAGATTTAAACACCCTTATACCTGATGTAGGGTATATGACTAATAAACCAGTTTAATTTTAATTAAACTGATATTATAAATATTAAGAATACTTAAAACACTGCAAAATATTCATCCAACAGGTATATTGAAAATAACCTATAAATGGAATATAATCTATATGATATATACAAAAGAAAAGGCGGTTATTAATGGCTGTAAAAAACACATACAATAATGAGAGCATAAAATCCCTTAAAGGTCCAGACAGAGTTAGAAAATGCGCACCGGTTATATTCGGTTCAGATGGAATTGAAGGATGCCAGCATTCGGTATTTGAAATAGTTTCTAATTCTATTGATGAAGCCAGAGCAGGGTATGGAAAGCTTATTGAGGTTATTAGGCATGCGGACAGATCAATTACTGTAAAAGATCATGGACGAGGCATGCCTGTTGATTTTAACAAAAATGAGCAAAGATATAACTGGGATTTAATATACTGCGAACTGTATGCAGGAGCTAAATATGACGGTAATCTCGCTGGAAATTATGATGCATCAATAGGTCTTAATGGTTTAGGATGCTGTGCTACGCAGTATGCTTCTTCATATATGGACGTAGAAGTTATTCGCGACGGATATAAGTATAATCTTCATTTTGAAGAAGGATTTAACATAGGCGGACTTAAGAAAAAAGAAGAAAAAGGCAAGAAGACAGGTACTACTACTAGGTGGAAACCTGATCCGAAAGTCTTTACTGATATAAATATTCCAATTGAATATTTTCAGGATATGCTCAAAAGGCAGGCAGTAGCAAATACGGGTCTAAAATTCATATTGACTGATGAAGAATCCAATAAAACTTACGAATACCTGTATGAAAATGGAATTAAACAGTATGTTGAAGAAGTACTGGCAGACAGAACAGCAACATCATTGGTGTATATCTCAAGAGATACAAAACTTATCGAAAGAGACGGATCTCGTGAACATGATGCCAAACTTACAGCTTGTTTTTGTTTTTCATCAGAAGCAAACCTGATTGAACATTACTATAACTCAAGTTATCTTGTTAACGGTGGTTCTCCCGAAAGAGCTATGAGAGCCGCATTTACATTTGCACTGGATAAGTTTATGACATCAGAAGGCAAGTATACAAAAGGCGAAGCAAAGATAACATATTATGATATTCAGGACAGCCTCATATTTGTATCAAATTCATTTTCATCAGTCGGAGGATTTGAAAACCAGACAAAAAAGAGTCTTGTTAATGCAATTTTCCAGGACGCCATGACGGAGTTTTTAAAGCATGAGTTGGAGATATATTTTATAGAGAATAAATCAGAAGCATTAAAGATTGCTGATCAGGTTCTATTGAATAAAAGAAGTTCAGAACAAGCGGAAAAAACCAAGCTGAATTTAAAGAAGAAGCTTGGAAAAGGTTTGGATATGAACAACAGAGTTAAAAAATTTGTAGACTGCAGAACTAAAGATGTAAATAAAAGAGAGATATATATAGTTGAGGGTGATTCTGCTTTAGGTTCTACAAAAATGGGAAGAGATGCAGAGTTTCAGGCAATAATACCTGTAAGAGGAAAAATACTCAACTGCCTTAAAGCAGAATACAATAGAATATTTGAAAGCGATATCATAATTGACCTTCTCAAAGTTTTAGGATGCGGTGTAGAGATAAAGACCAAATCAAATAAAAAGATAAGCCAGTTCGATATGAGCAAACTTCGTTGGTCAAAGATAATAATATGCACTGATGCTGATGTGGATGGATTCCATATAAGGACGGAGATTCTTACAATGATTTACAGGCTCATACCTTCTTTGATTGAAGAGGGAAAGGTATATATAGCAGAATCGCCTCTGTTTGAGATTTCATACAAGAAGGAAACATTGTTTGCATATAGCGAAAATGAAAAAAATGAGATAGTTGAAAAGATACGTTCAAAAGAACAGAAAAATGGTCAGGTTCCAAAAATTTCAATACAAAGGTCAAAAGGTCTGGGTGAGAACGAGCCTGATATGATGTGGCTTACAACTATGAATCCTGCTACAAGACGGCTAATAAAAGTAATGCCTACAGATATGAAGCAGATGGATGACATGTTTGATTTGTTTTTAGGGGACAATTTACAGGGGAGGAAAGATTTTATTCAGGAATACGGATATAAATATACCGATATGCTTGATGTATCATAATATATGAAAAAAGATAACAAAGATAATAAAGATAACATAAAAAATCAAAACCATACTAAACCACAGCCTATAACTGAAATTTTGGAAACTAATTTCATGCCGTATGCTATGAGTGTAATAGTTTCGCGTGCTATTCCGGAGATAGACGGTTTAAAACCTTCTCATAGGAAGCTTCTTTATACTATGTACAAGATGGGACTTTTAAGAGGTGACCGCACAAAGTCAGCCAATGTAGTCGGACAGACTATGAAATTAAATCCTCATGGAGATCAGGCGATTTATGAAACCATGGTCAGGATGACCAGAGGAAATGAGGCTCTTTTACATCCTTTTGTGGATTCCAAAGGAAATTTCGGAAAGCAGTATTCAAGGGATATGAGTTATGCTGCAAGCAGATATACAGAAGTCAAACTTGCATCTATAAGTGGAGAAATGTTTCGTGACATAGATAAAGACTGTGTCCCCTTTACCCCAAATTATGATGGAACAATCATGGAGCCTGTAATGCTTCCTTCAGCATTTCCTAACATACTTATAAATGCAAGCCAGGGTATAGCAGTAGGTATAACAAGTAATCTTCCTTCGTTTAATTTAAATGAAGTCTGTGAATGCGTTATAGCATATATTGAAAACAGAGATATAAATATAGCTGATTATATTAAAGCACCTGATTTTTCCACTGGCGGATATGTAATTTATGACAAAGATGAAATGGACAACATCATAAATAACGGAAGGGGAAAAGTACGGCTTAGAGCTAAATACAATGTTGATAAAAAGGGAACTCACATAGAGATAACTGAGATACCATATACCACATCAGCAGAAGCAATTATTGAGAATATAATAGGTATGGTAAAATCCAGCAGAATAAAAGAAGTTCAGGATGTACGTGACGAGACAGATATAAGCGGATTGAAAATAACCATAGATATAAAAAAAGGTACTGATTCAGAAAAGCTGATGGCTAAGTTATTTGCAAAAACACCACTTGAAGATTCATTTTCATGTAATAATAATGTACTTATTGAAGGAAAACCTCTTTTATTAGGAGTAAGGGATATTATAGATTACTGGATAATTTTCAGAGTTGAATGTATTAAAAGACAACTACGTTATGACTTAGGAAAAGATAAAGAAAGACTTCATCTTCTGTTAGGACTTGAAAGGGTTCTTTTAGATATAGATGAAGCTATACGAATTATACGTAATACTGAACTGGAAAGCGAAGTCATACCAAACCTGATGGAAGCATTTAAAATTGATGAGCTGCAGGCAGAATTTATTGCAGAAATCAAACTGCGTCATCTTAACAGGGAGTATATCTTAAAGAGGTTAGATGATATAAATGATTTAAACAAAAGCATAAAAAATGCTGAAGAGACTTTAAAAAGCAGAAGTCGAATCGAAGGTATAATAGCTTCACAGCTTAAAGATATTATGACTAAATACGGACAGCCGAGAAAATCGGAAATACTTTATGAACATCAGATAGAAGAGGTTTTTGAAGAGCCGGAATTTGAAGACTATCCTGTAAAAATCTTCTTTACAAAGGATAATTATCTTAAAAAGATAAGAGAGACTGACTTCAAACCCGAAGCAGAAAATAAATTTAAGAACGACGATGTTCTTATGCAGGAGCTGACATCTCGAAATAAAGCGGAACTTGTAATGTTCTCCAGCAAAGGAAATGTATATAAATCCAGGTTATATCAGATAGAGGACTGTAAGATAACAGACTTTGGAGAATATTTACCAAATATCTGCGAACTTGAAAAAGGTGAAAGGATTATATACATAGCCGCTACTGAAGACTTTAAGGGTAATATGATTTATCTGTTCGAAAATGGTAAAGGCGCAAAAATACCATTCAAATCCTTCTGGACAAAACAGAACAGGAAAAAAATTCTTAATGCGTATAATATGGATACAAGGCTTTTATATATCTCACTTATAGATGAAAATGATGATACATCCTATGTTGCTATAACATCAGACCAAAGAGCGCTTATCTTTAACAGTAAGGATATATCATTAAAAGGAAAAAGAGATACGCAGGGAGTTACTGTAATTAAGCTCAAGAGCAAAACAGTAGTTACGGAAATGCTTCCTCTTGAAGTAGCCCGTCTAAAAGATACAGATAAGTATATGCCATCAAACGTTCCAGCGGTTGGAAAGAAACTGTCAGAAAAGGACAAGAGAAGAAAACAGGTTTCACTGTTCGATTAAAGGAGTGGAAATGAAAAAGATTAGAAAAGCCATAATACCTGCAGCAGGACTTGGAACCAGATTTCTTCCTGCCACAAAAGCTACGCCCAAAGAAATGCTTCCGGTAGTTGACACACCTACCATTCAGTACATAGTTCAGGAAGCTGCTTTATCTGGAATTGAGGATATTGTCATAATATCAGGCCGAGGTAAAAGAGCGATAGAAGACCATTTTGACAAGTCATATGAATTAGAAGACATTTTACTAAAACACAATAAAACTGAGGAACTTGAACAAATCAGGAACATTTCACAAATGGCTAATATATATTATATCAGGCAGAAGGAAGCCAAAGGATTAGGACATGCCATACTTTGTGCTAAGACATTTATCGGGCATGAACCTTTTGCAGTATTATTAGGTGATGATCTTGTTTATTCAGATAAGCCATGTTTAAGCCAGCTTATTGAAGCATATGAGAAATATGATGCATCGATAGTTGGAGTACAGAAAGTACCAAAAGACAAAGTTAATCTTTATGGAATAATAGATGGAAATCCTATACAACCCAAAGTAATGAAAGTTAAAGATATGGTTGAAAAACCAGATTATGAACATGCTCCTTCAAATACAGCAATACTTGGAAGATATATTTTATCACCAGAAATATTTGATGTTTTAGAAAAGCAGAAACCAGGAAAAAATGGGGAGATACAGCTAACTGATGCATTAAGGTCACTTCTTGAAATACAGGACATTTATTCATATGAGTTTGAAGGAATAAGATATGATCTGGGGGACAAACTTGGGTTTTTAGAAGCTAATATTGAATATGCTCTTAGAAGAATGGATTTGCAGGAGGACCTAAAGATATATCTTAAGGATATTGCAAACAGATTATAGATTAACATATATTCTTTTCTTAATATTACTAGAGTTTTTGTATTACCTCTGAAAATTCCTGAAAATTTATTTTTAATTCATAAATGATTTTTATTAAATCATACATAGTTCTATTTCAATAATGAATACAACACTTCAGTATTGAACAGGTATGCCACACTATCCATATACATAAGTGTAGATATATCTGTTGCATTTATGCTTTTTGCAAATTCATCAATAGTCATACCATTTAGATATTCTTTATCATAGTATCTTGTGTCCATTATGTATACTTTCTCATAATGAGGTAAAAGAAAATGTACAAAGCTTGCACCATATGAATCACAAATCAACAACAGGGTCTGCCCGTTCTTGTTGGTAGTGGTAAACTCGTGGTATATCCCGTTACCTCCGCTCATGAACATATTGTAATACTGATTATCAGAAGATATATAGCTTAAATCATTTAGCCTTTTTTCTATCTGTTCATCCTTTTTGTGCATAATGAATTTGTAATCAATAACTGGATAATATGCTGTCAGAATATCGAGATTGTTTAAAACTCTTTCATCCTGATTAGTTTTTCTGTATGCGCTTCCTATATATCCTTCTATAATTTCCTTTTCTGTGTAATCACCAAGAGGAATGATGCTTTCTGCTTTATTCATTGATTCCATAAGAGCAGTATAAGCATAGTATGCGCCTAAGTGTGTCCAGTGGTGATCGGTTTTGTAATAAATATATTCACTGCAGTGATTAAAAAGAGCACCATAAACATCAACATCTTTAATGCTGCTGTCAGTATATGAGTTTATATCATCAACTATTTTTTTCTGTGACCCGGTTATATTAGGTAATGATGAAAGGTCGAAATATTCAATACTGGTGGGTACTGTCATTGAATATATGCTTACATCTTCTCCCATTGATATTTTCAGCTCATTAAGGAACTGAGCATATTTTCTCAGGCTTTCATCAGATGCCCATAGTGTTGCTACTACATGATTGTCAACAAGCAAAAAAGGAGTGTTCAACACTTCAACCGTATTAACATTTCTATACTCTGGTTCAGTTATTGGTTCTTCAGATGGTGTTGGTGATGGTAAAGGTGTACCGGAAGAGGAAGGAACAGGTGATATGTCTAAAGACAGTTCTGGAAGTTGTGACTGGTGTGGTGTATTACTTGGCTGGAATGATGGTGATGTGGAAGCTTGGGGTTGTTCTATAACGATTTTCATATCCTTAATCAAAGCAAAACTTTTACTTATCTGTCTTTTCGACTGCATTAGCAGTTCACGCAAAATGAAAGTATCAGAATAGTATGAAGAATATTCTTTTGCATAAGAACCGTTGAATACTGATTCTATCGAAAAAACAGGTTTTTCCTGAAGTTTTCGGTTTTCAGCAACTGATATAGTAGGTTTGTTTGGATTAAATAGATTTATTAAACCTGCTAAAAATATTATGATTATGAAAATAGTAGCGTCCAGTCTGTTCTTTTTCATTTAAAAGTTAAAGTAAAGAAACGGTGTGTAAGTATCGCCAACAAGGAATATTATTGATACTGCAAGAAGAGCTATATTTATAAGAGGAATAATAACACTGTTTACGATATCAGTCCGACCGTTAGAAATCTTGTTTTCTAATTTTTCAAATACCTGTTTTAGTAATTTTCCCAAAGGCACAGCACATATAACTGCTCCAATTATAAACAGCACATTATTGTTGAACAGTATGGTAAGAATCGGGTCTGAAAATGATACTGCATTTATATTGAACATAACCCCAATATATCGTATAGCCTGTATAAGGTCAGTGTTATAGAAGAATACCCATCCTATTAACATTACCAGTACAAAGTAAATGTGCGAGAATATTTTAGGGATCTTGTCGAAAATTTTCTGTAGGAATGTTTTTTCAATAAGTAAAAAAACAAAGAAGTATAACCCCCATATGACAAAGTTCCAGCTGGCACCATGCCATAAGCCTGTTAAAAACCATACTATGAAAAGGTTGCGAAGCTTGAATTTTCTGTTTCCACCAAGCGGGATGTATACATAGTCTCTAAAAAAGGAACCTAAAGATATATGCCATCTTCTCCAAAATTCTGTTGCACTTCTGGAAATGTAGGGATAATTGAAATTTTCCTTTAAAGAGAAACCGAACATAGAAGCAAGCCCGATTGCCATATCTGAATATCCGGAAAAATCAAAATATATCTGTAAAGAAAACAGCAGTATCCCAATCCATGCTCCCTGTACGGATAGTTTAGTGTAATCATTTCCCATAAAGGACGATATCAAAGAACCTGCTGTATTGGCTATTATTGCTTTTTTTGCAAGTCCTATAATAAATCTGTGTACTCCGTAATTAAATTTTGACCAGCTCTCTCTGTTTGCATTTATATCAGCAAGAAGATCAGGATATCTTTGTATAGGTCCGGATGTGACTGTAAAAAACAAGGATATGTACATGAGCATATTAACATAATTTCTTTGTGCAGGAGCCTTTTTCTTATAAACATCTACAAGATAACTTATGCATGTAAAAGTGTAAAAAGAGAGTCCTAATGGCAATGCCATATCTGTATAACTGTTTTCAATGGAGAAAAGTGATGAAATATTATCCACAATAAAACCAGAATACTTGAAGAATCCCAGAATTGCTATCAATATAGCTATGGAAACTATTAAAAGTGTTTTAGAAAGGTTATCCCTGTTACTTCTTTCTATCATTATTGCAAATAGATAAACAAACATTGAACAAAACAGCAGAAGAAGTATCCATACAGGTTCTCCCCACGCATAGAAAACCAGTGACATAATAGTGAGTATTACATTTCTATATGTCCTGTTTTTTACTGCATAGTAAAGAATAAGGGATACAGGGAGAAATATTGTTAAAAAGAATAATCCTGAAAATACCATTACTTTACCTCATGCCATCTTGATATTTCACCTTTGGTAAAGGACCGGAAGAGATTGTATTTGAAATTGGGATTAATTAAAGCTTCCTCTTCTATCAGTTCCTTTATCCTTTGGCGATTAGTTACTCCTGCTGCCTTGCACAGCGTCTTTACAGGAGTTATTCCCATTTTATCATTAAACTGTATGATTTCATCCTCCCATGAGTAGATAAGAGGACGTATCACTGTAATATCTTTTCTTGAAAGGTATGTAACAGGCGAGAATGTATGAAGTCTTCCTTCATAGGATATGCACATAAGAAAGGTCTCTATCGCATCATCTTTATTATGACCTAATGCGACTTTATTGCATCCAAGTGACTTTGCTGTATCATTTAAAATGCCTCTTCTTAAGTTTGCACATAACGAGCAGGGGCTTCTTTCTTCTCTTGATTCAAAAACTATTTTTTCAATATCAGTTTGTTTTACTATATATTCCACATTTATGTTTTCACAAAATTTCTTAAGATACTCAGTGTCTGGATTTGTATCGCTCAGCTTTATTGTTACTGCCTTTATATCAAAAGGCTGTTCTATATAACCTCGAATCTTTGTTAAGCAATATAGTAAAGCAAGGCTGTCTTTTCCGCCTGATAGTCCGACAGCAATACAATCGTTATGCTGTATCATGTCGTAATCCTTAATCGCTTTTCGCATTTGGCTGACTAGTAAAATACTCATTATTGGAATAATATCATCTACAGTACTGTTTTTCAATCATACATAATCACGACCGGTAAGATATCTGTACAGTATTAGGTATCCTACTCCAGTTCTTATACTGTCCGATTTAATTTCATAATACTCACCATTATTAGTAGAAAAGAAAATAGTCATCATTTTTGATATCGAAAATCCTGCAATTGATGATAAGTAAAATATATCTGTCTTATTTTCTGAAGATATCACAAGTCTGTCACTGAATAATTCCATTTTTCCGCTATTTACTTTTTTTGCATTCTTTTCAATATTAATCAAGCTAAGTGTCTGGTCTCTGTGACTGAATATGGGTTTATCCTTGTACTCGCTTTTTAAAGTATCCAGGTTTTCTTTTAGATAATTTCTCTGCCACATATCCCATTGGTATACATTTTTGAAAAAATCATTATCAGAATTTTCAAAACTGCAGTATTCATTGAGAATAACCTTAAAACCGCAAGAACAGAAAAATTCATCTTTATTACTTTTCAATGTATCAATACCTTTGCATTTCGGGCAAACAAACAATACAGTTTCAAGATTCTCAGCCAGATTTTTCCCTTTGTAAATATACTGGTTTTCCTTTTTCCAGTCATATGCGTTAACATAAAGATCATTTCTTATAATCTGGGTTATTTCGTCTTCTGTCATATCCTTTAGCAGCTCGTATGGATATTCATTTACTACTCTTCCAAACTCCGGTCCCTTTCTTCTGTTAACAGCCCATCTTGGAGTTCTGAAATAGCCTCCGTCAAGCCTGAAAGTTATTAATGTAGCATGACTTTTTTTTACTAACTGTCCATTGGTAGGTGATATCCATCCTGTCTGACCGTTAAAAGAACGGTTGCCTTCTACAAACATGCATACATTTGATTTGTTTTGTAGGGCTTCAATAATATCATTTACTGTGCTTTTAGCTTCTGCTCCCTTTTTCCTTATTATCGGATTTGCAAGTAATTTTACAAGCCTGCCTCCGAAACCATGCCTTACTATATGCTCACTTGCTACAAAAAACATATGCCCTTTAATTGCCATCCCCACCATAAACTGATCCCCATCGGAATTGTGGTTTGACAATACTAAAAAAGGTTTATTTTTCGGCTTATATTTTTTATAGTGATAATTGTGAAATACTTTGTAATATATGGTAAAAGGTATTCTAAGAATTGCATAAATGGTCTTAAACCAGGTAAGGTTTTTCATAGTACTCTCCATGAATATAAGGTTAATAATAATATTATCAAAAAAAATACTTAAAAACAAATACAAAAAGTCGATGTTACTGT
>ERZ795048.1531-NODE-1531-length-20352-cov-57.781199_pt1 | contig 20352 bp, 18 predicted proteins | sample MGYA00375132_ERZ795048 | MGnify/ENA primary metagenome ERZ795048 (study PRJEB30177, sample SAMN05720225) | activated sludge metagenome | isolation source: Anaerobic digester | place: Hong Kong | collected 2014-12-17 ... | reverse complement strand
ATGCTCCTGTCTGAGGGCTTCACCCTGGCCATGCTCCAGTCTTTCGGTATGAAAACCGTATCATCCTTCTTAACGGGGTATCTCAGAAGCTCCGCCCTCTTGAAGTGAAAGGTTTCCGTGGAAGACATGGCTATCCCGTCAAATTCATTTTCGCTGCCCGAGACCACTATGATAGGTTCGGTGAAGAAGGAATTTCCGCTCCCGACGCTTCCGAAGAAGCCCACCAGGTCGTTCTGCTTCAGTTCGGCTATCTTCTCTATGCTGTAAGCGGCCGAGATAGGAGAGACTTCTTCTATCCGCATGTCCTTGAAGAAGAAGTAAGCGGCTTCCTTCGTAAGATCGGGGTCTTCCCTGGGCTTTCCAAGGAGCTCGACCGAAACTTCACCGGCGGACGAGAGTGTTCCGGACTCCCGCTCCCCTAACTTTTCAAGCTGCATTCCGCACAGAGACAAAAGGGTTTTAGCCTGGGCTCTGGTGAGGGCGGTGTGCTTGCCTTCCCCCTTCACGGTAACGTCGTATAAGTCTCCGTACCTGTAAACGTCGGCTACTTTTATCATTTCACTCCCCGCCTTTTTCTCTAAGGTTAAGTCTATAGATGCCACGGCAGCCTCTATATCCGTGTTTCCTGGCCACTCCAGCCTGCCGTTCTCGTCAAGGCTCCTGGCCTTGCCGAGGCCTGTCGCTATCGCCGCCCCGGTCTTCACTATCGGTTCCTCGAGACCGTAACCCTCCACCCTGTCGTTTCTTACAACCGTGGAGGTCATTACCGTCTTTTTTCTCACGGGTACGCCCTCGTTGGTGATATGGGAAAGCATCACCTGGTTGAAGGAGTGGGCGGTCAGGGGGAATATCTCCCCGGATGCCGTTATGAATGTGTCAAACGATGCCAGTTGCCCGTCATGAACTATTATCGGGGAGATGAACGAGACCCCGTCTTTACTGAAATAGACTCCCCCGGCGTCGTTGACCCCTGCCCCGTCCTTCAGGATAACTTTTATGATCTGCGGGTTTATATAGTTATGCTCCCTGTAGAACTGTTTCAGAATCAACAGCGACCACTGTTTTCTGTCAGGGGGCAGCTGCGTAGTAAAGGCTCCCATTCTTGTCCCTCCCTATTAACCCATCGGCGGCGTGGTCGGTATTGCCATGTTTCCCAGATGGGTGTGTATTATGTACTGGCTCAGAAGAACCACCGGTATTCCGTTCACCGTCAACATTCCGGTTACGTTAGTCGTAGCCTGTATGGTGAGCGGCAACCCTCCGGTCGATAGCATCGCGGCGGCTCCCTTATCCGTAAGCTTCACTTTATTTAATTTGAGAGTGTTGTCGGCGGGCGTGTCGAGGAGGGATACCTTTTTTCCGCGCAGCTCCATGTTGTTCGACGTGCGCAGCAGATAGTCCCTCGTCTTTACGGAATACTTCGCCCCGGGAGTCCATTCCACCGTATTGCCCCCGCGGGAAGCCCTGATCTTTAAGATATCGGAACCGCACCCTTTAAGTTCCAGGGTGCTGCCCTTTATCCGCAGCTCGAAATCTCCCACTTCCACCTTAAACTCTCCGTCTATAGTTTTCAGTCTTATATCCGGGCCGTCCACTTCGAACTCGATTCCCTTCTTGTTCTTCTTGTTCTCGAAGTGCAGCCCGATCTGAGTCCTCTTGGAATAAGTGTAATTTTTGTCCGGATCGGTCAGTTTTGTCTCTATATGCTGGTGATCCGCATCCAGCCTGTTTGTGCATATGTTCATGTGCTTCCCGGCCGCATCGTTCATCAGCAGTTTGTGTTCGATCCTGCCTTCGGGCAGAACCTCTTCCGTGACCAGCTTGTCAAGCTCAGGCGGCCACGTCTTTTCGTCCTTGGGAGCATACGTTCCAAGTTTGAAGCCCTTTTCCACATCCATATAGGTGTCTTCCGCCCTAAGCTCCCACCTGGGGGCGTAACTCTGCCCCATGATTTTTTTGTCTTCACCCATCCCCGAGAAGAGACCGCATCTGTAATAGCCCGTGGGCTCTTCCTCGTCGCTCGGAGCTGACAGCATGAAAGAGGCTATGGATTCGGTGAGCAGCATCTCGGAAAGTATCTTGTCTTCCGCTGTCCTGAAGAACCTTACATCGCCCGAGGTGTCCTTGATAAACTCTTTGTCGCTCTTCCTGAAAGCGTGCCTTTCCGGGGTGTACGCCACTATCTGGTAGTGACCGTTATCCTCGGCTATGAGGCACGGGGTTCCCTTCACGGGCTCCCATATGCTCACTATCGGCACTCCAGAGTGGTCAAGTTTTTTGGATACGGAAAATACGGGCGGCAGAACGTCGGTTAGTACGCCCAACTCGGTGAGGACGTCTACCGCCGTTATCCTGCCTTTAGTGTATTTAGTCCGTAAAATCAGACCCCTTATAAGATCAGGCACTTCCTACCCTCTCCCCTTCCTCGGGCCTGTATCGCCTTTCGTACAGGACATCCTTGAACTTCGGGTTTGTGGTCTTTACCCAACCCGTGTGGCTGACTATCTGGATAGAGGTGTCCGCCGTGTATACCCTTTTCATTTTTCCCCCGCACCCACATGCGGTGTCACGGTCTCTGTCGTCGATTTTACGTATTTCACCGGTCTCTCGACCGCACTCTTCGCATCTGTAAAGATACATGGGCATAAAAGTCTCCCTCCTATTTAGAGTCTAGCTGATGTTTTTCGCACATGCAGAGACACCCCGATTCTCAGGGTATTTCTTCCCATGAAAGGTAATAAAGGACGGCGAAATCGCCCCCATAGGGCGGGGAACTGAAGTCGATTCCGAGATTTATGAAGTCGGATGTTTCTGGCGGCAGGGAGATTTCCGCTTCCGTCCAGGAAATGCCGTACCGTATCCCGTCGTTTCCCCCGGCGCTGTCGAGCAGGGCGTCGCCTGAGCCCTCATCGCATCTCCAGTAAGCTGTCAGCCCCTCTTCGTCCCCATTCAGATGAGTAAACATGTCTGCAATTATTTCTTCTGCCGTTCTTTCGTAGTTCCATATCCTTATCTCGTCCAGCTTCCCTTCTAAAAAAGCTCCCCCGTTCGTCGATCCTATGTAAGGACCGGGGGAACCCATTCCCGAAACATAGCCGTAGTTGTCTTCCGTCCCGTTTACGTATATCCTGGGAACCCCTGCGGTGTCGTAGGAGACCGCCAGGTGGTTCCACCTGCCGGGAACGAAGTTAGTCAACGCTCCGCTGCGCTGGGCTAGAACGGCATCTGAAACACATAAACTGCCGAAGGAATCAAAACCTATATAAAACCCTGTGGAATTGCCTATTATTGTCTGAAATGAATCCGGCAGGGCATCCACATATATCCACAGTTCCACCGTAAGGTTGTTTTCCAGCCCTAAATCGGGGATAAGGACGTAATCGTCTACGCCGTCGAAAGAAATGCAGTATGGATTGTTTACGGCACCGATAGCCGGAGGAGTCTCGGCTGCCCTTATTTCGACAGGAACCCCATAGGTTGTAATATTCGGGTCTACCGGCGCCATCGAGGGCAGTTCCGCGGACGGAATGGTCTCATAGTCCGGATCCTCCGTAACGAGAGAGCAGTCCATATACAGGTCGGCGAACGTGCAGAGGCTCTTTCCCCACAGCCTGAAGTTTCTGTATCCCCTTCCGGACTCGTCGTCCTCGGCGGAGAGGTATATCACCCTTTTCACGGAAACGGACGGGTCTTCCCATATCACGGGAGCGTCCCTTGGAATGGCTATTGGAGACGAATATGGATCGCTTGCGAACGTCAGCCTGCCGTTTAGCTGCTGGTCTGCCGCCGTATCCGGATCCGGGGAGTTATCTACGGGGTACCTGCATATTATTTTCAAGGAATCTCCTCCCAGGCGAAGTACAGTTTGAAATCAACATTATATGTGCCCGTGGATATTGGGCTCTTGTGTATCTCCAGCTGCACCCTCAGCAGCTCCGTTTTAGTATAGGTATAACCGTATTGTATATAGGATCCCCCGTCGTTTATGGGTATGTTCGGCGAGTTTCTGCCCGGATCCCTCACGGGCATCACAGTCTGGGTGTCAAGATAAACCAGGTCGTTCTCATAACAGGTATGGTTCAGGCTAATCATAAGGGGATAGACCCCCATATTCTGGGTCTCTCTGGCCGCCCAGCACCTGAAGTTTCTGAACATTGATTCCCCGTCTTCCTCATCGACCTCGAAATAGAAACACCTCGCTCCGGAATGCTTCACAGTATCGGAACCCACAAAACTCACCGGCGCCGGGCTCACAGGCTCCACCGCAGAGCAGTAGTCTCCGGCAAACACGATCGTAGTCGGGTTCTCCGTGCCGTAAAGGCTGACCGGGTGATACTGTTTTTCCCCCTCTAGGGTCTCCTTATATACGACGTAAAGCGTCACACTTCTTCCTCCCAGCTCAAGTAGGTGTAGAACCTGTATTCCCCGGCGGCAGCCAGGGGGTCTACCTGTACCTGCGTAAGCAGCAGCGGAGATTCGTCCCCCTCCTCCGTGAGTTCCCAACCCGAAAGGGCGGCCGGGGTTTCCGTCAGTTCAGTGCCGGTTATCAGGTTGGTTGCCGGGGTGCCGTATGACGCCCCGTTCACGTACACCACCTTCACATGCCCAGGCTCGCCGCCGATCGGGCTGCTTAAGAGCCAGAATCTTGACCTGGATACCATAAAGTTATACAGCCTGACCGCGGTTCCCTTTTGGAGAAGCACCGCCTTTATGTATCTGTGGATGCTTCCCGCGCTTTCTTCACCCAGGTTGATCTTGGAATCGGCGGAATCGGTGTCTGCCGCCACATCTGCTGACGTGTACGACAAAAAACTCCCGGGAGGCTGCGGAAGGGTGTAACTTACGGGGAGAAGCGGATCTCCCTGAACGATTTTTAGGCCGACCTGTGCCACGGCTCAAGCCTCCTTCTCGGAGATAAGGTCAAGTTTCCCCGTTTGCCACAGCCTGTATATAACAGTTTCCTCGGACCGCTTCGCTTTCTTCCCGAATACGAGATACCTGATATGTTCGGGAGTGTTGCTGCCGATGGTGACCTGATTGTGAAAGTAGTAAACCAGGGTGTTTTCCCTCCCGTTAAAGGGAAGGTAAAACCCCTTCTGCAGCGTGTTTCCGCTGCGTATGTACAGCCACAGCCCCTTAAGCTGGTACTGCCATATATCGGACACGTGGCGCACTTCGCCCAGGGAGTTAAACTGCAGTTTGCAGTACTTTCCGTAGTCCTCCACCCATGCCACGAACTCCGTTTCCGGCAGAACCAGAACCCCCATGTCCCTGCCCGTTTCAGGACAGACCACCGGGGTACTCAACTTCTTTCCGTACCGCATCTTTTCTCCTTAAATTTCGTCCCAGAGCACTGTAAAGGTCAGTTCAGACGACCCGGTGGCGGTGGCGGTGGACGGAACCACAAGCTGCAAAACCACATAGTCGCTTTTGTAGATGCCGTTTGTCAATGTCACAGGCAGCGCCATGGAGTTTCCAGCCGGGGCGGAAGCTATCGTATAGGGCGTAACTCCGTCGTCCGGAGTGTTTATCGGGCTCCTGTAGGATGAATTTACCCCCATCCTCATCGCCCACCCCCCGGGCAGGGTTCCGGTGAAGTTGAACCTCACGTTCGTTATCGTGGTATCGTCTGCGTCGCCCCACCATACCTGGAACCACCTCTCGTAGGAATACGCCGACCCCGCCGAGGGTCTGGGAACCCCGTAGTCCCTGTAAGTTTCTGAGGTTACATAAATATCTTCATTTGCCAGTTTTATTTCTGCCGATCCGGTCGTGTTGTCCGGATATATCACCTGATCGGGCGTCGCCCCCGCGGTGACTTTAAACATAAGATTCCTGAAAGCCATCAGTCTCGCCTCTCTTCCACGTTAAAAGCATCGATTATTCTTTTTTCGCCCGCCAACCTTCCCGAGGGAGAAATTGTAAGAAGGGGGCTGGTCATGGCGTCATCGTATTCAAAATAGATCTTTACGGTGCATTTATAAGCCCTGGCAAGCGTTTTTAGCTGCTTTATTGACACGCTCAGGTCTATGTCGCACATGTGTATTACGTACGTCCCCAGTTTCATTCCCTTATAGGTTATGTCCGAAAACTGCATGGTCGAGTTGAACACAACCTTATGCCTGGGAAAAGCGACCATGTATCTCGACTTTGAAAGGGCTATCATCTTTCCGTCCGCTAACCTGTACTTCTCCCACAATTCCTGGATGAACTGTGACCGCAGGGCGTCCTGTTTATCATTTATAGGTTCTGCAGTGAATCCCATTACTCTCCTCCTATCCCGTATATAGCACCATGTAGCTGACGGAGGCATCCGTTTCCCCCGTGGCTTCAAGGAGCTGAACCCCGTCAGGATTCAGTGTCACTTTAGGCCTCGACGTCCTCGGGGATGCGCCTATCAGCGTCAGCACGCACGCTACGGGAGAATTAACCGGTATCGTCGACATCCCTCCTGCAGGGATGCTTATCTCCCCGGCAGCCACTTTCATTCCGTTAACCGCTCTGGCGGCGTCCACGACACCGTCGAGGGGAAGCGACGACCTCTTCATGAATACCCCATCCATTTCTGCCGCCGTATAATATCTGTCGTCATGGTTATGGTCTGCCAGCGCGAAGTCCCGCCATGTTTTGCCCCCAACCCTTATGGCTACTTGCGCAGGGTCTCCGACCCTCAAGTAGGTGTATTTGGGGGAGTAAATCTGAAGTTTTTCTATAACTATCGTGTTCTCACTGACAGCGGTGATAAACCTGAACCTAAAATACCTGTAAGGACCCGCAACATCTATCGTGCAAATCTCTGGCACACCCTCCTCCCACGCTTCCAGCCTGTAACCTTCGTGGAGCAATACCCACTCGCTGTTGTCTTGAGAACCGTAAAACTCCCATTCGAACGGCCCGTATTCATAGTCCGGAAGTATAGAATACCTGTTCAGCAGCCTTAAATCCCCGGTGTCTATCGTTATGTCGGCTGCCTCCCCCGCCAGGACAACCGTCCACACATCACCCTCCTCGGACGAGAAAGCTCGCCATGCGTTCGATTCGTCGTGAGTGGCGGTCACGGCAAACGGAGAGGGTTCATAGTTAGATATCAGTTCGGGGACGACTTCGAGATAGGTGGTGAGCGACAGGTGCTCGTGGTCGAAGTCGGCGAAGGCGTCGGCATAGTACAGGTTTACCCCGTCATAGAAAGCCTCTGCCGAGTATGCCGACTCCCCCTGCTGCAGGTATTCGGGATGAGTATGGGTCGTCTGGGCTAGGGAGTCCTTACTGAACAGGGCTTCCCCCGTTTCGTATGCGCTGTAACTCTTGCTGTCGTAGGCGAACGTGCCGTAGGCGGTAGTCGCCGAACTCTTCATGGCGTAGTTTGGGTTCACCAGGTACAGGGCGTTCTCCACGGTGTCTTCCTTCCTGTAATACTCGTCTTCGTGGGTGTGCCCCACCAGCGCCAGATCGGAAGCGCCTACCTGTTCCGGTATGCCGGAATACTCCTCCATATCCAGAGAGATTATGGATATGTCTGAACTGGAGCCGAACACGGTCATGTAATAGCGGTACATCCCCGGGTTGACGACGTAGAAGAAGGTCTCTCCGTCCCAGGTTATGTCTTCCCGGATATCCAGGTGAATCCAGTCTTCGCCGTCCTTTGAACCGTACAGGTTCACCGTAGCCGGTGCCGGTTCCGCAGCCTCTATAGAATACCGCTGCACCTTTCTGTCTGTAAGGAAGTCTATGAGGATGTATGCGGGACAGCCCGTGTCCCACGAAGACTCGCCGTCTTCGAACACATGCCAGACGTCATCCTCGGCTCCGGAAGCCGCCACGTCGAACTCAAGCCCTGATCCGGATTCCACTCTCGGCAGAATGGACACGAAGTTAGCCGCGGTGTATCTGTACATAAACTCTGCGTTCGTGAGCGCCTCGTCAAGCCGTAAATACTCAGGGTGTTCGTGACCTTCCATGGCGTAGTATTCATCCGCATAGCCGCCCAGTTTATGGGTTGAAAGCGCCTTGGCGGGAACGAAAGCCGATCCCCCGGACAGAGTTCTTCTCAAGTCTTCGGAGGCCGTTTCCAGCATGCTTGCCAGGGTGTTTATAGTCCTGTCGGTGCCTGCAGCCATCTCTATTGAAATCATCGTGTTCTCTTCCAGGGGATCGTTATCGTCTACGAGGTGCAGCTCCTTTATATCTACGTCCATGGCGTAGAGGTACTGGAGCAGCAGCCGCGCCCCCACCATATACGCCGCGTTTTTTATGGAAGCCAGGTCGTCCTGGTGGTCTTTAAGCCACGTAACCACAGCATTCCAGGAAAAACTTCCGCTCGCCACCGAATACATTGACTGGGCGAGGGCGGAATCAAGCTCGTACTGCCCGGCGGTAACCTTCTCTCCGCAGACGGCTCCCGGTCCCACGAAGCTAGAATACAGCCCTATTAAAGACACGAGCGTCTTTCCGAAATAGGTTCTTTCCCCGGTGGAAAAGTCGTACAGGGCATATTCGTACGTCTCGTCAGAGGAATACGCTTCCGTTTCGTAGGCGACCGTCGTCTCTTCCGGAGGCGGTATATGGAGCCTGCAGCAACCGAGTATAAGATCCATGGACGGCGGGAATACTTTTATCGTGGCGTCCGGGGTCAGCACCGCCTTGGCGTCCTCTTCCAGGACAGCCGTAAAAAGGCTCGCCAGCTGCAAGACCAGGGCGTAGTAGGGATCCGGGATAACGTTAGATATAAAGCTTGCCCCGCCGTTAGCCCTGGCAGCCGCCCTATCCCAGTCGTTAACCGGGAGTTCCGTGATTGAGCAGCTTCTCATGAGGAAAGCCGCAGCCGTTACGTAATCGAAGTACCAGCAGCCGTTCGTGGTCGATACCGTGACTATATTATTCTTCGCCAGCGCCCATATGAGGGCGGTGAACCTCGCAGTGAGCTGGGTGCTTCTGAAGGACGGATCCATTCCCAGGTTTTCCAGGGCGTCGTCAACGTCCCCCATATACCCGGCCATCCCCGGTATGTCGAAGATTGAAGCGCCGCTCTCTTTCCAGTCGAGATAGGCAGCTTCCAGCGCACTCCCGGACAGTTCGCCTCCCAGCGAAGAGCTGTCGATGCCGGATATGATGACCAAAAGCCCGGTGTACAGGTCTGCGGAGTCGCTCTCGGAAAGTCCGACCATTAATCCCGCCTTTAAGAATTCTGCTTCGAACCATTCCAGGAAGTTTAAAGTCAGGCTCTCGCCGGCCGCGAAGTCTTCAGGCAGATCTTGCGGCAGGTAAAAAAAAGAAGGCCACAGCAGACCGGTGCCGAAAACCTCTGAGTTGGTTTCGAGGAGCCATTTCATGAAAACATATGCCCGCCCGGTCATTACCGCGTCTATCTCCGCCGCCCCGGGGGTGTTTATACCGCACCAGGTCTTTAACCTGTTCCGTAGGTCTAGCCACAGGCAGTTGTACTCCCCGCCTTCTGGAACGTAGTCAAGCGAATCGGGGACGGTTATTCCCTCCGGGGACTTCATGTTTCCCCTCTTCTGATACTCTCCTATAAGCGCCTGCACTGCCGGCTCGAGAGGCCACGCCGGGTAGTTCTCCTCCATGTACCTCACCAGGGTGGCGGCGTGCGTCTTGAACTGGGAAACATAGTCCCTGTAAACTTCGCCCCCGTAAGTATCGGCTCCCGCCACGAAGACCCCTATCTTTTTTTCAGCCGTCATGTCCATGCAAACAACCCCTTATATTACCTGTACGGTATCTGTCAGCGGCTGGCCGAATTTGACCCTGTCTCCGTCGGAAACGGAGAGATATGGCCTGTATTCCACCGGTATGTAAACCGTTTCCGTCTCTCCCCCGGAGGTGGAGACGGTGACGGTCTCGTAATCATTTGAAGCCACACGCCCTGTCAGCGGGGAGTATGGCACGCCGAGCGTTATACAGAGGAGAGCGCGTATGGAGGCCTTCCTCTCCGTGGTTCTGGAAAAGAAGAGAAAATCCCTGCAGGATGTGTAGAAATCCCTACGGGTCAGCCCCTCATAGCCAGGAACATACAGCGGCGTGTCCCACAGCCTTTCGTATATGTTCTGGTACGCCTCCGGGAAGTGTGCCTCCATGTATTCCCTGACGAACGAGTTTCCCACGGTGCATGCCAGCAGGGTTATGTCTGAAGTTTCATAATCAATGCCAGCCACAGAGAAAGTCACCGTGTTTTGTGAATGTTCCCAGCTTGTTATGGAATTGTCTCCTATCTTCACCGTTCCCAGACTGACGAGATCCGGCACCGTAATTGCCATCTCATCGTCATAAACATTCACCTGAGAGCCCACATACGTGATCGCGCGGGTTGCGGTCGCCGGGAGCAGGGACGGGTCTACCTGGTACATTGACGTCCTTACGTCCGCAGCCTTTTCCTGCGTGGTCTTGGCGAGCCTCGCCTCGAAGTCGCGCATGAAGGCTATGAAGTTTGAACCTGCTTCGGAGAGAAAATGCCTTGAATACACGCTCACACCTCCACTATCGTTATAAGATCCGGCGCCGTGTAGAACCGGTAGAGGTCGCTGAACGGTATTCCGTTTGAAATGAAGCTGTTGTTGGTCGCCGTCGACACCCCGGTTATGGTCGACAGGTAATAGGTTGGCGTCCTCAGCCTCAGGGAAGTTTCAATTGACACCAGCGGCGTTCCGCTGTCCGTAAGAGCCCTGAGCGCTTCTCCCAGATCGAAGATCGGGCTGCCGTTTATGGCGCCGACCAGTGTCCCCTTATCCAGGGAGGTTTCTCCCTTAACAGTGAGCGTCACGACGGTCGTTACCGGATTGAAGGGTTTCAACAAGACATCCAGCCCTACGAGCTCCCCGGTCAGGGAAGAGAACAGCTCGTTCACGCTGTCCCAGCTGTCCGCAACAAGAGCGTACACCGTGTATGCCGACCCCTCTTCATGGAGATCGGGGTTAAACACCAGCAGCGATTTTTGCCTGTGGGTGAAGGAACCTCCCCTGTCTCCTGAAATCCATACGTAGTCCGTGCCCTCGGTCAGCGTTCCTGAAGAGGAGGACACCGAGAGGACGTCCAGCACCGCACCGGTGAAGGCGCCGCTTATGTCTATCACCGGAATGTCAAGAGGCAGCTCATAAACCCTGGGCCAGTTGTTCACGTACTCCTGGATGAAGGTTCCCCTTCCCGGGTAATCAACCGCCACCACCGTTCCGTCGACCAGGGCTACCCCGTAATCCAGCAACATGGTTTTGGGCGTGAGCAGCAGCTCTTTCTGCGAGGCGGTGAGCCCGCCGGAAACCAGGGCGGCGCTCTGATAAGTTATCTGGTTCGGCGGTATGTAAACGTCTATCTTTCCGCCGGTGTGCTGGAAGGTCGGGTTGGGGTCGGTCTCGATCGCCACTATGTCCCTGAACATCCGGTTGTCCCTCGTTCCCACAATTGTAATGTCTGTATTTCCGGACACCGTATCGGCAGAGGACAGCAGCAAGTTATATATCGGGTTGCTCCTGCCGGAAACGGACGCCATTATCCTCTCGTAAAATTCGTAATTCGTTTCCTGGGGGACGGCGGGTTTATACAGGTACGAATAAGCCTCGGATATGTCAGCGCTGGCGAGTGTGACTTCTGTCCCGAAGGGTATCACAGGGGACGTCATGTCGGTTGCCGTGTATGATATGTAAACCAGCCTGTTTGTCGGTGAATCCACCGTGGCCGGGAACGTTCTGTATGTCCCCGAATCGGTGGAGAAAGAGAGTTCCGGAAAGGTCACGGTGCCGGATGAGACGGTTTTAACCTTCAACACGCCCCACACCGGCAGCCCCGCCATCCTGCTCATCCCGTGGAGGGTTCCGAAGAAATCCAGGGTATCCTGGGGAAGGCTGTTTATGTACTCCTGTGACAGGGAACTGCCGACCGCCAGAGACCTGAGTATGTCGAGATCCCTCTTAACGATGGAATGGTAGGTGTTGAAAGCCGTCTCTATCGGGGCGATCAGATAAGAATAGGTCGGGGAGTCGTTCCCGGCGGGCAGCTCAGGAAAGTATTTGGACATAAGCCCCCTAAAGGTATCTCCTGAATTTCCGTTAAGTATCTCAAACATGTAAGATCACCCCTGTATCGTATATTCCGCCGAGTTGCCGCTTCTCGCGGTCATTGTCGCCAGTATGGAAATTGTGTCGCCTTCTATGGTTATCGAGTCCACGTCCAGGGACGCCAGGGACTCGTATTCTGGCCTTAAATAGAGGCTGTCCGACAGTTTAACCCTGGAAACCGCCTCTTTTAACCAGCCCAGCACCGTCTTTTTCTTCTGCTCCTGGGACGCAGTCTGAAAACTGTTCCACTCGCTGTCTACCCAGTCTGCCGCCGACACGGTTTGCGGCAGTTTTTCGCCTATTACGGAAACAAACGTGTAGGCTATCCGCTGGAATATCGCATCAAGCCCGCTGTAAGTTCTGGTGATGTCAACTTCTACTTTCCCGGTGGCAGGATCGAAAAACTGAAACTCCACTCTATTTACCTCCCAAGAGATCCACCAGATCCCCGAACTGGTCTGTCGCTTTAAGTGTAACACCCAGCAGAGAAGCTATGCAGGACATGAGATCGGCTGACTGTTCGACCTCTTTCTTGTCCTTTTCGGGGACGTTCTTGTCCACCAGTTTCTCCACCGTAAACTTGAAAAGGGGCAGTATGACAGACAGGGTGCGTTCGTCAGGATCCTTTATTGCCATGATCGCATTATAGGTGTCGCTGAACAGCTTAACCGTCCCCGCAGTGCTGTCGGCGGCGGCAATGCAGCTTGAAGCGGTGTCCTTCATCAGCTCCAGGCTTTTAGCCTGCCATTCTTCGCTTCTGGGACCCGGCATCGGGTTCCCGTCGGCGTCAACCCTGTCTTCCGAAGCCGGCTTGTCTTCGCAGGTGTGCTTGTACAGGGCTGTTATGTTGTCCCACGCCGTCCCGACCATGTTTTTGGTTGCAGTCACCGAGTTTTCCATGTTGTGGAGAAAGGTGGTGTTTGACTGTTTCTGAAGTTTGGAGATGGTTGCAGACAGCTCTGGAAGGTCGTTCTTTATCGCCGCCGCGAAGGTGGATATGAGGTTGTCAACCGCCGGTATCGGCTGGGCGGGGGTCGGGTTTCCGGTGTCCGGTAGCTCTTCCGCCTTCATCTCTTCTAGGATCTCCTCCATCTTGGAGATTATTTTTTTGGTATCTTCCAGGTTCGTCTTCACATCGCGGTAGTAGTCTTCGACCGCCGAAAACTTTCCCAGAGACACATCTATGGACACTTTCAGCTCCCCGAGGGTGTCCAGTTGGGCCTGAAGTTCGCTCTCCCTGTCCGTTGGGGTTCTGGGCTCGCTCTTCCTGTCACCCTCAGACTTCAACAACTCGGAGGCAAAACTCGACCACCAGCTCTCAGACTTTTCTTCTACCGCCGCCTCGTCATCGGAGTCCCCCTCTTCCCACACGTCTGACAGCAGCACGGCGCCCATGTCGTCAAGAACGCCCGTCAGCCTTTTTCCTGTTTTGTATATGTCCTTCATCGTCTGCCGTATGTCAGGCAGGCTCATGTTGTTTATGGATATGTCCACGGCGGTCTTCGTGGTTTCCACGGCTTCGGCGGCCAGGGATGTGTCCCTGTTTTTCTTAGCCTGGAGCATTACGGTCAGCGAGCCTTCGACGGCCTCTTTAACGGCTTCGGCGTTCGCTTCGAGAGAAACGGTCACGGCGCCCGGGTCGTTACCGTATATATAGGCGATATCTAACTGCATGGTCAGCTCTGCGGCGGTAAGCCCCATATACGCGCCCAGAGCTTCCAGTTTGGCGATCGTTGACACCATCTTATCCGTAGCCTGCACGTTTACCGAACTCTTTATGAGGGCTTCCGCCTCCGGTCCTGCGTAGTCTGCGGTGAGCTCCCCGTTCAGCATCAGATCTTCGGACGCATCCCACAGAACGCCCAGCTCCGCCTTGACTTCCGTGTTCTCCACCATGGAGAGCAGCATCTCCTTATCCGCCACCGGGCAGTCGTATTCCTCACACAGGCGGACCATGGCGTCGAGGGTGGCGGAAGCCTCTGCAGCCACCTGTGTGTTCTTAAGGGTGGATCTGGTGGTTGATTTCAACTCTGTCTTCAGGGTCCCCGCCAGGATCTCCGCCCGGGCCCTTATATCCGAGTTAATCATTCTATCGCCTCCATGCTATAACTCACCAGGTAACCTCCGACCGTGAAGTCCTTCAGCCTCGGGTTTGACGAGTTCTTGGAGGAGGACACGTCTGTGGGTTCCAGCAACAGAGACAGTCCGTTTCCGGCGAGCACCCCGAGGAGATATCTCGCATTGAGCATGTCCTTTTCCTCCACCGGAATGTCCGGCGACAGGTTCGCATTTATAGCGTCCATCGCCCTCCTGACTTCTTCCTCCATGTAGACGGAGCTGCCCCTCTTAACAGACCTGAGGAGCCTGTCCACCCTTCCGGCTGTCGTCGTAAACTTCTTTTCGTCGTACACGTCGTCTACCGTGAAAGAGAGGGACACGATAGCGTTCAGCGTGTTGTTCTGGTCGACCATAAGTTCCAATTTGGACGGCACCTCTGCGGTGAGCGCCTCTTTATCTATAAACGGCTGGGAGCTGCTTTTTGGCAGTTCCAGCCCTATGTTCATTCCTATCAAAAGGGCGTCCAGGGTCATAAACGTGGTGAAGAAGGGCGATGTGAGACCGTCCAGTTTGGGGCCGAACACCGGCAGGGTGGTGAGGTCTATCACCTTACACAGCCTGCAGGGCAGCAGGCTGGTGCCGAAGAGGGGTTCCACAACATAGTCTTCGCTCTTCTCGGGCAGCGGTTCCCCCTCAAGCAGGGAAAGCAGGGACATTATGTCTTCCTTTTTCGGTTTGGAGTACGGTAAAAAGGCCATGGCTCCTCCTAATCAGACACCGGGTCGTACAGTTTCCCGTATATGTTGAGGGTGCAGTACATATTCTCGACGGAATAGCCCATTTGCAGCCGCATAGGTAAAAGGGGTATCTCCTGGCTTAGGCCGTAGGCATCAAACTTTACCCTCACGGACACCAGGTCGTAAGAAACGGGGTCGCCAAGCACCAGCATCAGCTTCATAACCGTTTCCGCCCTGTGCTTGACCCCCTTGACCGGTATTATGAAGTTCAGGTTTATATCCGGAAGCTCGGACATTCCGCTGTGGTACTTTCTCCCTGTGAACGTGGAGGTGGCGGTTTTGGAGTAGCTGTCCGCAAGCGAATAGTTCTGGAGCAGCATCCTCACCGCCGTACCGTCAATATACAGCGAAAAAGGAGTGTCCTTACGCTGTGCCCGGTACAGCATCTGCCCCCATTCCACCCTGGGCTCAGTATCTATGTCCGACATCGTAACTTCGCTCACGGCCATGGCGGCGGTGTCGTCGCCTTCCAGGCTGAAAAGCTCTATCATCGGCGAAGGCAGGTCGTCCAGTATGGATCTGCCTTCATCCGCCGGTCCTTCTATAAGGTCTTCTACGGCGATACTGGCCATACGGTTCCTCCATTAGGTATTAGCAGCCTCCTGCAGTCAACTTCTACATCGAACGCCCCGGATCCGCCCGCAGGCATCCCCTCGAGAAGGGCCTTCTCCCTCTCCGCCCTCATGCGGGTTATTCCGAGCCTGTTGTATCCGGCGCCCGTGTCCGCCTCATACAGCAGCCTCCTGTATATCTTTGAGCGGTCTGCCCCAACCGGAACCCCTTCATCTCCGGGGCTTATGAGCATAGTTTCAGTCACCTGCCCGACCAGACCCCCCACGGTGTCCGTTTCCGTATAGGTTCCCATTCTCACCAGAGCCTTCTTCAGTGCGGACAGGGCGGAGGCAGACCTCAGATCCAGCCCTATCAGGGGGCTGTCGTCAGCCGAAGAAAAGCTCAGTGCGGTAAAGACCCCAGCCCCCGGGCCGTCCAGGCTGTATACTTCGTTCGGGGAAATAGACCTGAAGACGTCCAGGATGTCACCGGTAAGGCACACGGCGGTTATTCCCCCTGTAACGGGGCGCACATACCAGCCGACCGGCTTCCTTTCGGGGTAGCGATCGTACGATAACCTGGCGGAGACCCCCTCGGGTTTTTTGACCTCTCTGGCATTTGTATAGTCCATTCCGCCCCTGGGAACGTTTTCCGTACCGAGAACCGCCATATATATCTTCTCTATCGTTTTAAGCTCAAAATCCGGCACCGAGCCCTCGATGAAGGAGACCAGCTCTTCCTGGCGTTCGCTTTTCAGCAGCCGCAGGGCTTCGATTTTCAGTCCGTATTCATACAAAAGTCCGGTTACGCTCTTTCCCACGGCGTAACCTGTCCCCGCCGTCTTCCCGGATAGGGGGTCTTCCACCCCCACTATCCTGAACGGGGGAATATCCCCGATCCTCTTAAGTGATCCGGAGCTTATCTCGGCCGTAACTTCCCCGCCCAGGCAGGCGTTAAGGGCTTGCGCAATTTTGCAGTAGGCAGACAGGCTCCTGTCCACCAGAGCGGCCAGGGTATCCACGGGAAGTTCATGAGTAATAACGCCGGCCTGCCCGGAAACAGGCGTCCTGTACTGCCCGTCGTACAGAAAAACTTCCCCCTTCAGCCAGCCCAGTGCCGCGGCTGCCGCTCTCAGGCTGTCGCTGTCTTCGGTTAACGACTTCACGGCCGGAAACACAGGATCCTCTCTGTCAAGCATTGAAGCTGATGCCGCGGCGTCTCCGGCGGAGAAACAACTGCCGACCAGGCTCAGATCCGCAGGTATTTTACAGTCTACAGCTATGACGGAGGCTGCCTCGGAAACGGTCTTAACCCTGTGTGCCGTTCTGCCGCCGTTCCATGCCGCAGTCACATCGTCCGGCGGCAGTGAAGGCTGCTCCGGAAAGGAAAGGCTCTCTATTTTATACAGCAGCCCCGCCTCAAGCCCCCTGGGCAGGGAAGACGCCTCCCTGCGTATAATCGGCGTGGTCAGCGTAAGCATCCTGGCTCCGGAATCAGTGTGCAGCACGGCGTACACCTGATACCTTTCCGGGCGCACGGACTGCCCGCTCAGTCTCTCGATCCTGAAATCCTTCAGGGTTCCGGAGAACGGGGAGTGAATCGCGGTTCCGGGTAGGAAATAATACCCGTTCCCGCCGAACAGCCCAGTAAAGGTCTCGCGAACGCCCGACAGCCCCAGGGCCGAAGCTACGGTTGACGAGATCTCCCTGGTGAGCGCCGTGTCGCTTACGGAAACGTCCCAGTGTCTCGAAACTACTGTCATTATGTAGTTGGAGTACCTCATAAACAGAAGCCTTATGAACGTCTGGAGGCTGTCCCCGCCAGTGAGCAGGGTCTTCCCTTCCAGACTCCAGTAAAAGGAGAAGTCGCAGCACTCCCTGGTGTGGGCTTTAGAGTACGGAAAGTTCCCGCCGTCCCAGGAACACTCCGGGTACGGTTTGACCGGAAAGTAAGGCCATCCTTCGGGCACTTCCAGGTTCAGGCTCTTAACATCCGTAAGGGACTCCCATATGGTGTCGGCGAGCGACACCATATCTGCGGGAAGGAGTCCCGAAGTCTCGACCGCCTCCCTGTAAACAAAAATATCACGCATATACTTCCTGAAAAGGGGAAGCTCGTTATTAAGCCACGGATCCCTGTACATTTATCAGACCCCCGAGGCTTCCAGATACTCCCTCAACAGGGCGGCTATCTTGTTTTTGGTGTTGGATACCCAACTAGGCGATTTGTTCAGTTCAGACGCTATCTCCCCGGTGCCCTTTCTTATACCACCGATTCCCGTAGAATATTCAAGCACTTTCATTTCGGGAGGGGATAGTTTAGTCTCGGCGTAAGCGAGGGCGTTATTGAACTCCAGGGTGTCAGCGGTGTTGTGTACGTCCCACACCTCCGAAGAAACTATAGAGGCGCCGACGGTCTCCTTTTTCAGAAGGGAGATCCGTGCGGGATCCCAACCCAGCTTATCCGCCAGTTCGGTTATCGTCGGCTCTCTTCCGTACGCCATCCGCAGCTCGTCTTCCGCCCGCAGCAGTTCTCCGTAGGCCAGCCTGTGGTTTTCAGGCAGCCTCACCACGTTCTGATGGTTGTTCACGTACCTGTACAGCTTCTGAAGGTATAGCGCCACATAGTTTTTGAGGGTGCCTTTCGAGGGATCGTAGTTATTGAAGGCATCCAGCACCAGCCTTTTAGCCTCGGCTCTCATGGCGGTCTCTGGCAGCCCGGAGTTCGCATATTTGTACACTGCTGCCCTTATTTGTGGTTCCATCTCCTCCAAAAGCACGGACAGAACGTTCTTGTCCCCGGTGGTTTTCCATTCCTGCCACAGCTGCACCACCCTGTCATTTATGCTCGTCATATGTCTCCTCCAAAACGGTAGGTGCTGGCTATGTCGGGCTCTTCAAGCTCCTCATCAGAAGGAAACTCTGGTTCTGAGGATAGCTCTGTCCTGTACAGCTTAGGCACCATGTCCCCGAAGATTATGTCCTTGACCGATCCCGTGGAAGAGGCCTTACCGTTAACCAGGTTCACTGCCTCCTTACCCCTTCGCACCGTTTCGGCGGCGGACAGCGGCCTCCCGGTTTGCACCAGATCGGTATCGTTCTTTTTCGCCAGGTCCACCAGGGCGGCCGCCATATCGTCTATTTCCATAAAAACCTCTGTAGACGTCCCCGACAGGCTGCCGACGAAGACGTCGCTCTCCGTTAACTTGCGGTATTTCAGCCTTTCAGCCGCGGACTCCTGAAACTCCTTGGCGACCTCCGTGGCGAAGAATTCCTCCACAGCCATCAGGGAGCTGAACCTTTCGGTTGGTTTAAGCTTTTCCCTTACGGCGTTAGTCTTGCCGGTCCAGAACTTCTCCCCGCCCTTGGAAAGCCCGGGTATTGTCGTAACCCCATAGGTGTCTTTATACAGTTTGTCTATGTAAGCGGCGTCTGCCTGCCCTGACAGCCCTTCGCACGGCTCGGCCATGAGCATGACGCTGTTTGAATACATGTGCATCCCAATTATGTCCCAGGATGTCGTCTCTATGCCCCTGACATTATCCACCATATGGCGTATGGAGTTGACCCTCCCGTGGTACGGAACCCCTCCGGTGAGGATCGTAACCGGAAGCCCGACGATAGCATACGGGTTGAACAGCGTCGTCAAACTGCCCCTGCCGGCTCTGAACCCGGACATGAGCTCCATCCTGGCGGTGTTTACCATGAGGAACGGATCCTCCTGGTTCTTGTAGCTGTCGGTTCCCTTATACAGCTCCTGAAGGGAACCCTGGTTCATTGTGAGCGGCACGGTTGCCGCCGTTATGCCGAATATCCTTTCGTAGGAGCTGAGCGAGGCGAAGCCTGAAGAGACGTCGACTTTCTTGTCCGGATCCACTTCCTCTATGCTTGAGGCGGACTTTCCCTCGACATCTGAAACGCCGACCAGCTTGCCCTTTAGCAGGGGAAAGGTGAGACCGCTGGCGGGTATGATGCTCTCGGACACCCCGAGAATCCTGTTTCTGTACTTGTAGTTTACGGGTATATCCATCATCAGGATCTCATGCGGCAGCACGGTGTTGCACGAGGGAGCGGCAGCCGTTATCAGGTACGGCTGCAGGATAAACTGCTTCCCAGCTTCCGTCATGCCCAGCTGGGGAAAGAGACCGTACCCCGCAGGCGACGCTATCATGGAGAGGGCGTAACTCAGATTGGCCTGCGGTATGCCGGCGGACAGCGAAGCCAGCAGTTTAAACAGCGTGGGGGTCAGCCCGTATTTCTGTAGCCACTTGCTCTTGTCCCCGAACAGCACTCCGAACCTTCCTGAAACCTTATACCTCTTCTCGAAACACCTTCCAGTTTCCGTCTGCCCCAACATGTGCCCTACCAGCTGTTTAAGCATGGCCTCGTCGCTGTCGGCGTTCAGCAGTTCCCTTAAAAGCAGCAGGAAGGGGGTGGGCTCTATGTTTCCCTCGGCGTCCATGCCGGATATGGCTGCGACATCTGGTACTTCCGTCTGGGAGTACAACTCAAACTCGGAATATGTAACGGGCAGCGAGCTCAGGTTGGATGTGAGGAACATCGCCGTGTAGCGGACTGTTTCGAGCAGCGCCCTGCCCAGGGGAACTTCGCTCTCTATGCTTATGCTGTCGACGGGGGTCTTTCTCCTGTAAACTCCGAACACGTAGGAGTCTATGAGATATTTCCACTTGCCGTCCACAGAGTCCCGCATATGCAGCACCAGACGGGTGCCCGGAGGGAGATATGCCAGTTCCGGTCTCGAGGGCACCGTATACTGGACCGCCGCCGTGTTCTCAGCGAGCGATATCTGAAAGCTGTCGAAAGGTATCTCTTTCTCCTTACCCCCGCTGTCGTAAACCGCCAATTTGAATTCGTGCATTTAAA
>ERZ795048.1527-NODE-1527-length-20374-cov-10.166593_pt1 | contig 20374 bp, 17 predicted proteins | sample MGYA00375132_ERZ795048 | MGnify/ENA primary metagenome ERZ795048 (study PRJEB30177, sample SAMN05720225) | activated sludge metagenome | isolation source: Anaerobic digester | place: Hong Kong | collected 2014-12-17 ... | reverse complement strand
GACATCCTTTATCTACACATCTCAACCACTTTTTCTTATCTGTGAAATATCCGGGTTAAGCTCTCTCTTTTCCGGAGTCAGAGCCATCATTTTTCCGGATTGCTTCCAGATGTAGCATGTCAATAAAACGAGAATTCCAATATATTGACCCTTCCATTCAAGAAAAGAAAGTAATTTCTCGGATAAGTTCTGACAAATGAATATCCATATACTGATTTTTCTCGGTTTTTCAATTACGCGGAGATATTCATCCATCAGCCATGTCTCGACCGAGCCGACATAAAGGTAAACATAGTAGCTCTCATGGTCGGGAAATAACTTGTCCAGCTCGTCAAGATCTTTCTCCAGTTGCTCCGGAGTCCTGTATATTGTCTTTCTGGCTTGCCCGGACAGCCCTATATTACACTTGTTGTAGTCCGATATCCTTGCGTTGCTGCAACATCCTCTTGTCAACAACATGTGGAATTCCGGCATGCTGTCCTGAGTTCTGAAATTCTCGCTGAAATAACTCGGGAACCATGAAAAATCAACAAAGTTCAATTCGTTGAACTGTTCCTGGGTAGTATAAACTTTTGGGCCGGGAGGAAAACCACGCCTGAGCACGTTCGGCATGTCCGGCACGCTCTTCCCGTCCAAAATGCACTCCACCAGCGGTTTAAAGCTTATTTCAGCATTGTTAAACACAGCGTAATCCGCAGGTATAACCTCAAGCAACTGTTCGGGATAGTTGTCGACGATAAACCCACCGAGTATTACAGGGGTTCCCGGCGAAACCTTTTTCACGTGTATTGCTATTTTTCTTGCTGTTTCAATCGCAAACGGCCAGTGTACATCAATCAGGACAACTTTCGCCTTTTCAAGCAGATCATCGGTTATTTCCGACGAATAGATGCCTAATTTTTCACGGTCAACCGTATTCAATGTATAAAAAGCGCCGTGGGGAACAATCTTGTCTGACAAAAGATGCCCGTGCGGGTGTATATACAATATCATCGCTATAGTATGGTCGCTTTCTTTTCAGTGCATAATTCCGGAGATGACTCCCAACCATCCCCAAACCAACTTGTATCCGACTATTAATTACTTACGCACAACTTTCGAAAACACTTTTTATTTTTTGCAATTAAACAGGAAGCTTTCCAATTCTAACTAATAATAATAACAAAGTGAATATTTTCTCAATAAATTATACCCGATTAAAAAAAGACGCACTTTCCCCCCCCAATAAAACCGGAAATATCCCATAATCTTTGTGCGATTTTGTTCATTCTCCCCCCCCTGTGCATGTCAAAACCTGACACATTTCATCAATATATTCCACGATGTATTATTTCGATTAATCCGGACTATTCCGCAAAGTCAGGTATAACGGCAGTTTATTCAGTTGCACATGGATTATTCTTTGTTTGATACACAATTCATTAAATATCCGGTTGTTTCCCGCTACGGGTTGGTTCAATCGGGAAAAATCCGATCTGCATGTAATCGGTTTTATAAACTTGCGAGAAATCAGGCAAAGATGGTACTATCGCAGCCGCAACAGGTTTTTTGTTATTAAGCGCCATCATGCCTCTGCATTGAATCCTTTCCGTTCCGCTATCGTCGATATCATCATGAGCGCTATACAAAAAGCATGTAATGCCTCGATAAAACAATATGCACTGATTCTCGCCCATCTCCTCCCGCCGCGATTGAAAATCAGTCACTTCCATCCAGATATGATTCTTTTCGTAATAGTTCGAGTAATAATACGGCAACCAGGTTCTCACATTCGTGCCTTCTATATATTGATCCTGTTGAATGATATAACAACCGTCATCGATATCCTTCAACGCTTCCCTTATAAACTCATTTTCAAGCTGCGGGCTTGCTTTATATTCAATGAGATTTCTATATCGGTACGCTGACAGTGGTATTGCTAAAATAAGCGTAATTGTTAGAGCCAGAGCAACCCCTTTTTTCCTGTGCAGGAGTTGAATTATCCATGCGGCGCCGCATCCTGAAATAATAACAAAAAAGTGCTGATAGCTGTTTTGAAAACGTATGCTGTTCAGCGGATGCTGTCCAACCGGGGAATATAAAAAAGCAAACATGAAACCTGATAATACCAGGAATATAAACAAACGCCTGTTTGTCAGTGAAAGGGAAACCATGCCTGTAATAAACAAAATTATAAACAGGACCGGAGTATAATCAGAATCCAGGTATGCGTTTCCCGGAATACCGTAGATCGCATTCTTGACGCCCACTATTTTCAAAATCAGATATTCTAATTTCTGTGAGTACATACCGGGCCGGATAGAGCCTGTCTGCAATAGATAGTATTTGTATATTCTCAATCCTGATAACGATGCAACAACAATAAAAAGAGCAACAGCAATCCATGTCGATTGTGTAAATAATTTTTCTTTCCTTTTATGCGCAGCCCACAGCAGAAGAACTACCACAACAATGAAAAACAACTGCATCGGCCTCGTTTGAATAAGAAATACCAAATAATATCCGGCTGCAAAAGCGAACACCGAGTGTTTTTCTTTCACGTACAGCAATACGGACAACAGAACCAACAATTGCAAAAACACAACTAATATAAACATGCTCTCAGTTCCGGAATATTTTATATGAACAGGCAAAACAGCCATTATAACGGATGAGAACAAGGCTGAATTCCTGGATCCGGTCAATAAATAAACTATCGGCAACACGAGCGCAGCGGATATTCCGCCTATTAACGAATTGATCATAAAAACAGTGTTTTCCGTTGAACCAAATATGATTAGAAACGGATGGAAGAAAGAATAATAGCCTGCTCCATATTTATTGATTGCAATATTCCCCGTGAACTGTATTGCATCGCCAATTATGTTGTATGCATGGGAATTAGTGTGAGCTATCACATGGGGAGCCGCATATATTCTTAATACAATTGCAAAAAATGCAATAGTTGAAAACACCACCGGCAATACTTTTCTTTCATAGTCCCCGGATTTATTCAGTAGCCTTGTCACCCCTGTCGAAAAGAGATACCCCGCCGCAATGAATTGAATGAAAAGAGAAGGAAGCAATGTATGATACTTCATAAATATAACTGCACATATAACTATGAACAATGACAGTGTAATTCTTTCCGAATCACCATGATCTGCATTCAAAGGCAACTGAGTTGAAACACCCCGGCTTCGAGCTTTTTCCCTGATAACAAGCTCATGAAGCAATATGATTCCTGCAATATTAAGCAAATCAAGCGCATTATGTTCGACTATCAGAAACAATGCTCTCTCTATAATCTGCCGGCTCCCGTGGATAGCAGAAACATACACCGATAAAGCAACAATAATTACAGCGAATATTGCAAACCGCAAAAACAATTGTTTTTTTTCGGTTACATCCTTGAAGACCAGATGCAATATAGATATTGCGAGAAAGAGCGAAACGAATAACTGTACTTCCCTGTTGTACAAAAATGAATCAGCGAAAAACCTGGAAGGAATTGCGGATAATCTGTTGGAAAGCGTAACCAGTATAACCAGAATATAAATATGAATGAACGGTCCGGGAAAATAATATTTATATTTAATAAAAATATTTTTCATATTAAGTTCTTTTTACATCTTGAAAATAGACTGATAAAATAACCCGGGCCTGGTTCCCCCGAATTTCAATTATTTATTAAACGATTCGAACAATTTTATAAACAGTTTACATTATACCGGCTTCTCATCCAAAAGGAAATCACCCGTTTCCGTTTGAAAACCACCTGTTCAAGAAAACAAATACAATGTAGCTTTCAAACATATGGCTACCGGTTATCGGGATTCTATTCCGCAACAATTGCGACCGATGCGCCGGCTCGGAATAACACAATTCAAATTCTCCCGGGGTACCAAACCCTTTCATTACCACCCCCCGGGAGTTTATAAAGACTGAATTTTCAGGATAAGAGGATTCAATTAATTTGATTCTCGGGGCATTTATAGAAGCCTATTACAGGATGTTTTGTTGACAGCATGAAATACCGCTTGTGGAAAGAGCCGTCCGGGATTTCGGCATTCAGTTCTTTTTCCCTCATAACAACCGGATTGCCGGCGCAGATTGTCACGCATTCTTTCCGTATCCCGGGGCCCGCCGATTCCGGCCCCTTTTCCCCGATGTCATCGTATCGATAACAATCCAACCCGATATATATGATTTCGTCGGAGTCATTTCCAATGATCTCCTTTTTATTCAATTTGTATTCACCCATATAGTCCGGGAACTCTGAAATCATCCGTTGTCCGGCGGCGGGACGAACCGGCAGGCTTATTCTGCTTCCGGGCCGCAACTCCAAAGACATATCTTTTATGAAATGATACTCCGCAATTTCCTCGTTTCCTGTGGCGAGAAATCTCAGGCCGGTTATCGAAAACAACACTAATGCTATCGGAATACATACAGCGGCAAAAACCGCGATTCTCCGGGGCAAAAAGCTTTTTCGGATGAAATCCACAAGCACACCCGTTAAAAGGAAGTATATCCAGTGTGTCTGGGGCTGGTAACGCAAAAAATCCGTGCGGTCGGCCATAGTTGTGAAACTTACCGGTACAACGATAACAAAAACAACCGCGACCAGTGCGGCGAGATAAGGCTTTTTCCACAGGGCCGGCACAAAGGCGGCCAACGCAAAGTAAGGAAGACAGGCCGGCGACAGTGTCGAGTCGAACAGAATATTGTATTTTCGCATAGTGTGAAGATACACCGATGGCGAAATACGTGCGATACCATTTCCGACATTATCGGGATCGAGTGAAAGAAAATGAAACAAAAGCCACGTAATCAACAAACCCGAACAGGCTATCAAGTGCTTGCGGAAACCGGCATCTTTTTCGCTGCCTGAGCCGGTCGTTTTCAATGAAGAATAAGCGAAGATCAATACAGCGACCGGCGCCGCCGACATCGTGGTCAATCTCATCGTGGAACCGAAACAGATAAAAATGCATGACAACCATAGAAAAGGCTTGCTTCGCAATTGTGCCGAAACGGCGGCGAATGCGAAACCGGCCAGGACGAAAAAAAGGTGCATGGACACCGGAGATTCAGAACTGGAAAGCCACACCAGCCCGGGGCTGAAACAAAAAGCAGCTGCTGCTGTCAGCGCTGCAATATCGGAGAAACGAAGCGCCCGCGCCAGCATGAACATTCCAAGAACGGCGAGCGCCCCAAATATCTGATTTATCACGAAAACCGATCCGTCTGTGTTTCCCGCTACCCCGGCCAGGCTGCTCATCAGGGTTATGTACACCCTTCCGTACAATATCTCTTTTGGCTCGGGCGACTCCATATAAAGAACCGCTCTCAGCTCCCTGATTCCGTGGCCGTTGTTGTGAACCGGCGCTTCAGGGCCAACGGCAAACCTGAGAAACAACCCCGCCGCCACAAGCAACGCCAGACAAATTGCTCCTGTTGCGCCTGTAGCAAGCAAATGTTTTTTTATTGCCGGAAAGAGAACGATTATCAGCGCGACGCCGGATGCAATGCCGGCGATAATGAATGGAATGAAGAGATATTTTCTAAATAACAATTCGTATATCCCTTCCCTGTTCTGCATATCGGGCTGATCGAAGAACAAAGGTGTTTCGTTGTGTTTTATTCTTTCCCGGAGCGCTCTTCCGGCCAGAACAGCTTCTTCTTCGCTTACTCCTGAAAACGAGGAAAGCTCGATACGGAAATTGCGCGATTCACCTATCAGCCTGTTTTTTGATGGAAGTGACGTGCATGCTAATCTGAAAACAGCTTTCCCGCCGGGCGGCTTTTCCAGACTGACAAAAATATCGAAATCAGTGTATTGATATTCAGCAATATTCCAACCGTCCGCAAGCGGGTAAAGCCCGGCATTCAGACCGATCAGGTTTTTTATCCGCAGCTCGGTCCCCGGTCCCATTATCGGGAGCGCAATCACACGGGATGAAAAAGAAAACAGAAAAAGAAAAACGAAAACGCTTTGAACGACAAGCCCGAAAACACCTCGCCCGAACTGATAATACCGGCGGTATATCCCCCTGTCGTACCCGGCCCGTGTTACAGTGATATCATTGATAATCCTGAATATGTTAATATCTGCTTCCATCAAGATATCTGATCCCCGGCATAACCTTCGCTGTTCACGGAAGAGAAACCTGTTTTGCCGTATTGCAACAGATAATTCCCCGCCCCGAACGATTATATAATTATATATCAGTCCTGTTGGAACAAGTTATGAGATTCGATAAAGACCCCTGAAATAAGTTTTTCCTTTATGACCATTTAGAGTCTATCATTTCCCTTCATCTCGGCATTCATAAAAACCGATTACCGGCTCCGAAACGCTCAAGTCGTAAAACCGTTTATGATACCCGATCAAAGGGTGCCGAGCATCCAGCTTTTTCTCATATACTGGAGACATCCTACCATCGCAGATATCTACACATTGCTTTCTCTTGCCATCGGGTAGAAAATCCGTTTTCAGTTCGCTGTCGAGCTCATACCTGTAGCAGTCCAGGCCGACATAAATCAAATTCCTGTATCCCTGCGGAGCTTCCGTTCCTCTCCTTACAACGATATGGTCGTTAATGTAATCAGGATAATCGGTCCTCAGCTTTCCGCCGGCGGCAAAATCGACCGGCAACATTACCACAGTTTCCGGTGGTATGTTCACGGCTGTTTCTCTTATGAACCGGTATTCATTCATTTCTTCGTCGCCCCTGTAAAGCATGGCAAGCCCCGGAACGGCACCACCCGCAATAAGAATAATCATAACCACGGACAGCACTTTCCGTCTCCTGCGCAAATATTCGGGCACGATATCGGCAAACAAGGCTGCGGCAAGGATAAAATACACCCAGTGCGACTGAGACTGATACCTCACGGCTGTTGTCCTGCAATCCAGAACGGAAAACGACATCGGAACCACAATCAGAAAAACAGCCGTCACGAAAACAGCGAATCTCCTGTTTCTTTTCCATGAATAATAATACGCGGCTGCCGCCGCCACAGGAATTATAAAAGGAGTAAGAGTAGGATCAAGAATCGTGTTTCTGAAAGTCGGCCCATAATGGAACAAAAATAATATAAAAACCTTCGCAGGATTGGATTCCGACCATCCTTTTCCTGTCATCGTCGGAATCGAATGATAATAGAAAGCTGCGTAGACCACTGCAATGATAATGCAAATTATGAAATGTTTTACATACGAGTCACGAATGTTCTTCCTTTCGAACATCCCCATGTATACTCCTGTGACAACAGCAACAGGAACGATGAGAATTTATATTTTCAAGAAGAAGACGGCATACGAGATCATAATCATCGAGAGCCACAGGACGGAAATATCTCTTGACCTTGCCGAAAGGCAGAGAAGGCCAAGCCCCGTGAGCCCGACAAACAGGAACATGGGAATCTGTGATTCAGTGCCGGCCATCCAGACCTGGGCTGGAGACAGGCTGAAGAAAAACGCGGAAAATATCCCGGCGGCATCCGACCCCGTAATCCCTTTTGCGAAAAGAAATATCGCGAGTATTGTAAGCGCCCCGAATATTTTGTTCATCGTAAAAATATTCTTTTCATCAGGGCCGACAAAACCCAGTATCATTCGTGCGGTATACGGGAAAACCTTTCCATACATTTCCTCGAAAATATTCTCGGTCGAGCTGTGAAGATATGTCCTGACTTCTTCTATCCCATGAGAGTTGCAGTGTATCGGCGCTGAAGGAGAGACATATAGCCTCACGGTCAGACCAATAACAAATACAGCCAGAAGCGCGAGACAGCCATACATACCCTTCGGCAAAAAATATCCTCTTACCACGGGTGACTTCAATGCGAACAAAACAAAGATAAAACAGAAAATGTAAAATAACCTGTATCTGATGAAAGGTGTAAAAACATATCGCCTGAACAAATACTGAATCTTGAATTCGCGCCTGACCATGTTTTTCGATGCAAAGAAATACGACCTGTCGTTCCTTTTGATTCTCCTGCAAAAATCAAGTGCGGCTTTCTCCGCATCCTCGCTTTCGGCTTCCAGTATTTCAAGCCTGAAACTGATAGTGTTCTCGACGACTTTCCCCTGAATCGGATTCCACGGATAAGAAAGGCGTACAACCGCTTCACTATTATCACCGGACCTCAGCGTCACCGTTATGTCGGTATCTTTAAAACCACAGTCGTGTATTGTCCATCCACCGGGAAGAGGATACTCGGAACTGTTCGCGTGAACAAGTTTTCCAATGTCGTTAGCCATCTCCTTGCCCATTTTCGGATATCCCTGGGCAATGGAGATCTGCAAGATTACTGCAATAAACAAAATAACGCCTGTTCCCAACCTCGCCAACAAGCTTCTCTTATGTACTCTCGGCATAAATTCGCAGGTTGCAGGCAGCGTTATTTCCGGAAAAGGATCGGTTTTACAGACAGTTGTGCCAGTGGATAATTTTTTCTTTTCCGGCGTTGTTTCTATCATGAATATGTCCAGTGTGCTACATTCTATTGAATTATCACTTAACTGTAATGGAGTGTCAATAAAAACAGCACGGCTGAATCATCGGTATTGATGCAGTGAAATAAAACCTTGCAGTTATAGTAATTCTCATAATAAAAACAGATTCACAACTCGATCAGAAATCACAAATACAAAGATAGTGTGCCATGCACAAAGCTATTTCCTTTGTGCATGTATTCAAGTTTATTTTTGAGAATCACTATATTATGCTTTTTGATGTTTTTGCCTCTTGATCTCGCAATCACGCGATCTTTGTATCGATATTTCGCGATTAAGTTTTGCAGCAGCAACCGGGATTACGCCAATCAACATCGGGCAATCTAAAAAGGAATATCAATATCGATTATATCAAGGAAAGGATCGTCTTTTCGGAACCTTGTATTGTCACAGGGTTTTCTCTGCCATTCGAATGCGATCGAACCGGGTTCGGCAGGAATTATGAACCACGTGTAAATGATGATATCTCTGCCTCCAGCCATTTTCGTATATGTGCCGGCGGCGGAATAATAATGCATATTGTGCAACAGCCTGAGTCCGGGATTGCCATCGGTTTGTATGACAATCAAGCGCTTTTTGACCACTTTATCCGCCGGTGTCATATCGGCGATAAATGTATACTTAACCCCATGTTCGATATGTGGCGCTGATTTGGTATTTCGAAGAGCTGTCAGCTCAGGATAGTAATAGTATGCTCCCAATTCGAGATAAAGATGGTAGTCCGATTTCCATCCGCATTCAGTTCTGATGCATCCGGGATAATCTCCTTGCGGCAGTTCCGCAAGATCATCGAGCGGAGCGTCACATATCCGACACGACCTGCGGTCTATCCTGCTCGTGTAAGCTGAATAATATTTGTTCTTTTGCTGTTCAGGGAATAATTCCCTGAGAAGTCCGGTCAACTCATTGTCCTGTTTTCTGTAAAAGTTGAATAGATAATGAACATTGTTTTCAACGTCTGCCGGCTCCGCCGAAGAAATTTCGGAAAAAGTCGATGATATAGCTGTAAACCATTCCATGTTTGCGCCCATGTTGGTTTCTTCATGAGGTATGGCATGTACACGAGATATATCTGTAGGCGCCAGTTTTCCGCTTGAAACCAGTTCCCTGATCTGGAAGTACAGCGGGAAATAAGAATTCCGGTTCTTCAAACTATTTGTACCGGGGAAAATTAAAAACAGCAAAATAAGCATATATAAAATAACTGCTTTCGAGTATACGCCGCCCCTGGAAAGAAGTTTTTTCATGACTATTGCAATGCTGCCGAACGACCCGAGGCAATATATCAGAAAGTACCATGGACGATTATTCGCAAGCAGCAGGGCCAACCCGGCTGTCGCCTGAATCGAGATCCACGGGAGCCATTCGGAGATCGCATCAAACGATTTGCGCTTTCCCGCGTAAAACACAATATCTTTCGCGCCAACGATAAGAGCTATTACGCTGAAGAGCCCAAAAGGAATTCCAAGGAAACGAATACTGTGTTTCAGGAAAGACAGCAAACAACCGACGACGGAGATCTCTTCCCGTCCGTAACCTCTGCCCGAAGCCAGGTTCATAATACCATGATAGATTGAGGCAATCGGGGTCCAGTCATGCTTCCACGCATCAACCAGAAACAGAGAATACGGCAGCAGAAAAAGAGCAAGCCCCGCCCACAACCATGCCGATGCTATTTTAGGACGGTAAATCATCCACAACACGATGCCAACCGGTATGAGAATAACGCCGGACAAATGGCTGTTTATCGCAAGAGAAAGAAAAATAAACTGAAAAAGATCTTTGCGCCCGACCGCTTTTCGACTCCATTGACGAACAAATACAGCCATGATATCGAAGCCGGAGGAAGAAGCATGTGTGGCCATGTCTCGCCGGCGAGTTCAGCGTATCTGTGACTCATGAGCACCAGTGCCGCTGCAAGAATAACCTGTCGATGTCTCCCGTCTGCTTCTGAAAAACAGGAACAGAACAACAGGAGTGGCAAAATTCATTATCAACGAAAAGCCTATTAAGGCCAACGGAGATGTCCATACACTTAGAACCAGGGAATACAAATAAAAAACAAACGGGCCAAGTTTCCCGAAATCAAAAGACGCCGTATTTCCGTGCGGCAGAAGCCTGCCGGTGTTTGTCTGTCCGAGACACGTCAGATAATTTTCAACCTGGTCCAGGCCGGTCATTGAAAAACTGTTGGCCCGGAAGTGAATCAGCCGAATTGCTGTTAACAGGGCAAACATCAATATGAGAAAGACAAGAAAACAGCGCCTTTTATGCTCCGGACCGCATTTGTCTAACATCCGAACCACCCTTGAAAAAAATCAGTAGATACCCGGCCCCTGGAAATAATGTATTATCGTGTATCGGAACAGCAACGTAAACACCGCGCCGATAAATATAAAAGGGCCAAAAGTAATGTGCTCGACTGAACGTATTTTTTCATTGTTGGGAATTTTTTCCTTGATTGACTGCGACTGATCATCCGTGAGCGGGACCAGGGCAGGAACCTCTACACCCCAGTCCGTTTTAAATATTTCCACCGTCTCCTCATTTAGAACCACGCCCATTCGAATGCTTTCAACAGTGTTATTCTCTCTTGTTTCGTAATAGATATCTATGATTTTCCTCGCGATCGGGATGAAAATAATCATAAAAAAGGATGCGGCGACAGTCTGTTTTATCATCAGGATAATATTTTGTCCGAGAATAAAATATTGAAAAAATATCACCCCTGCGAAAATGAAATAGGCGGCAACGGCCACGATCCTGTTGTTTCTCATCAGAGACTGAAGACGACTTACTACGAAATAAAGGATCAGGACGGTCAGCACAGTGAAATTCCCCGGCGGAAAATTGAAAATATTCTGGATCGCGTTGCTCGCGGCCCTGATAATCAGAATCAAGGACATTATATAAAGCAGAGTTCCGACGATATTGATCAAGTATATGGGGTCAGACATTTTTTCAGCCACTTTCTTCTGGACGGCCCGAACCGATTCCCGTGAAATCTCGCCCTGCGAAGCGGCTTTTGCATATTTTTTTGCAATAAGATAAAGGGTATAAGTAAACATCATGAGAAACGCTATGACATACGCATTTATCAGAATAATCAACGAAGGGAAAAAAGGCACGAACTGGTATGTGTATGACTCCAGTGGAATAAAAAGCGCCGCAAGAGTGAAATATTTTGAATCACCCGGGCTGAACAGATCGAAGTACCACAGCGCATACCCGGACACCAGCGCAAAAGAGGTATTGATCATTACGATTTTAACATAGTTAACGGCAAACTTTTCGTGCTGTATCAGCCCATACAACAACAGCCCCGCGATCAAAACCAATCCGGCTTTAAGGTATTTGAGAACAAGCGCGTTCGGTATTTTCTGAGCCGCAATATCTTCCTTGACAACGCGAAAGCTCAGAAAAAGAAACAGGACCAGCGAAACACCGGAAAACAGTTTGATCACACTGTTATTGAAATCTATTTCCATCGCACTTTGCTTCCCCGACGGATTTCTACAGGGATATTACTGATAACATTTCGTTCGTAACAGGAACGAATTCATCGAACCCGAATATCTCCACATAGCCGGTCCATACGCCCTCGCATATTTTGTCAAAACAACATTTCCGGCAACTGCTTTCTTTTGTCTTCTGGGTAAGCCGGTATTCGTTCCATGAAAAAGTTTCTCGCTCCCTGCTGCTCGGCGAATCGGAGATCACCAGATCGAGATAGTCCTTTGCCATGATTTTTTTGAAACCTGGGATATCATAGAAAAGGCAGAAAGGCGGCGGGTCCATCATCACGTTAAGCCTTCGCACGTGAGCAATGCGAATAATAGAAGGAAGTTTTTCCCTCACTCCTGTCAGGCGCGGCACCAGAAGCTCGCTATGTTCTCTTGCGTGGCCCTCCGGCCTGACTATCAGCAGCCTCATATCCGTAATCCCGATGTCGGAGAAAAACCTTACAGAAGCGTCCAGGTTGTCGATATTCTGTTTATGCATAATCATATTGATCGGCACCCGGTCCTGGAATGCGCCGTCGTTGAACCGCCGGATAAGATTCTTTAGCCCCTCGATTTTCTCCGCATGGCCTCCGGGCCGTTGCGTGAGAGGGTCTTCCACTTCGGCCAGGTGGCTGTGGATGGATACGGAAAACCTGTTGAAGCCGGCATCTATCATCTCGTCCAGAAACTCCATTTTGCTGAAGCGCCGGCCATTAGTTATCATATGGATGTGTTTATATCCCAGTGCCTTTAAAAGACGGCCAAGCTCTGCAATACGGGGATACACAGTAGGATCACCACCGATGAGCCCTATAGAGTTAAAACCCGAAGCAGCGTATTTTTCCGCTTCGCCTCGCACCTGGTCAAACGGCACAATCTTGCGAGGCCCCACGTTCAGGCAAAATATGCACTGGTTATTACAGGCCATGCCAAGGCTGATCTCTATGTGTTTCTTTTTATCATCTTCCGCGTGCGGCGGGATATCGCAGTACCTGCTGTCCGTTTTCCTTTTCATTTTCGACGCGCCTTCCCCGAGTGATGAACACTGTTTTGATCCTGCCCCGACGCATCGTTCAGAATTCTGTCGATTATCTCCCCGCTATCCCTGAAACACGCATAAAGTTCTTCGGACGAATAAAACACATCTATCTCGAACAGGCCCGCGCATATCTGATCCAGAAAACAGGCATTGCAGCAAGCCGCCTTTCCGTACTGATACGAGTCCTGCGAAAAAAGCTCTTTCTCGTCGAGAAAATATGTCGTAGTCTTTTCCTTCTTTACGATCTTCCTGGTTTCTGTTGAAAGATGCTCGAATCCCGCCATGTAACAGAGAGGAACCCGCTCGATGCGGCACATTCGTCCCGATTTCAGAACAACCTCGACAGCTTTGTGCAATTCAAGCTGAAAGTCGTTCAGTCTCGGAATAGTGTCCGGGTTCTCCTTGCACTTGCTGTTTCTCGGGTCAAGATTATTCCACACGAAATGGGGCACGAACGGAGCGTTCCGGATCACCCACTGCACATTTTCCGACAGGTGATCGCTATTGTATTTGTTAATGACCGTATTGATGACAGTCTGCACATCATTAAATTTACCAAGTGTTTGCAATGCGCCGGTAATATTTTTCAGCGAGTCCGGATTGCCGGAAAGAAACGACTGGACATCATCGCGCACGGAATAAAGCGAGAGATTCACGTTTCTGAGGCCCGCTTCATACAGCGTTTCGAAATAATCGCAGTCGCATATTTTCTGTCCGTTGGTGATTATGCGATTGGGAATTCCCCTTCGTGATGCGTATGATACAAGCTCCGGCAGGAACGGGCACAGCGTAGGCTCGCCGCCCGTGAAGATGATGCCTGTGTAACCCTGTTCAATGAAGCTGTCAATCAGTTCCACGGCCCGGTCCATGTCGATGCGTTTTTCGTTAGCGGGGTTCGAGCAAAAACGACAGTTCTGATTGCAGTCTCTCGTGAGTTGTATGTATCCCTGCTGAGACATGAGTTTTCTAATCCCCTCCACCGGGCAAAACAAGCTTCTTCTTCTCGAACGCGACTTCTGGAATGCCCGGCATGGAGTGCCACCTCAATGGCTCGAATTCATCCCAGCCGAACATTTCCGGATACTCGCGCCACGGTCCCTCGCAAATCTTACACATGTCGCATTCCTTGCAGGGCGGCCCCTTGAGCTTTCCCTGATTTCTGCGATTTTCAGTGAAGCTTTCTATCACGTTCTCCGCGTCGAATATCTTTGTTTCGGGAATTATCGTCTCGGCGATATATTGCTCATAACCCTTCATGAAGCAGTAGGGAATAGCCTCCGTCATTACTTTTACGCCCTTCGCCCTTCCTACATCGAGACCACGCTTTGCGTATGGCGCAACCAGCGTCTTCCTGGGAACCACCGAGAGGGCGAAAGTTCTCGCGTTGCCGACTATATGAACAAATGCGAACTGGTACTGGAAAACCCCGGCGCTTACAAGAACCCTGGCTATATCGGGAAGATGACAGTAATTAGATTTCGTTATAACCGTATTTGTCATAACGCTCTGCCCGAGCTCAACCAGATTGCGTATGCCGCGCAGCGTAGCGAGGAAGCTCCCCGGCGCCCGGGTGAGATAATCGTGAAGTTCCGGAATATGACCGTGGAGCGCCAGACCGAACTCGTTTGCGCCGGCCTCTATCATTTTCCTGCAAAAATCCTTGTAGTAGAATCTACGCCCGTTCGACTGGATATGAATTTTCTTATAACCCAGGTCCCTGGCGACGGCGACGATATCGAAAATATCGTTCCGGATGGAAACCTCGCCACCGGTGAGCACCACTGCCTCATATTTTTCCCGTGATTCTTCGAGAATGCCGATTATCTGTTCCGTGCTTTTCTCCCTGCCCTTTCCCTTGTTATGGGCCTGTACACAGAACAGGCATGAGTTATTACATAGATACCCGGTCTTTACATCAATACGATCCAAACTCATCACCTGTGGATATTAAAAAACGGCGCTTGTCTTGAAATTCCGGTTGCATCCGGCAGTTACAGGACAAGCACCGTTTTTATTCTTAAACGAATGCAGTATAACCTTTTTGGTTTTTCACCAACATTACCATGAGCCGTGCGAGCCGTGCGAACCATGTGAGCCGTGTGAACCATGCGAGCCGTGCGAGCCGTGTGAGCCGTGTGAACTGTGTGAAATATGACGGCCATAGTCCAGAGAGGGGGGGTTTTCGAACAAACTGTTGCCATGACTGGTGTGCCCGTATGCTTCAGCGGCCATACCGACTATGGTCATTACAATTGCTCCGGCTACCAAACCCTTTTTTGTAACCTTTCCGTCCTCAGACGAAAGGAATGTTTTGATACTCTTGTCCGGCTTCGGAAGCTTTTTCTTTTCTTCTTTGCTACTCATCGTTGGGTCACCCCTGTTTCGTCTTATAATAATTAAAACATTCTTTTTACCATTATTCAACCTTTGTCAGACTATTACTATGTCGTTAATCCATCTCCTGTAAATTTCCATTACTTCCATGTCTTTTGCTTTTTTTAGAATAATGTCCATGATGCCTTTGTTGATCCTGCATCTTTCGTTAAAGTGTTCCATGCCGAAGAGCGAGCCTTCCACGGCGAAATTGTATAAAGGACACACCCCGCAATATGGCTTGTACGCGCAGAGGTTACACGCCGGCAGGCTTTCCATGCAGGAAGCGGCGCACATGGCTTTCACAACATCATTGTCCATCATTTCTTTAAAAGTATTTTCATGGACGTTTCCCAGCTTGAAATCCTCGCGGCCCATCATGCTCATCATCCGGCCTTCGTCGCATGTATAAACATTGCCGTTATAGTTGTAAGCCACCTGCCCTATCCCGGCGCCGCAGGGATTGCGACAGTCCATGTGATTCACCGGGTAATCCGTCAACATCTTCACAAGAAACAGATATGCCGCTCTTTCCGTGAATCGCTTTCCTTCTTTGTTGATCTCAATAACCCGGTCGAAAGCTTTTTCATAAAATTCCAGGAAATCAACATCGGAAAAAGCGAACTCATCCATGCTCTTCGAGGCCATTCCGAACGGGCTGACCTTTCTCAAATGCACTGATTCCAGTCCCAGATCCGCGTACATATCTACAATTTCAACCGGGTAATCAAGCGAATCCGCAGTTGCCGTCAACAGCGCTCCGGGAAGCCTGAGCACATACTTTTCTTTATAAACCGTCGTGCATTTTTCAAGATTTGCCTTTGTCTTTTTCAGACTCCCGCTTCCCCTGTGCAGATCATGCAGTTTTTCCGGGCCGTCTATTGATGTGGATATCCCTACTTCGTTATCTACAAGAAACTGGATCTGCTCGTCTGTTATTGAAACAAGATTTGTTACCAACGAGAAAAAAACGTCCTTTTCTTCAGCGAGCGCTTTCCGGTTTGAATAGTTGATTATATACTCGATGATCGGCCAGTTGACCAGAGGCTCGCCCCCCTGGAACTCGATATCGACCCTCGATCCGGGGCTCTGGAAAATCGTGTCCACAACTTTTTTCGCGGTTTCTTCATCCATGTCAAATTGCTTATCCGCGCCTCTTTTCGCGCTTGCCTGACAGTACGAACATTTCAGGTTGCAACGGAGCGTGCCTACTATTATGTGAAGCAGCGTGCCCTGAAAAAGAAACCTGTTCTTGTTTCTGTACCTGTGTATATTATCCGGGCCGGCAAATTCCTCTTTGCCCAGTATTCCCATCGACACCAGCTTTTCCGTTATTGATCTATCTGATATTTCTTTCCCATGGATCAGATCCCAGAAATCTTCTTTTCTCATGGAAATATAATCACCGATATCATTGGTAAGCACGTATTCGTTGCCGCCGTACTGCCTGAAACGGAAAAATCCGAGCTCTTTATTTATTTCAGGTGAACTGTCTATTACTTCCGTATACATATCAATTCCTCATCTTCCAGAGAACATAGTTGCAGAATTCGAGTTCTATCGTTTCCTCGTACTCTTCCGGCCAGTTCTCGAACGTCACTATAATATTTCCGTCCGCCTTTTCCATGCTTATATCAGAGACGCCTGAATAGTCTTTTATAGATGCTTTAACAGCGCCGACCTTATATATCGTTGTGCTCAAAGCTACTTGTCTTGGTGCTGCCACATTGCCTCCTGTAAACTATGCCGGCCTTCCCATCGACTTTCCCCGGCCGTTTTATTATCTTGCGCCTTCCGTGGATTCTTTCTCCGGGGCCGCAATCGCAGATGCCAGCGCACGACCCACAATCTGCGTTCTCACTTTCCTGTTCATCCTGTTAAGCGCGATTCTCAGGCTTTGCCTGTTGAGTTCGTTAGCAAATTTTCCGGTCAATTCTTCAATATCCATGCTGCTGTCGGCCCTGGTCTTCACAGCCACATTAACCCTGTTCGGCCTGCCGCTTCCGCTCACATCAGGAAAAATATATATGAAAGATTCATCCAGAAAACCGCACGCTGCAAGCTGAATGCTTTCCAGCGGGTAGATTTCCGTATCAAGTGAAATCACTTCATCGTACTTATCTGCCATTGCATTCAATTCTTGTAATCCTTTCTTGCGTACATCCTGTATTTATCCGCTGCTGAATCGACAGGAATTACCACGGCATCGTCGGGCAACAAACCATAAAGCCTCCCGTCGGGGTGCTTCCTACAAAATTACCGGGATTCTGCATCCGATAAGAGCCGTCCATTGCCGCAACAACCGCCGTCCCCGCGTCACAGTTGGAAGTAGTTCCCACAGAGAAGCTCCTGATATGACACGACATGGTTGTCCCCATCGCCGTTTTGAAACCGGCGGGGGTATAATATTTGACAACGCCATCCGACTGACCACCATAAATCTTCTCAAGTGTTCCGGTGGTTTCGTCGCATGTGCCAAGCTTGAGAGCAGCTCCCGAAAGAGTTATTTCGTTATCCCCCGAAAGAATAAACCTGCCGTCATAATCAGTGCTGCTGTCGTTACTGAAATCAATAAACGGAGTCCCGCCGCTGGTTGACCTGATCTCAATTGACGGGTTACCGCTGTAAGTAAGATTCAAAGCGCCGGTCATCGTGTCGCCCGCTTCATCAACCCAGTTATCAGATGCTGCCGTCATGAACGCCGTGCTGTCAAGCCCGTCCAGCAGGTCCGCGTCAAGACTCGATCCGCTTCCATCGTCGGACGTGCTCCAGTCGATATTTGTTAACGCATTATTGCCCATGCTCACGTCTACATAAAATTGAGTGGTTCCCGCTTCTCTTTCAGTTGAAAAAACAGGGGTTGGAGTAGCTGAAGACTGGTACCTGTCCAGATACAACGTATTTTCATCTGAGTTGTATCTGAACCCAATCCCGTGTGTTGACGTTTCTCTTAATATCAATGTCGCTTCATAACCATTTTCGGCCCACATTGTCAGGTTCGTATTCTGTGCAACTTCATCGGTCCCGATCTGCGCTGTTTCATCTACATGCAGTTGCGAAGCCGGGCTTGCGACGTTCACGCCGATATTCGCATTAACTATCAGGTTGCCGCTCATCGTGTCACCGGTCTCGTCAACCCAGTCATCCGTTGTAGCCGTCATAAACGCCGTGCTGTCAAGCCCGTCCAGCAGGTCCGCGTCAAGACTCGACCCGCTTCCATCGTCTGAAGTTCCCCAGTTGATATTCGTTATTGCCTGATTTCCCATGTTCAGGGTGCCGCTCATCGTATCGCCGGCCTCATCCACCCAGTCGTCCTGGGCAATCGGCATGTAGACGGTATCATGATTGTGATTCCCGGCAGCCACCTGCGTCGAACCCGTCCCTATCTTCGACTCCGCAGTTAAATCTGAATACGCGGAGAACCTCGCGTTGTTCAGCGTTCCAGCGTTGATATTCGAAGCATCGCGATAGTACGTTCCCTGCTGCCCGTCCAGCAGGTCCGCGTCAAGACTCGAACCCGCGCCATCATCGGACGTGCTCCAGTCGATATTCGTTATCGCGTTATCCCCCATATCCAGATCGCCGCTCATTGTATCGCCGGCCTCATCCACCCACTGGTCTATCGCCGACGTGTTCGCCGTTATTGTTATCGTATTAGCCGCATCACTCGGTGTTATCGTTATCCCGGTTCCTGCTACCAGATCAATATTCCCGCCATCGTTCGTCACTCCATCCACACTGCTTACCACGTTCACCAGAAGATCATCCGCCGTCAGCGTATTGTTCTGAACCTTCGCCGAATTCACAGCACTGTCCGCTATCTTTCCCGATGTCACCGCCAGATTCGCTATCTTCGCAGTGCTTATGCTCAACTCCGGCACCGTCAGCGCATACGTCACTCCCGTCAGCCTCTGCCTCGGCGAGTATGTTGTCCCGCCGACACTTATCTCCAACCACACATCCTGGTTGAAATCAACACCGCTCAACGCTTCGCTGTCTCCCAGCAACACGCTGAACAAACCGCTCTCGACATCCGTCGATGCGTGCGTTTCAGGCCCCCAGACCGATGACCCGGCTGTCTCGGCATCGTACATCTGGAACACTACGCTGTATGTCCCGTCCGCCACAGGCACGCCATTGCTGTCCGTCAGCCGCCCCTGATAGTTCAACCTCTGCGCAAAATCCGCCTGAGCGGTATATGATGACAGTGAAAATAAAACAACTGCGATGAGTAGAAAGTACTTTGTTGTTTTCATAACCCTACCCTCGTGGAATTTTATCCTTATTTACTATAAATAATATTCTCAGTAAGAATATGAACAAAACTTATACCATCTCTGGACAAAGAGGCCACTTCACTCAAATTAGCATAAAAAGCACAGCAAAATCAACCTTATTTGCACATTTTAAATTAAATTTCACCACTCAAAATTCCTGTTGTTATTTTGTTCTTTAGATATTAATATGAAAAAAAATACATCTTATCTGCAATTGTGTTCATATCGTCCCTAAAAACATAATTTCCTCTCATAATTAACAAATAAAAAATATTTTCCAATCTGTTGTTTCTTCCTGAATCGTAAATTTACCGATCATGAAAATCCTTTAAATATCAAGTGTACAGAAAATTACACCGGTAGAGCGTGTATACTGATTATCATAAATAACATTAAATCCTGCATGAATGGCTTTCCGGCCCTCGCGCCCGTTTCCTGCATGCAGTCGGAGGCTGTTGAAAAATACCCATTCTGTCATTCTGAGGAAGCGCAGCGACCGAAGAATCTCAATCATACGCTCCAAAAGCGAGATCCTTCGCTACGCTCAGGATGACAAATTCTCGAAGATACATTTTTTCAACAGCCTCAGTCGGCAGGAATCCAGAAAACTCCGTTTAGCCCGGATTTCTCACAGAGAAATCCGGAAAATCGCGATAAGGCCAATCCTGCTGCG
>ERZ795048.1525-NODE-1525-length-20395-cov-28.669322_pt1 | contig 20395 bp, 15 predicted proteins | sample MGYA00375132_ERZ795048 | MGnify/ENA primary metagenome ERZ795048 (study PRJEB30177, sample SAMN05720225) | activated sludge metagenome | isolation source: Anaerobic digester | place: Hong Kong | collected 2014-12-17 ... | reverse complement strand
TGGTTCCATTCGAACTGCTCGAAATTTCCATTTTAATATCGATGCGCAGAGTTCGGCGAATATTCTCAATCCTTTCATTTGTAATCTTCATTGCCAGCGATTTATGTTTTGGTTTTTCCGATTCTATTTTTTGTTCAATTCCCGGTCCGTTATCGGAAACGGTAATGTTTAGCAAACTATCGCTTTGTTCGAATGAAACTTCAATTTTCCCTTCACCTGCAGGAAGATTCCGCATTCCATGTTCAACCGCATTCTCAATAAACGGCTGCGAAAGCATCGGGGGAACTTTTGTAATATCCGGATTTACGTTTTCACTAACATTTATTTTTGCCTCAAATGAGTTGTCGAATCGTAGCTGCTGCAACTTTAAGTAGCTTTCAATAAGTTTTATCTCATCGGATAACGGAATTAAGCTGCTTCGCGAACCTTCCAGCACCAAACGCATCAGCGCAGAGAATTCGGAGATGTACGAAACGGAATCGAGCGGATTATTCTGTAGAATAAAGTTTTGGATTGCAGCCAGCGCATTGTAAATAAAATGCGGGTTCATCTGTGAGCGAAGAAGTCGTTGCCGGTTCTGCTCAGCAGCAAGCTGCAGCTTAAGTCTTTTTTGCCTGTAAATTAGCAGAGAAAGGGATAACGTCAGAAGGATTAACACCACTGATGCGCCAAGCAGAATTTTTTGCGATTTTAGCTTTGTTTCCTTTAAGCTATTCTCACGGTTAAGTAGTTCGATTTGTTGCTCCTTCTGTTCGGTTTGGTACTTGGTTTCTACCTCACGAATTTTTTCCTCTTTTCCAATATCAAACAGGGAATCTTTCTGTTCAATATATTTTTCAATGGCTGTAAACGCCTGATTTTTATTGCCAATTGCTTTGAAAATTTTGTATTTCAGGAGCGAGATTTGAGCCTGCTCGTCGAGCAGATTGTTGTTTTCGGCCATCTCCTCCACATCGGTGATTAAACTCAACGACTCAGAAAAACGATGGGAATCGATGTAAAGCTCGGCAATGGCAATATTCGATTGAACAATTCCAATTTCAAACCCAATTTCTTTATACCTTTCAACTGTTTCAAAATAAATCTCAACGGCTTTTTTTCTATTGCCAAGGTTTTTTTCGATACCAGCGCTGTAGCTTTGCAGGGTTGCAATTCCTCGCTTGTAGCCAATTTCGTTGCAGTAACTCATTGCAGTATCAATGTACGCCTTTGCTACCTGATATTTTTCTCGATTCTTGTTAACCAGCGCAAGCTCGCTGTATATGTACGCTAGCGTTCCCTTGCTCTTAATGTGTTCTTTGTTTTTTAGCGCCTCGTTGTAGTAAATTTGCGCGTTGGCGTACTCCTTTTTTATTCTGAAAACCTCCCCTATTGAAGTCAGACTTGTAACGTAGTCGTTGATATCGGAAATCTGTTGCCGAACATTTGCCGATTTTACGTAGTAGTCGATGGCTTTATCGTATTTTCCTTGAAAATAGTAGGCTAAGCCAATATTGTAAAGACTGGTGCCAATTCCTACACTATCGGGTATTAACTTGTCGTTCTCAAGGCTTTTTTCGAATGATTCGATGGCAGCATCGAGGTTATTCGTTAGCCCGTAGCACATTCCAATTAAATTGTAAATGGTGGAAAGTTCGTTTACAACATGCTCCTCCTCGCAAATTTCTTGGGCAACCCTTAAATTCTTAAGAGCAAGGTTGTAGTTAGTCGAATCGACGTAAAGTTTTCCGATTAGCTTATGGAAAATTGCAATCTGCTGGTTCTCTCTGGAGAGATTTAATCCTTTTGTAAAATATTCCAGAGCAAATGAGTAGCTGAGGGAATCGTGGTAAGCTTTGCCAATTTTTTTGCAAAGTTCAATCTGTTCTTTTTTATCATCAGCCTTTTCAGCCACAGATAAATCCACCAGCAAGCTGTCCAAACTTTGCGAAAAAGCAGAAAATGTTGAGAGAAAGAAAATTATGTATAAAAAAAACTTCAAACCTTTTGGGTTTCTATTGAAAACTATTTTATGTAATCAATCAAATTTAACTGTAAGTTTTTAAACAAAATATTGCACTAATATACAGAAATACAAAGATTTGATAAATATAAAAAAATTAAGTTAAGATACAAAATATAGATTTTTTTGATGAAAATCAGTTTGCTATGTTCTTGCTTAGGAATTCTAGCGGGTTGTAGTAGTATTTTTTTAAATCATGACTGGTAAAGCAAACAAGTGAGTATGAGCCGTAATGTCGGTTGGGATGATTGCTGTCGGGTTCAAGTAGAATAGGTTTTAATTTCAAAATCTCAAGGTGGAAATGGTTAAACTGCCAGCCGTGCCTGTTTAACTCATCTTTATTCATAAAACGAGCAATAGGCTTGTGGGGCGAAACGCGCTCTCCAACTTCTACGCTAATTCCGGCAACATGCTCGTAGAGCGTCCAGAATTTCAGCTCGCTTGTTGAGTGTTCAACAATAATTTGGGCGTAAGGACCGTCGGTTCGTTTGCTGATAACAATTCCTTCGGAAATTGGAAAAATTGGCTCATTGTGAAAATTATTTCCGGGACGCTTAATGTCGATTCCTGTGTGGTAATGTGCGGGAATTCCTTCACGCGCTTTTCTCATAACACCAAACTGGCCGATATCAGTAAGCTGAATTGTTGAAATACTTGTACGATTCGCAGAGTTTATCGGTAGTAAACAGAGATTGATGCTTATATAAAATGCAAGTAAATACATGCTATTTTTTTACCATTTACAATTCGTTCCAGATTTGGGAATTTGATGGATTAAAATATTTCTCCGTTGGAAGAGGAAGAAATGGATATTTTACCTGTGAAAGGTAAAGTCCTTGCGGGTAGGCAATTGTAATTTCTTTGGGAATGTTTTTTCCGGCAAGTATCGCTTCAAAATCTTCAACCGAAAGTTTCCCGATTCCAATATCGAGCAGTCGCTTTGCAATAACTCGTATCATTCCCTGGATGAAACGATTTGCTGAAATCTGAAATCTAATCCTATCGCCCTGAGGATTTACAAAAAGGCTAGTTGAGAAAACCTGGCAGATATTGCTGTCGTTTTTATTTGGACTTTTACAGAAGAGCGAATAATCAGAGTAGTTTGGAAGAAGTTGAACAGCCTGTTTCATTTTTTCGAGGTTCAAATTTTCCTCCTGGTAGAGTGCACTTAAACTATGTAGGAATGGATTTTTTTGGGTGTGGATATAATATTCGTATGTTCTTTCAACAGCATCGAGCTGAGCGTGCGGGTAGCCATCCATTGGAATAATATCGAAAATTGCGATATCATCGGGCAACGATTTGTTGAACTTGAAAAGGAAATTTTTGGGTAGCTCCTCATAAAAATCGAAATGGAAAAAATACTGCGATGCATGAACCATCGCATCGGTGCGACCGCAGCCAATGCAAACAATTTTCTGTTTTAGCAGCTTGCTGATGGTTTCCTCAAGAACCTGCTGCACAGAAATTATACCTCGTGCTTGCCGTTGCCAGCCCCGGTAGTTAAAACCATTGTAACCAATATGCGCAAAATATCTCATTCGCAGGTTTTTGAATCGATTATCATTTTACGTTTTCCAATCCAAAACTAATCAAATTCAGCGAATGAGAATTTTATTTAATTGATATTCCGTTTTGATTCTTCAAGTGAATTTTGTAATCGCCTACCTTTGCTGTTAGGTTAAGTGAATAATATTATCGCCGCTCTGCGGCTAGGGTGGTTTTTTTGTTGCTTGTAGTTACAAATATTTTCGCTGCTCTGCAGCTAACGTAACATTTGGTGCGTTAGAACCGAAAATATTTCCGCAGCTGCGCAGCTAGAGTCGTGTTTGCTGGGGTTTATTTACAAATGTTTCCGCCGCTATGCGGCTACCATTCAATAGGCGCAGAGCATAGTAAATATTGGTAGGGTGAGCCCATGCGAGTAGAGTCTAGGTGCAGCCTGCCTGTGACAGACAGGCGCACCGAGAATATTGAAATCCGATGATATTACCGCAGATTTGCAACTTACTTAATATTAGGTGCGTAGCACCGTAAATATTTGTAGGCGTGAGCCCGCATGGAGGGAATGGAGGTGCAGAGCACCGATAATATTCATAATCATTAATTTTGTAAGAAATAAGCTATCGAACTATGGCAAATACCTATACCCAATTTTATGTTCACTTGGTATTCTCTCCCAAAAACAAACAATCTCTAATTATGAGAAATTGGAAAGATGACTTAGAAAAGTATATAACTACTATTGTGCAAAATCATAATCACAAATTACTCGCAATAAATTGCATGCCCGATCATATCCATATTTTTATTGGGTACAATGTTAATCAGCTTATTCCTGATTTGGTCGAAGAGATTAAAACTTCGAGCAGTGCATGGATAAAATACAAAAATTTATCAAGGTTTAAGTTTGAATGGCAGCGTGGGTACGGTGCGTTTTCACATTCTCGTTCGCAAGTAGATACTGTGGTGAAATATATATTAAATCAGGAGGAACATCATAGGAAAAAAACATTCAAAGATGAATATCTTGAAATATTGCGTAAGAATGATGTGAAGTACGACGACCGATATGTGTTCGGGTTCTTTGATGATGTTTCTGGATGGGAGGATTAGGATTTATGCATTTAATATTACCGCAGCTACGCTGCTAGAGTCGTGTTTGCTGGGGTTTATTTACAAATGTTCTCGCCGCTAACGCGGCTAAACATATATACGCTGTTACGCAGCTATAATAACATTAGGCGCAGCGCGCCGGAAAATTAGCAGGGGTGAGCCCGCATGGAGGGAATAGAGGCGCAGCCTGCCTGGCAGACAGGCGCACCGATAATATTGAAATAAGACGATATTACCGCAGCTCTGCAGCTATTATTTGTTCATATTTTTTTAGTTACAAATATTTCCGCCCTAACTGCCGTTCAGGCAGGTGCTACGCAGCTAATGAAGCAGTAGGCGCATCGCGCCGGAAATAATTGTAGGTATGGGATTGTGTGCAGGGAATTGAGGTGCAGAGCACCGATAATATTGTTTAAGAATATGTAAAATTTGATATTCCCGTCCTGACTGCCTATATACAGGTGCTCTAAAACTATTAGTTGTTTCTATTGTAAAGTATAATCAAACTATTCCCAACTCATGCATCTGGTTTACCATATCAACAACCGTTTCGTCAAAATCAGTGTACTTCAACCCCAACGATTCCCTGCTTTTTGTTGAGTTGAGTTTAAGCGGATAGCCAACATTCAGCTTTACAAACTTTGGTGTAACACCAAAAAGTCCGCCAACCAGGTAAAGAATTGGTTTTGGCGCCATCATTAAAGGAAGTCTGTATTTCCCTTTGAAATTTTTACCGATAACTTTTGAGAGTTCCATTACGTTCATCTCACTTTTCGAAAGGATGTGTCTTCCCTCGGCATTCTCGTTTTCAAGTGCAAGTACGTGAGCCAGGGCAACATCGCGAACATCAACAAATCCGAAGGTAAGATCGGGTGCACCAAAAAATAGTTTTCCTTTCAGGATTTCCTTCACAAAGTTTAAACTTTCGGAATCGGAAGTGTTTGCCAACGATGGGCCCATTACAAACGAAGGATTTATGACAACCAGTTTCCATTGATTCTGTTCCTTAGAAATTTTCCAGGCTTCCTTCTCGGCAGAAACTTTCGAAAACGAGTAGGGTTGATGCGTTGCCGAGCTGGTTGTGTTAAAATGTTCCTCGGTAAATTCGTTTAATCCTTGATTCCGCATATCAACATTATCGCCGTAAATTGCAGCAACGCTCGATGTTAGCACAATCCGTTTTACGGTTCCCGATTTGGTTGCAGCGCTCAGTACGTTGCGGGTTCCATTAATGGCGGGTTCAATCAAATCGCGCTGCGCATCCTTAAACCGAAGGGTGAATGGCGATGCAATGTGTATTACTGCATCGGCACCGCTGGCTGCCTCATCGTAGGAGTTTTCTTTCAGCAAATCGGCCTCGAAAACCTCAAGTTTTCCGTTGGTTTTCTCTGCAATATCAAGCAGATGCTGATACTTTTTTGTGTTTGTTTTGCTGCGTACAGCAATTCGTACGGTGTAATTTTTTTCGAGTAAATATTTTGTTACCCACGACCCGATATATCCTGTAGCGCCGGTAACTAGTACTATTTTGTTCATGTTTTTTAAATTAATTATTTATCTGATAGTAAGATTAACAAAAATTCTGCGTGTTTGTTTTTGATAATAAATATTGGCCTAGAGTAAACCAAAATATTTTTGCTGAATCTCAATTTGAACTGGTAAAACTGGAGTACATTTGCAAACTCATTCCTCGGTTAATGCTTACTAAAATTCGAAAATCGCCCTACTTCGCATACATTGCGCTTGCTTTTGGGATTCTTTGTATTGGTTTCTCGGCAATATTTGTAAAGATAGCGAATGTTCCCGGCTCGGTATCATCGTTTTACCGAATTCTGATTGCGCTGGTAGCGATTCTTCCCATTTGGATTTTCCGGGGAGCACGAATTCCTTCAAATCACGACCTCAAACTGATTTTTATTGGTGCACTTTTCTTTTCTGTCGATCTATTCCTTTGGAACACGGCGCTCCTTTTAACCAGCGCAGCAACGGCAACTTTACTCGCAAATAATGCTCCCATTTGGGTTGGACTAATTTCGCTCATCGTTTTTCGAGAAAAACTATCGAACCGTTTCTGGCTTGGCTTGCTGGTTGCCATTGTGGGTTTGAATATTCTGATTGGGCTACAGGCTTGGCAGAATATGGATTTCAATCACGGTGATATTTTATCGCTAATTGCAGGTTTTTTCTACGCGCTTTACCTGCTGTTTACGCTCGATTCACGAAAACGGGTTGATACTATTGCCTTTATGACGTTCTCCTTAATATTCATGACTATCTTCCTTTTTGTCACAAATATTTCGTTGGGCAATCCGTTTACCGGATTTTCACCTAAAACATGGTTTGGCTTGGCGGGCTTAGGATTGGTTGCACACTTTGGAGGGTGGGTTTCAATAAACTACGCGCTGGGGCATCTGAAAGGCGCCAATGTTTCGGTTACGCTGCTTTCGCAGTCAATTGTAACCGCAATCCTCGCATTCTTTATCCTCAACGAAAGCCTTAACTGGAACCAAATTATTGGAGGGTTACTAATTCTTACCGGAATTTTCGTGGTTAACAGAAGAGGAAACAGGCGCAGCTAATTAGTGAAGTTCACTAAAACAAGCCTAACGAAAGCAGAATAAAAATCCACCATCTTTTAAAATTTACTTTACATTACATCCTAAATAAATTGTAACTTCGCACCTCGATTTGGATTTATTTGCAAATGACCAAGAAAGAAGAGTATAAATCGGCGCTATCCGTTAATCCGGGGGTAGATCAGCCTCCGGCTGTAAACCCAAATGTTGCCTCGCATTTTCACGGTAAGAAAAAGAAAATGCTGGAACTTTCGGAGTATGTTGATGGCATCCTAAACCGAAATGTTTCAATTCTTAGTCAGGCAATTACGTTGGTTGAAAGTTCGTTGCCACAACATCACGAGCTGGGACAGCAAGTAATTGAGAAATGTTTACCATACACCGGGAAATCAATTCGTATCGGAATTACCGGTGTACCGGGTGTTGGAAAGAGCACTTTTATTGAGGCTCTTGGCGGAACCATTACTTCGCAGGGCGGAAGGTTGGCGGTTCTGGCAATCGATCCCAGCAGCGAGCGCAGCAAGGGAAGTATTCTGGGCGACAAAACCCGGATGGAAACTCTCTGCGCCGATCCAAATGCATTCATTCGTCCTTCGCCTTCGGCAGGCTCGTTGGGCGGAGTTGCACGCAAAACTCGCGAAACAATTATTCTGTGCGAAGCAGCAGGTTTCAATACCATTTTTATCGAAACGGTTGGTGTAGGACAAAGTGAAACTGCTGTTCACTCCATGGTCGATTTTTTCCTACTGCTAATGCTTGCCGGTGCCGGCGATGAGCTGCAGGGAATTAAGCGTGGAATTATGGAGATGGCCGATCTAATCGCAATCACAAAAGCTGATGGTGAAAATGTTCAGAAAGCAAGCGCAGCCAAAGTTCAGTACGAGAGCGCGCTTCACCTATTCCCTCCGGCCGAGTCGGGCTGGGCTCCAAGAGTGAGAACCTGTTCATCCGTTACGAAAGAGGGAATTCAGGAAGTTTGGAATCAGATAAACGATTACGTTGGCTACACAAAATCGAGCGGATACTTCACCGCTCGCAGGTTAAGCCAGTCGAAGTATTGGATGTACCAGAGCATAAACGAAACACTTCGCGATCAATTCTACACAAACAAACAAATTGCCGAACACCTTGAGCAACTCGAAAAGGATGTGCTTCTGGGGAAAATTAGCTCCTTTGCTGCCGCAAAAAAAATTATCGATTTCAGTAAACATATTCCACAAAACCCTGTTTAAAATTCCAAAAAACAAAAACATGAGAAAACTATTTATCTTATCGGCACTTGCAATCGGAATGCTTTCGTGCCAAACCGAAGGCTTTAAAATTAACGGCAACATTGAAGGGGCTACCGACCAGCAGGTTCTCCTCCAGCTGGTGAAGAACAACGAGCTGGTTGCCATTGACTCAACCATGATGGAGGGAGGAAAATTTCAGTTTAAAGGTACTGTTGAGGTTCCCGATATGGCAGCCTTGGAATTTACAACAAAGGGTGAGCGAGTTATTATGTTTCTGGAGAATTCGGAAATAAACGTAACCGGAACTGCTGATAATGTGATGGCCAGCGAAATAACCGGTTCGGCCAGTCAGGATTTGCTTAACAACTTCAGCAAGCAGCAGCAGGAGAAAGCTCAGGGAATTACCGAAGTAAACTACAGGTATCAGCAGGCAGCTCAGGATGGAATCCTAACTCCCGCCCTGCAGGAAGAACTTTTTGCTGAGTACCAAGCAGAAAACGAGAAATACCAAGTGTTTATTAAACAGTTTGTTAAGGAGAATAATGCTTCCGTAGTTGCTGCCTACATAACCCTTCGTGAGCTTGCAAATTCGCTAAGCACAGAGGCTCTTGATAGCATTGTGTCGGCTTTCCCTCAGGAAATTCAAGCTTCACCATTCGTTACCATGCTCAACGAGCAACTCGAGGTACAGAAACGAACAGCCATTGGGCAACCCTACATCGACTTCTCACAGCCCGACCCCGATGGAAATGAGGTTGCTCTTTCATCGGTTGTTGGAGGGAAGTACGTTCTGGTTGATTTCTGGGCCGCATGGTGCACACCCTGCCGGAAGGAGAATCCAAACCTGGTAAAACTATACAACCAGTATAACCCAAAGGGTTTCGAAATTTTTGGGGTTTCGTTCGACCGTGAACGCGATGCATGGCTTGCAGCCATTGAGAATGATGGATTAACCTGGCCACAGGTTTCCGATTTGGGCGGATGGGAGAATTCCGTTGCAAAAGTTTACGGAATCATGTCCATCCCATCGAATGTTCTTCTGGATAAGGAGGGAAAAATAATTGCCAAGAACCTGCGTGGAGAAGATTTAGAAAAGAAACTAGCTGAGCTGCTCGACTAGACAGTAAACAAAAAAAGAAAACGTTCCAGCTTGATTGGTAGATTTACCAAACTAGCTGGAACGTTTTTATTTATGCCTACACATGAATTACCTCACCATAGGCTGCGGCAGCGGCCTCCATAATTGCCTCGCTCATGGTTGGGTGCGGGTGAATGCTCTTAATTAGCTCATGACCGGTAGTCTCAAGATTCTTTGCAACAACCAGCTCGGCTATCATTTCGGTTACATTGCCTCCAATCATATGGGCACCAAGAAGTTCGCCATACTTGGCATCGAAAATTAGCTTCACAAATCCATCGCGCATACCAGCTGCAGTTGCCTTCCCTGAAGCGGTAAAGGGGAATTTCCCAACCTTAATCTCATAGCCTGCTTCCTTTGCTGCTTTCTCTGTCATTCCCACCGAGGAAACCTCGGGCATTGTGTAGGTACAACCCGGAACGCTTTTGTAGTTAACCGGATGAACATCCATTCCAGCAATTTTTTCAACACAGGCAATTCCCTCGGCAGAAGCAACGTGTGCAAGAGCGGGACCGGGAACTATATCGCCAATGGCATAAATTCCTTCAATGTTTGTGCGGTAGAACTCATCAACCTTCACTTTTCCCTTCTCAATTTCAACACCAACTTCCTCGAGTCCTATTCCTTCAATGTTTGGCGAAACGCCAACAGCCGAAAGCACAATTTCAGCCTCAACAACCTCAACGCCCTTTTTGGTTTTGATGCTAACCTTGCACAAATCGCCAGAGGTATCAACCGACTCAACGGTTGAATCGGTCATAACTTTTATTTTACTCTTTTTGAAGGAACGCTCCAAGGTTTTCGAAACCTCCTCATCCTCCAAAGGAACAACGTTTGGCATAAATTCCACCAGAGTTACCTCGGTTCCAATTGCATTGTAGAAGTAGGCAAACTCGCTTCCAATTGCACCCGAGCCAACAACAACCATGGATTTAGGCTGCTTGGGTAACGACAGAGCCTGACGGTAGCCAATTACTTTTTCACCATCCTGTTTTAGGTTAGGCAACTCGCGCGAGCGGGCACCGGTGGCCAGAATTATGTGCTTAGCAGTAACCTCATGCTGCTTCCCCTCCGAATCGGTTACAACAACAACACCTTTGCCCTTCAGCTTTCCGAAGCCATTAATAACCTCAATTTTGTTCTTCTTGAAAAGAAACTCAATTCCCTTGCTCATGTTTGCAGCCACTCCGCGGCTACGTTCAATCATCTTCTCAAAATCGGGTTTAACATCGCTGGCCAGCACGCCGTACTCGGCAGCATGCGAAGCGTACTCGAATACCTGTGCGCTTTTCAGAAGCGCTTTTGTGGGAATACAACCCCAGTTTAGGCAAATTCCACCTAGATTCTCCTTCTCAACAACCCCAACCTTCATTCCTAACTGGCTGGCGCGTATGGCGGCAACGTATCCACCCGGACCGCTACCAATAACAAGTACATCGTAGTTCATAACTTATTTTGATTTATTATTATTTCGAAAAAGTTTTACAAATTAAGCATATTGTGTTTTAATTTTCACCATTACATAGCGGGTAATTCGGGAAATCAGAAAAATTATAGTTAACGCAAGAATGATTGTAACCCCCGAAGGCACGTTTAATCCATATGAAACTACTAAACCCAATATGGCTCCAACAAAGCCAACAATAATGGATATGTAGATTATTCTGTCGAACCGCTTTGTGAACAGGTTGGCAATGGTTGGAGGAATGGTGAGCAGCGAGATGAGCAGGATTATCCCAACCAGCCTAATGCTAAGCACAATGGTAATTGCCACAAAAGCCTTCAGTATATATGTAAAAAGTTTCTCGGGCACTTTTTGCGTACGCGCAAAAACCGGATCGAAGGCCAAGTAAAGAATTGGACGATAGAACAGAATGAAAAAGGCTATCATAGCTGCATCGAGAATCAGCAATAAAACAATATCCTGAGTTGAAACAGTAAGGATTGAACCAAAAAGGAAACTCATGAGGTTTGGTGCATAACCGGGAGTTAGGAAAACGAAGAAAACCCCAATAGCCATCCCAACTGACCACAGGATTCCTATTGCAGAATCCTCACGAACCGTGAATTTCTGTGAAAGAGCCTCAACGCCAAATGCCGTTAGCACGGCAAAAACCGCTGCACCCAGTATTGGGTTTAAACCAAGGTAGTAGGCAATGCCTATACCACCAAAGGAAGCGTGAGTAATTCCTCCGCTTAAAAACACCAGCCTACGCGCCACAATGTAGGAACCTACCAAGCCCGCAGCAACAGCAACCAGAAGCGCTGCAAGAAACGCATTGGTAATAAACTGAAAATCAAAAAAATCTTTAAAAATCTGAAACATATCTACTTACTGTGCTTAGGTAAAACAGTATGAGGAACGGTGCCGTGGGTAATAAGTTGAATTGGGCAATCGTATGCTGCCAGCTGTTCGGTGGAAATTACATTCGAAGGATGGTAGTGCAGGTTACGGTTTACGCAGGCAATGGTTTTTACGTGGGTTGTTATTGTTCCCAAATCGTGCGAAACCATGAGTATGGCCATCTCCTTATTCAGCTCCTTTAGAAGCTGGTATAGCTCCTTCTCAAACTTATTGTCAACAAACGTGTTAGGTTCGTCAAGAATTAGTAAGCGTGGGTGAGAAACGAGCGCCCTGCTGAGGAAAACCCGCTGCATTTGACCACCCGAAAGCTCACCGATTGCTTTCCCCCTCAAATCGGCTATGCTCATCCTTTCGAGCATTTCAAGCGCCAGCTTCTTATCGTGTTTAGTGTAACGGCCACCGATCCGTTTTCGGCCAAGCAAACCCGAAAGCACAACCTCCAGCACCGATATTGGAAACTTGTGGTCGATGCTCGACACCTGTGGCAGGTAGCCAAACATTGTCTCGTTAGGAGCCATTGGGAAATATTTTACTGACCCTTTAACAGGCTTAATTTCACCTAAAAGCAAACGTAAAAGGGTTGTTTTCCCTCCCCCATTTGGTCCAATAACCCCAACAAAGTCTAAGTCGGACAGCGAAAAATTAATATCCCTCAGGATAATATCATCATCGTACCCAACCGATGCGTTGCTTATTTCAAGAATTTTCCCCATAGAAACTACTTTCCGTTCATTGCCTCCTCAAGAAGGTTCGCTGTGTAAAACATGTTTTCAAGCCAGTTTGCCTCTAAAGGATTCACCACCACTACCCTTCCGCTAATGTCGTGTGCAATGGTTTCGGCTGTTTTTGCATCGAACTCTTTCTGAATGAATATGGTTTTCACGCCCTCACCCTTTGCCTGCTGAAGAACTGATTTCAGATGCTTCATTGATGGGGATTTACCCTCCTCCTCCAACGAAACTTGCTCCAGCCCGTAATCGCGAGCCAGGTATGTGAAAGCGGGATGAAAGATAAAGATTTTTCTCGATTTCACGTCGGAGAACGATTCCTCCATTTTTTTATCGAGCGAGTCAATTTCTGCAATGAACGCTTCAGCATTCGCTGAGAATGTACTTTTATGCTCGGGCAATAGCTCCGAAAGGTTCCTCTCTATTGATTTCACCATGGTTTTCACCTCCCGGGGTGAAGTCCACACGTGGGGATCGTGAGCGTGGATATGCTCAGCTTCGTGCGAGTGGTTATGACCACACTGCCCTTCAATTAAATTCAGTTCCAGCGAATGGTCCACAAATTTTACGTTTGCATTCTGCGAATGCAGCTTACTGAGCGTATTCTTCTCGAAATCGAGAAGGCCAAGGGAAAAGTAAGCCAGCGAGTTGTTCAAATCCTTCAATTGCACGGGGGTTGGCTCGTAGGTTTCGGGGCTTGATCCCGGAGGAACAAGAACCTTTACCTCAACCAGCGTATCGGCCACACGCTCAACGAAGTACTTCTGAGGGAGAATACTAACGGTTACCAAATTTATTGAGCGCTGGTCTGTTGTTTTCTGCCCACAGCCCGAAAACAAAATAGCCGAGACCAACGGTAGGACCATAAAAACTCTTTTCATACGAAAAATATTTAACGTTGAATTTATACTTTACTTCTGTTTTTTATTCAAAATTATCTACTATATGGCAAAAACACAAGAAGAATGAAATAGTTCCCCTAAAAAACGTGTTTTTAAAAATATTTTGGTTTTTCGTAAGAAAGTAGCTTATAACAGTATATTTTTGTAAAAAAAAGTCGGTTTTTCCCTTTTTTTTCATTTCTTTGATTTACAAAAAATAAAACTAATGTACAAAATGTACAAAAGTAGGCTATTAATAATTCTCTCCTTTTTCATTATTACCTCTAGCAGCCTTGCCCAGCAGAGCAGGGTTGATAGTTTAACGAATCTTCTTCAAACTGCGGAGGGGATTGAACGTTTTGACATACTAATTGAGCTTAGCAACGAGAATATTTATGAGGAAATTGGGCTTTCCTATGCCAACGAAGCGTACAATCTTGCAAAAAAGTTAAATAGTGTAACAGCCGAAATAAAATCGCTTAAACAACTTGGCGAATGGTACTACTATCAAGATCAGAACCAGAAATCGCTTGATTATTTCTTCATGGCGTTGGAAATTGCAGAGAAAAACAACGAAGAGGAGTTGATTTTCAAGAACTTAAATAGCATTAGTAGCGCATACTTCTACCTCGATTCCTTTAGCAAGTCGTTAGATTTCACGAACAAATCGTTATCTCTCTCTCGTAAGATTAAAAATAAAAAATACGAGGCAAACGCTTTGCTTGATTTGGGTAGAATTCAACGTAAATATGGAAATTACGACAGTGCTCTTCATTACATAAACCTTGCTCTTAAGATCCAGGAAGATGAGAAGGAAATGGATGATGCCTCGTTTGCATACAACCTTTTAGGACAGGTATATTATGACCTTGGAGATTATAATAATTCAATAAAATTTCATAAAAGAGAGATTGCAATTAAAGAAACGCTTGACGATCTAAACAGTTTAGCAGTTGCATACTACAACCTTGGCCGAATTTACCGAACGCAAGGTAGCTTTCAACTTGGGCTTGAGCAATACCAAAAAAGCTTAACAACCTTTGAGAAGATCAATAATACAACAAACGTTGCCCATGTATGCAACGAAATAGGACTTGTATACGGTAACCTTCAACGAAGCAATTTGGCTATTAAAGACAATGAAACCAATTTCCTGAAAGGTTTAGAATACCACGAACGTGCATTAAAAATATTCCAAGACCAAAACGATTTACTTTACACCGCATTCTCCCTTAACAACATCGCAAACTCCTACTCACGTTTAGCTGCAAATAAGTTTGTTGCTAGGTTTGGTGAATTTTGGGAAGACTCTCTTTACAAAGTCCCCTCAAAAGAAATTGTTGCTTCTTTTCAAAAAGCGATTGATTCCTATAATCAGGCCCTTAAAATTTTCGAAGAGATTGATAACCAGGGCGAGATAGCAAACGTAAACATTAACCTTGGGAGCCACTTTGGGTACGCTAGAGAATGGGGAAAAGCTAAAGAACATTTAAGCAAAGGACTACGCATCTCAAGAAACTTAAACAATTCGTATGATATTTCAATCGCCCTCTTTCATTTAGGGGACATTAACTACTTGCAAGCGAACCTAGAACAAGCAGAACAATACTTTCTTGAAAGTATGAGAATTCAGGATGATCTGGGGGTTAAGGATTACCTGATGCACAACTACTATAAACTTGCAAAAATTTACGAAAGAAAAGACGATTTTGTAAAAGCTTTAAAGTACAATAAACTTCACAACCAGCTAAAGGACGAGATCTTCTCGGAGAAAAGTCAAAAAATTATCACCGAGATGCAAACCAAGTACGAAACCGAGAAGAAGGAGCAGGAGATTAAGCTGCTGAGCAACGAGAAAGCGCTGCTTAACTCCGAGAACCAACGGCAACGGCTTGTAATTTTCATCACAATTGGCGGGTTGCTGGTAATTCTCGTTTTTGCAGGAATGCTTATCAACATGATTCGCCAGAAGCAGAAGGCTAACAAGATACTAGAAGAGAAGAACGAGCTTATCTCACACCAGAAACAGGAAATTACCGATAGTATCCGCTACGCCAGCCGAATTCAGGGAGCCATACTTCCATCATCAAACCTGCTAGCGGAATCGCTCAAGGAGCATTTTGTGCTGTTCCTGCCACGCGACATTGTGAGCGGCGATTTCTACTGGTTCTCACAAGCCGGTAAAAAAATGGTGCTGGTTGCTGCCGACTGTACCGGACACGGCGTTCCCGGAGCATTTATGAGCATGCTGGGAGTTTCCTTCCTCTACGAAATTGTGAACAAAGAGGGGATTACCCAACCCTCGGAAATCCTTAACATGCTTAGGGAACTCATTAAACAAACCCTGTCGCAAACCGGCAAGCAGAACGAGCAGAAGGATGGAATGGACATTTCGCTCAGCGTTCTCGATGTTGATAACATGAAACTGGAATGGGCTGGCGCTTATAATCCGCTGTACCTAATACGCAAAGGCGAACTAATTGAATACAAAGCCGACAAAATGCCAGTTGCCATCCACGTTAACGATCACCTTCCGTTCACGAACCACGAAATTGACCTTGAAAAGGGCGATACGTTCTACATGTTCTCCGATGGTTTCCCCGACCAGTTTGGCGGTAAGGATGGGCGTAAGTTTATGTCGAAACGCTTCAAGCAGCTTCTGGTGGAAATTAACAACCACACCATGGATGAGCAACGAGAAATCCTTCTACAGGAACACCTCGCATGGCGAACAGGTTACGAACAGATTGACGATGTTATTATTTTTGGAGTAAGGGTATAGTAGTTAAAACTTAACACAATCCAAATTCTTTCTCCGCATACTAGCTATAAGTTTATTTCTTTATGAATAAAACTGTAGAAATTTTCGCGGTTTACTACCTCCGTTGATTTAACATTATAGTTTTTTGTGAACGTTTCTGAGAACTTATGGTTCTTACCATCGCTCCATTTAAACTCATAGGCATAAAGATCACCATTACGCTCTTCAATGTAATCAATCTCTTGTTGCTGGGTTGTTCTCCAAAAGAATGAATTTGCCTGAATATCCTCGTTGTTTAAAAACTTCTTCCGTTCACTTATTAAAAAGTTCTCCCAAAGTGCACCTAAATCTGAACGAGAATTAAGGGGTAGAAAATTACCAAGCACAGCATTTCTTATGCCATTATCGAAAAAATAAATTTTTTTACCTTTCTTAATTTCGTTTCTAACATTTCTACTTAATGCTGGTAAGCGAAAAACTATAAAAGCCTGTTCCATGTAGTCGATGTACTTCTCAACCGTAATGCTATCGGCACCAACTAATTGACCAATTTCGTGGTACGAAACCTCATTACCAACTTGTAATGCCAGGGCACGAAGGATTTTATCAATAAGTTTTGGCCTCTTTATTTGCTCCAACATTAGTAAATCCTTGTAAAGGTAACTTCCTGCAAGTGATTTTAGTCGTTTCTCCTCTTTTCCACATTCTGAAACAATTTCAGGATAATAACCATAAATCATTCTGTTTTCCAGCAAACTATATTCATTAACAAAACCGTGATGCTCAACCATTTCAGAGAAAGAAAGCGGGTAAAGTACGAATTCAAACTTTCGTCCGGTTAGTGGCTCACTAGCCCTATTTGCCAACTCAAAAGAAGAGGAACCAGAGGCAATCACTTGAATTTCTGGAATATAATCGACAATTACTTTAAGCAAAGTACCAATTTCGCCAATATTCTGTGCCTCATCAATCACTACTAACTTACTGTTACCAAAAATCATTCGTAGTTTTTGAGAGGAATAATCGCTTAACAATGCTTTTATATCTGGTTCATCGCCATTTAGGAAAATTGTGTTTAACCCCATTCTTTTTGAAAAAGAGTTTAAAAGAGTAGTTTTACCTACTTGTCGGGCACCAAAAAGCAGAACAGCTTTTTTTTGCATCAAGTAACCCTCAATAATCTGGTCGAGTTTTCTTCTTATCATACTATTATTTTGATATCTCAAATATAATATTTTTTGATTTAACTCTAATTTAAATATAATACTTTCTGATTATAAACCAAATTTAAATATGTATTTGCATGTCTAACCTCAATTTTTCCCCTAAAAAAGGGATTCCGGAATAATTCTTCAACCCTAACTTTACAGAATAAATTTTGGTAATCCATTTTCGCTAACTTTAGGAGTAAATCCTAACGCCATTGCCATGATAATTAAGAGAACTATCATTCTCAGCATTAGCCTTTTTGCCATTCTATGGCAAGCATGTAAACCAGTTGTCAAAACTGAAGCGGGTTCGGTTTTTGAAAGCGATTCGCTGTATGTAATGAAGCTGGCCGATTCGCTTTGGTACCTTTCAAGCCAGGGCGATACCGTTCAAGCATTCCAAGTTAACAGCCTTCTGCTATCGATTGCCGACACACTTCCTCATAGCATAACAAAAGGTGATGCTTACAGAACCTCGGCCATGTTCTACAACGATATAGTTGACTTCGAGAATGCACTCAAATACTACAACCTTTCCGAGGCTATTTTCGAAACCTTTCCAAACGAGGTTGGCGAACAGTACTTAGCTCGCACATGGCTCAACATGAGTTACCTGTTCTTCCTTGGCGACGACTATGCCAGCGCAATAGAATACTGTACAAAAGCCGAGCCCATTTTCCTTAAGTACGAAATGAATCGCCACCTAATTAACCTGTACTCCAAAATGGGAGAGTTTCAGGATAGGCTAAACGACTCAATTCGCGAGAAGAACTACCACCAGGAGGTAATAAAACTTGCAAACAAAGCAAACGATTGGTTTAGCTTGGGTTCAGCCTACAATACCTATGCAACCTACCTCATGCAACAGAAAAGAACTGAAGAGTCGCTTGAGTATTTAGAAAAGGTAAAACATATTGCCGATTCAACCGGGTTCACGCAATTCAGCGTAGCCTACTTCATTAACAAGGGCTACATTGAAGCCAACATAAACAACAACCAGCAGGCTGCATTGAAGATTTACTTTGAAGGGCTCAATTTTGCCCGAAAATCGGGCAGCGCCTGGGAACTGGCCGATATGCTGGAAAGAATTTCGAGAACCTACATCAAACTAAACAATCCAAACCTAGCAATTAAGTATGCACAGGAGAGCCTTGAACTAAGCAAAAAGTATGGCATAATGGAGCATCAACGAAGGCTTACTGAAACCCTCTTTAATGCATACCAGATGACCGGGAACTATAAAAAAGCTAATGAGTTTGTTTTTCAATACCTTGAACTGCAGAAGAAATTCTTTTCGAGCGAGAACAAGAAACAAATAAACTTCCTGAATGCTAAGAATGAAGCGCAAAGAAGAGAAATTAGAATAGCAAACCTCGAACTCGAGAAAAGGGTAAGCGAAGCGGCTCTCAGCAGGCGAACCCTCATGCTTTTCATTTCACTTACAATTGCATTTGCAGGATTAATTGTAACCCTTTTACTTTACCGAAACCACCGTCAGCAAATTCTACTTACACATCGTGAGCTTGAGCTGAGAGAACGGAAAATACTTGACCTTGAACGGGAGAAGGAGCTTGCAGTAGCCCAGTCGACCATAAAAGGTGAAGAGGCAGAACGAAGCAGAATTGCCCGTGAGCTGCACGATGGTTTAGGCGGATTGCTTACCGTTGCCCGATTAAACCTATCAAATATGCAAGGAAACCACTTTCTTAACGAGGAAAATGCGAATGCATTTCAGAATGCCCTCGAACTAATTGACAGTAGCGTTAAAGAGCTACGAAGGGTTGCTCACAACATGATGCCAGAAATTCTTCACAAAAATGGGCTAAACAGCGCCATCGAAAATTTTTGCACCTCACTTAACAGTGACGATTCACCTTTAGTTAGCTATAACTTTTTTGGTGAAGATTTTCGGTTTAGCAATGCGCTTGAGCTAACTGTTTACCGAACAGCACAGGAACTTATTAATAACTCAATTAAGCATTCACTTTCGCCATCGGTTGAGGTTCAGCTACTACTGAATACTACTAGGCTTTGCCTAACGGTTACCGATTTTGGCGTTGGTTTCGACCCCGCAAAAATGGAAGACGCAAAGGGCAACGGGCTTCCCAACATCCGGTCGAGAGTTTCCTCCTTCGGAGGGAAACTAGAGGTAAACAGTTCTCCCGGGAAAGGCACCGAAGTTGTTGTTGAATTCGATAACCCTCAATCCATAAAATCGAATGATTAACGTACTTATAGTTGACGACCATCCGTTGATTGCTCAGGGATTAGTAAAATCCCTAGAAAAATTGGATTCCATAAAGGTTTGCGGAATAGCAATAACCGGGAAAGAAGCGCTGGAAAAGGTTGAGTTTCTAAATCCCGACGTTGTACTTCTCGACATTAGGTTACCCGATGATAATGGGATTAATATCTGTAAAAGCATCACCAAGAAAACACCTTCGCAAAAGGTGATAGCACTTACAACCTACAACCAACGCTACTACATTCAATCGATGATTGATGCAGGAGTTCAGGGTTACTTGCTAAAAAGCTCTAGTGCGGATGAAATAATTGAGGCAATTATTTGCGTTTCAGAGGGTGAAACTTACTACTGTGAGGAGGTTGAAAAAATCTTGCGCCAGCAAAACGAACAATCGATATACATTAGCAAGCGCGAAATGGAGGTACTGAAACTCATTGCCGAAGGATTTACAAACCAGGAAATTGCTGAAAAACTGTTCATTAGCCCGCTAACCGTGGATAGCCACCGAAAGAATTTGATAATGAAGCTGGGCGCAAAAAATACGGCCTCGCTCATTAGCATCGCCAACAGTGATGGTTATCTGTAGTTGGTGGTTGAGCCTGTCGAAACCACCTATCCTCCTTCGGTTTCGGCAGGCTCAACC
>ERZ795048.1521-NODE-1521-length-20439-cov-6.088305_pt1 | contig 20439 bp, 14 predicted proteins | sample MGYA00375132_ERZ795048 | MGnify/ENA primary metagenome ERZ795048 (study PRJEB30177, sample SAMN05720225) | activated sludge metagenome | isolation source: Anaerobic digester | place: Hong Kong | collected 2014-12-17 ... | reverse complement strand
GCCATGCTGCTTTGATCAATGTAGAACGTTTAAAAGATTATGTAGCATCTGGTTTGAACTTCCAGGAAGCACTTGAACTAGTACGTGCCTCTTCTCTTTATACTGTGCATACTCCAGTTCCAGCTGGTCATGATTACTTTGATGAAGCCTTGTTTGGAAAATATATGGGTGGTTATCCAGAAACCCTAGGTATCACGTGGGATGAGTTTATCGGTTTAGGTCGTATCCATCCAGATGATAAAGGTGAACGTTTCTGTATGTCTACTTTTGCTTGTAATACATCTCAGGAAGTTAATGGTGTTAGTTGGTTGCACGGCAAGGTGTCTCAGGAAATGTTTTCGCCTATTTGGCCAGGATATTTCCCTGAAGAATTACATGTCAATTATGTAACTAATGGTGTACACTTTCCAACATGGTGTGCATCTGAATGGCGTGCTTTATATGATCGTCATTTTGATGAGCAATTCATAAATGATCAAAGCAACGAAGATATTTGGAAGGCTATTAAGAATGTACGTGATGAAGAAATCTGGGAAACACGTGTGACATTAAAAAATAAACTCGTCAAGTATATTCGTGATGAGTTCCGTAATACATGGTTGAAAAATCAAGGTGATCCTTCGCGTATCATGTCAGTATTGGATAAAATCAATCCAAATGCATTGTTGATTGGTTTTGGACGTCGATTTGCTACATATAAACGTGCACATTTATTGTTCACCGATTTAGATCGTCTTGCTAAAATTGTTAATAATCCAGATTATCCTGTACAATTCTTGTTTACTGGTAAGGCTCACCCTCATGATGGAGCTGGGCAAGGGTTGATTAAGCGTATCATTGAGATCTCTCGTCGTCCTGAATTCTTAGGTAAAATTATTTTCTTAGAAAATTATGACATGAAATTGGCGCGTCGTTTGATAACTGGTGTTGATATCTGGTTGAATACGCCAACTCGTCCTTTGGAAGCATCGGGTACATCAGGTGAAAAAGCCTTGATGAATGGTGTTGTTAACTTCTCAGTGCTTGATGGATGGTGGCTAGAGGGATATCGTGAAGGTGCTGGATGGGCATTGACTGACAAACGTACGTACGAAAATCAAGAGCACCAAGATCAATTGGATGCTGCTACTATCTATAGTATCCTTGAAAACGAGATTCTTCCATTGTATTATGCACGCAATTCTAAGGGAGTCCCTACAGGTTGGGTAGCAACGATGAAAAAATCTATGCATGAAATAGCTCCCCATTATACAATGAAACGTCAGTTGGATGATTATTACGATAAGTTCTACAATCAGCAGGCAACCCGTTTTGAAACTCTTTCTGCTAGAAACAATGCAAAAGCTAAAGCTATTGCAGCTTGGAAAGAAGAAGTGGCAGCTAAATGGGATAGTATTGAAGTGGTTTCAACAAATATCTACGATACGTTCCAACAGAATGCTGTGACTGCAGGTAACGATTACCCTATTGAAGTTGTAATTGATGAGAAAGGATTGACAGATGCTGTTGGAGTGGAGCTTGTGACCACACATGTTGGTGGGGATGGCAAGGAGCACTTGTATGCAGCTGTTGAACTACGTGTTGTTAAGAAAGAAGGTTCAAGATACACTTTTGCAACGGATAAAGTTATTAACGAAGCTGGACAATTTAAGTTTGCTTTCCGTATGTATCCTAAGCATGCAGATTTGCCACATCGTCAAGATTTCAACTTTGTACGTTGGTTCTAGAAAAGTTGTTCTTTTATGTAACAGTCTAATTTTGTTTCGACTGTATAATTGAAAATGATGGGGATATGCTAAACTTCTTGTTTAGCGTGTCCTCATTTTTTTATTACTTAAATATTTCAAATAAAACAGCTACACATCTTCAATCTATATAATGAAAAACAGCTGAAATACAACTAAATATATGTGTGATTGTGAGATGCTAAAAAGTGAATCAATTATTAGGAATTTTAAAAATAAATAATTATCTTTGGCGTATATAGTGGACTGCAATCATACGACCGCTCACTTAACCAAAAATGTATAACCCTCAAAAAAATGCCTATGAAACGCTTATTAATGACTATTGCTGCCTTTATAGTGGTGGTAAGTACTATGTGGACAACTGCTCAAAATATTGGTTTCCCTAAAAATGATGCCAACCCGCTTGTCGGCATTTGGCAAATGTGTTTCTATGTCTCTGAAACGCCCAATAGTAAAGGTGAATTACGCTCTGGGCATAGTTTTAAGATTCTGACAAATGAAGGGCAGATGATTAATTTGGTCAACAGGCCACCACATGAGTCTATTATTTTAGGATTTGGGACTTGGGAAGTTGTTTCTGATAGTGCCTTTGTAGAACATATTACTAAAACACTGGACAATCCAGTTTTAAATAATAGTGATAATTTACTAGAGTACAGTTTGAGTGAAGATGGCAATTTATTATCTCTTAAATTCTATATTGAGAAAGATGAGAAAGGGAATGTGATAGACTGCTGGTTTCATGAGACATGGAGACGTGTTGTGATGCCACAAGAATGTCCTCCTGACTTGATTAGATAAGAACCACGACTACATATATTAAGATGAGCTTTTGCGTGTAACACCCTGAATAATAGAGGTTTTACTGCAAAAGCTCTTCTTTTTGCGTTGAAAATACCTAAAAAGAAGAAAAAATAGGCTTAGGTTATTGTTGTATCAGATATTATTGCTACTTTTGCAGGCCGATTATTATCTCGTTCAATCGAGAAAAACAATTTTTTCATAGCATGTACCGACCCTTTGTCCGGGGGGAAGTGCTTGTGGTGAAGTTTTTAGTAGTAATAATTTTAAAAAGAATTTTAGAGTGGATACTTTAAGTTACAAGACCATTTCTGCAAACAAAGCTACCGTTAATAAAGAATGGGTAGTTGTAGACGCTGAAGGCCAGACACTAGGTCGCCTTGGTTCTAAGGTTGCAAAACTGTTGAGAGGTAAGTACAAACCAAACTTTACTCCTCATGTAGATTGCGGTGATAACGTGATTATCATTAACGCAAGCAAAATCGTGATCTCAGGTCAAAAAATGACTGATCGCGTATATCTATCTTACACTGGTTACCCAGGTGGACAACGCGAGCTAACTCCAGAACGCATCATCGCAAAGAAAGATGGTTGGGAGAAATTAGTGAACAAAGTAGTAAAGGGTATGTTGCCTAAGAATAAGCTTGGTCGTAAGCTTCTTGGCAATCTTTACGTATACGAAGGTGCTGAGCACGCGCAAGAAGCTCAGTCTCCAAAGAATATTGATATTAACCTACTAAAGTAAGAAGACTACATGGAAGTAATTAACGCATTGGGACGCCGTAAGCGTGCTGTAGCCCGTGTATACCTAACAGAAGGTACTGGTAAGATCACTATCAACAAGCGTGACCTCACTGAATATTTCCCATCATCAATTCTACAATATGTGGTGAAACAACCATTAAACTTGATTGATGTAGAGGAAAAGTATGATATTAAAGTAAACCTTTACGGAGGTGGCTTTACTGGACAAAGCCAAGCACTACGTCTTGCAATTGCTCGCGCACTTGTAAAGATCAATGCTGAGGATAAGGCTGCTCTACGTGCAGCAGGATTTGTTACACGTGACCCAAGATCTGTTGAACGTAAGAAACCAGGTCAACCAAAAGCACGTCGTCAATTCCAGTTTAGTAAACGTTAGTATCCGCTGTTTCATATATACTATACTATTGCTGTATAGTCAGAAACATCCCCAAACGTTTAGTATCTAAACTCCCAGGATTCAGGAGATACTTATGTATAGACTGACTACCCGAGGGTTGGTTGAGAAAACAAAAAAGAAAGTAAACGAACTTATTAAAGACAAGAATTATGTCAAGAATTGATTTTGATACTCTATTAGAGGCTGGTTGCCACTTCGGACACCTTAAGAGAAAGTGGAACCCTGCAATGGCCCCTTATATTTTCATGGAGCGCAATGGTATTCATATCATTGACCTTCACAAGACTGTCGCTAAGATTGACGAAGCTGCTGAAGCGCTTAAGGAAATCGCAAAAACTGGACGCGACATTCTATTTGTTGCTACTAAAAAACAAGCAAAGCAAGTATGCGCAGATGCTGCTGCTGGTGTTAATATGCCATATGTAATCGAGCGTTGGCCAGGTGGTATGTTGACAAACTTCCCAACTATTCGTAAAGCTATCAAGAAGATGGCTACTATCGATAAGTTGACAAACGATGGTACATACTCAAACCTTTCTAAGCGTGAAGTTCTTCAAATCTCACGTCAACGTGCTAAGCTAGAAAAGACTTTAGGTTCTATCTCTAAGATGAACCACCTTCCAGCTGCACTCTTCGTAGTAGACGTTTTGAAGGAACATATCGCAGTACGAGAGGCACAACGTCTTGGTATTAAGGTTTTTGCTATCGTGGATACAAATTCTAATCCTGATACAGTGGATTACGTAATCCCAGCTAATGATGATGCTACTAAGTCAGTAGAGGTTATCTTGGGTACTTGTTGCAAGGCTATCGCTGAAGGACAAGCAGAACGTAAGGCTGAGCGTGCTGAGAAAGAAGCAGTAGAGACTAAGGGTCCTCGCAAAACTCGTCGTGCTCGCGTAGAGGGCGAAGAAGATGCTGCTCCAGAAGCAACTGAAGCTTAATTATTAGAACTCTATACAGGTGTGTATCTCCGCTGTGGGATACACACCTATAAATAAGTCTTTTATTAATCACTAAATAAGAAAAGAATTATGGCTGTATCAATGGCAGATATCAAGCACCTTCGTGAATCGATGGGAGCTGGTATGATGGATTGTAAAAAAGCGTTGGAAGAAGCTAATGGCGATTTCGACGAAGCAGTAAAAATCCTACGTAAGAAGGGTCAAGCTGCTGCTGCAAAGCGTGAAGATCGTGAAACTTCTGAAGGTTGTGTACTAGCTAAGACTGTAGACGGATATGCTGCAGTACTTGCTCTAAAGTGTGAAACAGACTTCGTTGCTAACAATGCGAATCACATAAAAATGACTCAAGATATCCTTGATCTAGTAGTAGAAAATAAATGTAAGTCTCTAGAAGAAGTACTTGCATTGCCTATGGAAGGTTCTACTGTAGCAGACAAGGTTGCTGAATACACAGGTGTTTGTGGTGAGAAGACTGAAGTTGAAGGTTTCGGTTGTGTAGAAGGTGAAACTGTAGGTTGCTACACTCACTTCAATCGTCGCCTAGCTACAGTGGTTGCTTTCAACCAACCAGGTGTAGACCAGGAAGTTGTTGACAATATTTGTATGCAAGTTGCTTCTATGAACGCTATTGCTGTTTCTCCAGAAGAAGTACCAGCAGAGGTTCTTGAAAGAGAAAAAGAAATTGCAGCAGACAAAGCACGTCAAGAAGGTAAACCAGAGAACTTGATCGAAAAGATCGCTATGGGTCGTATCAATAAGTTCTATAAGGATGTATGTTTGATGAACCAAGAACTTGCTATGGACGAAAACAAGCAAGTGGTTTCTAAGTACCTAGATAGTGCTTCTAAGGGCTTGAAAGTAACATCTTTCCACCGCTTTACTCTAAACGCTGAGTAATAAGTTCTCTCGATAGAGAGCTACCCCAATATAAAAGTGGCCTCGCATCCCCAGGGTGGGAGTGCGGGGCTCTTTTACACCATGATACAATCCAACTTTTCTAAAAAAATAATATAACGAAGATGAATACTTCAATTGATATCAATGAAGGACAGGTTAGTGGTGTAATCACTATCTCTGTTGATAAAGAAGATTATGCAGCTGATTTGCAAAAGCAATTGAAAACTGCACGTCAACAAGTGTCTATGCCAGGTTTCCGTAAGGGTAAGGTGCCAATGGGTTTAGTCAATAAGATGTACCGTGGTCGTGCATTGAGCGACATCTTGAACAAGTTGATGGACGAAAAATTGAATGAAGTGCTAGGTGAATCAGGCAAGCAAGTGTTAGGTCAGCCATTGATGAGCGAAAGCATGGAACCACTTGATTTGGATAAGGGCGAAAGTTTCACAATGAAGTTTGATGTGATGTTTGCTCCAGAATTTGAAGTGTCTGTAGACAAGCGCAATACAATTGACTACTATACCATTGAAGTTTCAGACGAAATGGTTGAAGCACAAATCGCTGGTTACACACAACGTAATGGTGAATACAAGAAGGTTGACTCTTACGAAGAGCGTGACATGCTTAAAGGTACAGTTGCTCAACTAGATGCAGAAGGCAATATACTTGAAGGTGGTATTCAAGTAGAAGATGCAGTATTGATGCCTGCATATATGAAGAATGATGATCAAAAAGCATTGTTTGAAGGTTCTAAAGTAAACGATGTAATCACATTCAATCCAACAACAGCATATGATGGTGCTGAAGCAGAGGTTGCTACTTTATTGAAGGTTGATCGTAAAGATGCTCATATATACGATGGCGATTTCAGTTTCCAAGTGAATGAAATTACTCGTTTTGTACCAGGTGAATTGACACAAGAAATCTTTGATCAAGTATTTGGTGAAGGAGAGGTGTCTACAGAAGAAGAATTCCGTGCTCGTGTTAAGCAACAAGTTGCTGAAGGTCTTGTAACTCAACAAGATTACAGATTCTTGATGGATGCACGTACCTTGTTAGAAAAACGTGCTGGAGATATGTCTTTTGATATGGATCTAGTGAAGCGTGTTATCGAAGCTAACGATAAGGACAATACAATCAAGGATATGGACGAAGCTGTTGAAGAAAATATCAATAGCTTGAAGTGGGAACTTATCAAGAATAAGCTTGCTGAATTGTTTGAATTAAAGCTTGAACAAGATGACATTGAAGCTGCTGCAGTTGAAAGCGTACGCATGCAACTTGCACAATATGGTATGCCTAACGCACCAGAAGAATTAGCTAAGCAATACGCTCAGCAAATGATGCAAGACGAAAAGCAACGTACAATGATTGTTAATTCTGCTTTTGATAAGAAGTTGGCAACAGCTCTTAAGGATAAAGTGAAATTAAACGAAAAGACTGTTTCTGTAGAAGAGTTTAATAAGCTTTTCGAAAACGCTTAGTCTCCTGATACATATGGTGTTAAGGCACTATACATAATACTGATGAAAGTCAGCCTATAGAATTATCTTAGGCTGACTTTCTCTTTAATTAGTTGTCTCAGCATGGCTTGATGGGTTAATTATTAATAAGTGGTTTTTTTTATGGTGATGTGGCATATAACTTGTATATTTGCGTACATTGAATCTCCCTTGATTGAAGAGATACACATATAAAAAATAAGATAATAATTTAGATTATGAATGATTTTAGAAAATATGCCACTCAACATTTGGGTATAAATAGCCAAGTGTTTGATGATGTGATAAAGGCACAAGCTGGATATTTAAATCCTTATATCCTAGAAGAACGTCAACTAAACGTTACGCAACTTGATGTGTTCTCACGTTTGATGATGGACCGTATCATTTTCCTAGGTACAGAAATCAATGACTATACAGCCAATACATTACAAGCTCAGTTGTTGTATTTGGATTCTGTAGATCCAGGTAAAGATATTTCTATCTATATTAATTCACCTGGTGGATCCGTATACGCTGGTTTGGGTATCTATGATACGATGCAATTTATCAATAGCGATGTAGCTACTATTTGTACAGGTATGGCAGCATCTATGGCAGCAGTATTGCTTGTTGCTGGTGCAGAAGGTAAACGTGCTGCTTTGAAACATTCACGTGTCATGATTCACCAACCACTAGGTGGTGCACAAGGGCAGGCATCAGATATAGAGATTACTGCTCGTGAAATTCAAAAGATGAAAAAAGAACTATACACTATCATTGCAGACCATTCACATACAGAATACGACAAAGTATGGGCTGACTCTGATCGTGATTACTGGATGACTTCTCAAGAAGCACTTGATTACGGTATGATTGACCGTGTGATGCTTCGTAACCAAGAAAATAAATAATGGCGAATAATAATCATGTAGACCGTTGTAGTTTTTGTGGACGTACAGAAAATGAAGTGCGTTTGATGATTACTGGTATCAACGGATATATCTGTGATGAGTGTGCACTTCGTGCTACAGAAATAGTAAAAGATTCTGAACAGAATACCGATTTGGGCTTTAAACTTGAGGATTTACCTAAGCCTAAAGACATTAAAGCACACATGGACCAATATGTGATTGGCCAAGACGTGGCCAAACGTCAAATGGCTGTTGCTGTGTATAATCACTACAAGCGTCTGTTGCAACCAAATAGTCATGATGAAGTAGAGATTGAAAAGTCAAACATCATTATGGTTGGTAGAACTGGTACAGGTAAGACTTTGATGGCTCGTACTATTGCTAAATTGCTCGAAGTACCTTTTACTATCGTGGATGCCACAGTTTTGACACAAGCAGGGTATGTCGGTGAAGATATTGAAAGTTTGCTATCCCGATTGCTACAAGCTTGTGACTATGATGCCAAGAAAGCGCAAACAGGTATCGTATTTATTGATGAGATTGATAAGATTGCTCGTAAGAATGATAATCCATCCATTACACGTGATGTGAGTGGAGAGGGTGTACAGCAGGGACTGTTGAAATTGCTGGAAGGTTCTATTGTAAATGTTCCACCACAAGGAGGACGCAAGCACCCAGAACAGCGTATGATTCCTATTGACACCAAAGACATCTTGTTTATTTGTGGCGGAGCTTTCGATGGTATTGAAAAGCGAATAGCCCATCGAATGAATACCCATGTTGTAGGATTTGAAGCTGCAAAGAACAATCAGCAGTTGGATATGGATAATTTGTTACAATATGTGACACCTCAAGATTTCAAGAGTTTTGGCTTGATTCCTGAAATAATTGGTCGTCTACCTGTGATCACGCATTTAAATCCATTGACACGTGACGCTTTGCGTGCCATATTAACTGAACCTAAAAATGCCATTGTGAAGCAATATGTGAAATTGATGGATATGGATAAGATTCAGTTTACAGTAGATGATGAAGCTCTAGACTTTATTGTTGATGTGGCGGAAGAATTTAAACTTGGTGCGCGTGGATTGCGAGGTATCGTAGAAACTATTATGACAGATGTCATGTTTGATGCACCATCCAATGCGCTAAATACATATACGTTGACTAAGAAATATTGTCAAGAACGTATGAGTAATACGTATATGCACCAATTAAGAGATTAATTGATAGATTAAGAAAAAAAAGTGACCTAATAATTAAATATTAGGTCACTTTTTTTTTCTTAAAGCTTTGGATTTTTTGTTTTTGTTCCTAACTTTGTTTGCGAACAACGTATTAAATTTATTTCGAGATGACAGAACATAGTAGGTTAAAAAAAGAACTGAAGCAATATTTCGGATTTGATACTTTCAAGGGGAATCAAGAAGCAATCATTCAAAACTTATTGGATGGCAATGATACTTTCGTTTTGATGCCCACTGGAGGTGGTAAGTCCTTGTGCTACCAGCTCCCTTCATTATTAATGGAGGGCACAGGTATCGTTATCTCACCCCTTATAGCTTTGATGAAGAATCAAGTTGATGCTATGCGTAGTTTTAGCCAAGAAGAAGGTGTTGCGCATTTTATCAATTCTTCTCTAAACAAATCTGCAATCGATACTGTTAAACACGACATCCAATCTGGTGTAACAAAGTTACTATATGTTGCACCTGAATCCTTAACAAAGCAGGAATATATCGATTTCTTTAGAACGATTAAAATTTCCTTCTATGCTGTAGATGAAGCACATTGTATTTCGGAGTGGGGGCATGATTTCCGACCTGAGTATAGACGTATACGTCCTATAATTAATGAAATAGGTGAAGCACCTTTGATAGCTTTAACAGCTACTGCAACTCCTAAAGTTCAACATGATATACAGAAGAACTTGGGCATGATGGACGTAAAAGTCTTTAAGTCGTCTTTCAATCGTCCAAATTTGTATTATGAAGTACGTCCAAAGACCGATAATATTGATAAAGATATTATTAGCTTTATACGTCAGAATAGTGGTAAAGCAGGTATCATTTATTGTCTTAGTAGGAAGAAAGTCGAGGAATTGGCCGAAGTTTTACAAGTCAATGGAATAGAAGCCAAAGCATACCATGCAGGTATGGATACGGCTACCCGTACGCAAAATCAAGATGACTTCTTGATGGAAAAGACACAAGTAATTGTTGCTACCATTGCCTTTGGTATGGGAATTGACAAGCCCGATGTACGATTTGTTATACATTATGATATCCCTAAAAGTTTGGAAGGGTATTATCAGGAGACAGGTCGTGCAGGTCGTGATGGTGGTGAAGGCCAATGTATCACGTTTTATACCGAGAAGGATCTAAAAAAATTAGAGAAGTTCATGCAAGGTAAGCCCGTAGCCGAACAAGAGATTGGCAAGCAGTTATTGCTTGAAACAGCCGCCTATGCCGAATCTTCTGTATGTCGTCGTATCAGTTTATTGTATTATTTCGGAGAGAAATATACACAAGAAAATTGCGGGAATTGCGATAACTGTTTAAAACCAAAGAAAAAGAAAATAGATGCCAAGAAACATTTGGTAACTGTTTTAGAGACAATAATTGAACTCAAAGAACGTTTTAAGGCTGGATACATCGTAGATCTCCTATTGGGAAAAGAAACCTCTGAAATCGTGACGCAAGGGCATGAATCAAGTGAATTCTTTGGCTGTGGCCGCGAGGTCCCTTCTACAATATGGAGCGCGGTTATTCGTCAGGCAATGTATGCAGGGTATTTGAGTCGTGATGTAGAACACTATGGCCTAGTTAAAATAACAGAGTTAGGTCATGATTTCCTAAAAAAACCTGTACAATTTATGATTCTTGAAGATAATGATTTTGAAGAATTGATGGAAGAAGAAGCAGCACAAGACCATGTGGGAAGTGGTGCAGCAGATGAAGCCTTGTTTAGTATGCTTAAGGACTTGCGTCGTCGTATGGCCAAGAAGCTCGAAGTGCCTCCATATGTTATTTTCCAAGACCCTAGTTTGGAGTCCATGGCAACCATCTATCCTGTGACTTTGGATGAGTTACAGAATATTCCAGGAGTAGGTGCTGGTAAAGCACAGCGTTATGGTAAAGAGTTCTGTGAACTCATTAAACGACACTGTGTTGAAAATGAGATTGAGCGACCAGAAGATTTGAGGGTACGTACTGTTGCGAATAAATCGAGAATGAAAGTATCGATTATTCAAGCAATAGACCGTCAAGTTGCTTTGGATGATATCGCCAATTCCAAAGGTATTGAATTTAGTGATTTGCTTGAGGAAATCGAAGCTATCGTATATTCAGGTACAAAGATTCATATAGGCTACTATGTAGAAGAAGTCTTAGATGAAGATTGTATTGAGGATATATACGATTATTTTAGAGAAGCCCAGACAGATGCGTTGCCTATAGCCATGAAGGAACTTGAAGAGTTCTATACTGAAGAAGAGGTGCGTTTAGTGCGTATTATGTTTATTTCAGAGATGGCCAACTAGGACAGCTATATTATAAGTATAAACCAAAAAGGACGATGTCATTACGACATCGTCCTTTTTGGTTAAAAAACACCTTCTTGGTCTAATTTCTTTCTGATAGATTTGTTTTTAAAGTCTAGCATACGCTCTGTCTTAATGGTTATGGCTTGACGGAAAGATACTGGGTGACGTTTTTTCAAACGGCGCATATAGTGTTCAGCTGCCTTAAGATTATATGCTATTTCAGCACGTATTTCCTCAATAATGATATGTTTATTTCCTGCAAAGAATTCACTACTTTCATATTCTTGTACGAGTTGTAGTGCGTTTTTCTGTATTAGGATAAACCCACGGGTGACGTCATATCGTTTCACTGTACGTGCAGGAAAGAATTTGTCAAGGAATCCACGATACCAGTAAGGTGCTTTGAAGCCTAGCATTCGCGTACCACGGCGAAGCATACGAACAAATAGAATACTTTCAGATTGCAGAGGAATTTTTCCATCTGAATCGTATAAATCATCTGCCAACGCTTGAAGTTTTTGTAGAGAGTGGGCTTGTATGACACCATTATGGAGAAGTTCCCAGACATACAATTTTTGTTGACGTGCTATACGTAAACGCAATTCGTCAAGTAAATTCAATTCATTACACTCAGGAAGTGCCTCATGTATTTTAGGTAGATGTTTTTCTACCACTTCCCAGTTGCAATCTTCCAATTGTTCTTTATTGCGTAATGATTCGTAGTATTCTTGCATTTCCTTGACCCATAGACGACGGGCAGAAGCCGCTAAATAATTTTGAGCTACTCCAGATTCAGTAAAGTGGAAATATCGTAATAATGGGGCAATGGTTGTCGCATTGATGGTCAATGTGAGTGCCACGATACCAGCTGTTTGAAAAAGCACTTCTTCACGTATTTCCAAAGGAATAATACTGGTGTTATACACAATCAAAGCTAAAGTCAAGCCAAGGGCACCACGTAGTCCACCCCAAGCCAAAATAACACCTTCTCGACGTGTCAGCCCATAACGTCCAAGTTTCATAACAGGGCGGAAGAAGAAAATCATAGCAAGACGGATGATATTGACTGCAATATAAATCAATCCGAGCATCAATAAACTAGTCCAATTAAAGTGGACATTCATAGCAATGACTATACCTACAATGATAAAGATAGCTGTATTACCTATATAGGCTAGAAGTTCCCAGCATTCTTTCATAAAGTCATTGACTTCTTGTTTTAGGCATAAACTTCCATAATACGATACATATAGTCCATAACATACAAGGGCAATAACTCCTGATACATTGAGATATTCTTGCGCTAGTATAAAGACTAGATAGGCATTGACCAGAATTACACTAATTTGTACGAGCATATTGGCCGATACTGCTTTAATGTATTTGAGACTTCCCCAAGCCATGATTAGTCCTAGAGTAGCTCCTCCACTGACTACAAAAATAAAGTTTAAGAACGGATTGTCGAATCCTGAAGTTGATGTAGCTCCAAAAGCTGTTTTGACCGTTGTAAAGAACAGCATAAAAACCACGATACCTGTTCCATCATTCAGCATAGATTCGGCATCAACCAAAGTCGAAAACCGTTTACTTGTTTTTAGTTCTTTCAGTAATGCCACCACGGCTACTGGGTCGGTAGCACTAATCAAACCACCAAACATGATGGCCACTGGCCAAGTCCAACTGCCATAAATACCAAAACATTTGGATAAACCTATAATGGCTGCAGCCGTGAGTATTGTACTGAATAACAAACCAGGTATGGCCAGTATAGAAGCATTGACTAAGTTCTTCTTAAAGATGTGGAAATCGAGTTCGTATGCTGCATCAAATACCAGAATAGGAAGAAATAAGTATAGAATCAAATCGGGATCCATATTGCCCACATCCATGATGGCATTTTCGATAGGGTCTAAATAACCGAATGGTTTGATGCGCCCCAGCAGGCCAGCAATAAGCCCCAGAAGAAAAAGACCTGCCGTGTAAGGAATCGGACTCTTACGAAGAACTCGCTGTAATATACCACCTGCAATCAGACTCAGAATAATGAACAACAATAGTTCAAGGATGTATTGAATTTCCATACGATATATATTAAAATAGAATTTCTTATTGCAAAGGTAAGGAAAATCTAGTATCTTTGCCTACTGAACTAAATAAAAAAGTCGCTCTTTAAAGCGGTCAGCACCAAAAGGTTTTGATTTATGATAGAAATTGTTACAACTAAAGGAACTATAACAATTACGTTGTATGATGAGACTCCTCGTCACAAAGAGAATTTCCTTAAACTAATACAGGATGGAACGTATGTACATACACTTTTCCATAGAGTCATTAATAATTTTATGATTCAAGCAGGAGATCCTGATTCAAAAAATGCTCCAGCAGGAAAATCTCTGGGAGTTGGTGATGTGGGTTATACCATCCCAGCAGAAATTGTATATCCTACCTATTATCATAAGCGTGGTGCTCTCTGTGCTGCACGTCAAGGTGATCAAGTGAACCCTGAACGCAATTCGTCAGGATGTCAATTTTATATTGTCACAGGTACAACCTATTCACCAGAGATGATGCTAGGCATGGAACAACAACGCAATCAACGTAAAGTAAAGACTTGTTTTGACCAATTGGTCAAAGAGCAAATGAAAAACATTTACAAGATGCGTAAAGCCAATGACCAAGCCGGGTTGGAAGAACTTCAAAATCATCTGATTGAATTGGCAGAAGTGCGCGCTAACGCCACACCAGACTTTACCTTCACACCTGAGCAAATGACTACTTATACCAATATAGGCGGAACTCCACATTTGGATGGTGAGTACACAGTCTTTGGTGAAGTGGTGGATGGAATGGATATTGTGAATGCCATCCAAGCCGTTGAGACTGATAAAAACGACCGTCCTAAAGAGGACATCCGTATTCTTGAAGTCAAAGAAGTCTAGCTAGATGAACGAAGTACATAGAAAAGTTCTAGATAATGGCTTGCGTCTTGTGCACTGTTTTGACGACAGTACACAGATGGTTGCATTGAATATATTGTATGAGGTTGGTGCACGTGATGAATCTCCGGAACATACTGGATTTGCACACCTATTTGAGCATCTGATGTTTGGTGGATCTATCCATATCCCTTCATATGATACTCCCTTACAAGAAGCTGGTGGAGAAAACAATGCATGGACTAGTAATGACATCACCAATTATTATCTCACCATTCCTAAACATAATGTAGAGGTGGCTTTCTGGTTGGAATCTGACCGCATGTTGCAATTGGCATTCAATGAAGAAAGTCTAGAAGTGCAGCGTCAGGTGGTGATTGAGGAGTTTAAACAAACTCATCTCAATCAACCTTATGGAGACATCGGGCATCTTGTGCGTGATCTGGCATATAAGAAACATCCTTATCGATGGCCAACTATTGGGCTAGATATTAGTCATATAGAAGAAGCGACGATGGAGCAGGTCAAAGACTTCTATAATACCTACTACCAGCCTAGCAATGCAGTGTTAGCAGTCACTGGCAATATCTCTTGGGAAGATGCGGAAGCGCTTACTGAAAAATGGTTCGCTCCTATTCCCAATACTCCATTGCCTCCACGCAATCGTCCAGTGGAACCACTGCAGACAGAAGAACGTCGACTCACTGTAGAGCGTCAAGTGCCTTTGGACACTCTCTATATGGCGTTTCATATGTGTGATCGTTTTCATCCAGATTATTGCGTGTACGATATGATTTCGGATGTGTTGAGCTTGGGTACCTCTAGCCGCTTTAATCAGCGTTTGGTCAAAGAGCGCCGTATCTTCTCTACACTAGATGCACATATCAGTGGATCATTGGACATCGGCCTATTCCATATTATAGGTCGTCCAGCCGAGGGAATAACTTTGGAAGCAGCAGAAGCCGCTGTATGGGAGGAATTGGAAAAGCTACATACAGAGCTTGTGGCACAGAGTGAAATAGAAAAATTGCATACTAGGTTTGAAGCAAGTTTCGTCTTTGGACATATTAGTTATTTGCAACAAGCCACCAGCTTATCTTTACATGAGCTGTATGGGCCAGAGTTTACTCTAGATACAGAGGTCGATCGGTACAATGCGGTGACCGCCGAAGATATACGACGAGTCTCCAAGCAATGTTTCCAGCGTGAACATGCCAATGTGCTATTTTATAAAAAGAAATAAATAACCTATCCAAAGTGCCTAGTTTAATGAAGACTAGGCACTTTTTGAATACAATCATATGAGTACATCAACATCTTATTTACAGGCTGCCCCTTATTACACCCATTATAAAGCGCTTGTCAAGCTGAGTATCCCTACAATACTAGGCCAACTTGCTATGGTTTTATTGAGTTTTTTCGATACGCTTATGGTTGGGCATTATGGTACGAAAGAACTTGCTGCAGCTGCATTTGTCAACAGCTTGATGTTTTTACCATTAATGTTTACTATGGGTGTCTCTATGAGTTTGATTACTCTTGGAGGTGCAGCTTTTGGGCAAAATGATACTGATAAAGTTGGCCATTATCTACGCAATAGCCTGATGATGAATGGTGCAGTCATGGGAGTGATTGTATGTATTATGCTAGGGGGGTATTTCTTTTTGGGTATGTTGGGACAAGATTCCACTGTTTTGCCTTATATTCGACCATATTATTTGATTCAAGTAGCTTCCTTACCCTTTGCTGTTTGCTTTTTTGTCGGAAAGAGTTTTACCGATAGTGTGACGCAGCCTGCCACATCCATGTGTATTATCTTTGGAGGTGTATTGTTGAATATTTTGCTCAACTATCTTTTGATTTATGGTATTGGACCTTTCCCTGAGTTAGGATTGACAGGGGCAGGTTGGGGAACTTTTATTTCAAGAGTTTTCATGGCGGTATCTTATGTCTTCTTGTTGAAGTATGCTCCTAGTTTGAAAAGCTATTGGGTAGCTAGTCAAAAAGCGTTTTTTGATAAGACAGCCATTAAAGAGCTCTTTATGATCGGTTGGCCTGTGGGAACGATGATTGTTATGGAAGCATCCTCATTTGCCATGACTACTTTGTTTGCTGGCTGGATCAGTGTTACAACGATGGCTGCTCATCAGGTGATGCTGAGTATATCACAGATTTTTTTTATGTTTTATGTTGGTGTGGGAACCGCAATTTCAGTACGTAGTTCTATTTATTATGGACAGAAAGATTGGGCTAACTTAAAAAGAGGAGGACAAGCTGGATTGCACTTGATGGGTGTTTTTGTGATGATCAATGCCGTTGGTTCTTACTTGTTGCGCCATCAGATAGGGCTACTTTTTACTACCGATGCAGAAGTGCTGGCACTTATACCTTTAACCATGGTGCCTCTTATGCTCTATCAAGTAGGAGATGGTCTTCAGATGACCTACGTCAATATATTACGTGGAGTAGGAGCAGTCCAGACTATCCCTTATATCTGCTTCGTTGTCTATATTCTAGTTTCCATTCCAATCAGTTATTGGTTGGCCATTAGCTTGGGTTATGGACTGCCTGGTATATGGATGGCCTTTCCGATAGCCTTGACAATGGCGGCTATTGCTTTTATGTACGAGTATCGTCGTTTCTTGCATAAAAACTCTTAGGATAATGGGGGGAGCTTTTTCACTTCATTAATCTTTTGATACGAGAAAAATAACTATCTTTGTGTCGTATTACAAACTAAAATTCAATACGACAGATGAAACCAACATTATTTGTACTTGCTGCTGGTATGGGAAGCCGTTATGGCGGTTTGAAGCAGCTTGATGGTCTAGGACCAAACGGTGAAACAATCATGGACTACTCTATTTTCGACGCGATCCGCGGAGGATTTGGTAAAGTAGTATTCGTTATTCGTAAAGACTTTGAAAAAGATTTCCGTGAAAAAATTATCTCAAAGTATGAAAATCACATTCCTGTAGAACTTGTTTTTCAAGACAAAAATGATCTTCCAGAAGGATTTACATGTCCAGAAGAACGTGTAAAACCTTGGGGTACTAATCACGCCCTTATGATGGGTAAATCTGTAATCAACGAGCCTTTTGCTGTGATTAATGCAGATGACTTTTATGGACGTGACAGTTTTGCTGTGCTAGCCAAGGAACTTGTAGATATGGAAGGTACAACAAATCGTTATTGCATGGTGGGTTACCGCGTGGGCAATACTTTGAGTGAAAGTGGTACTGTAGCTCGTGGTATTTGTGGCACAAACGAAGAAGGTAATTTGACAACTGTTGTTGAACGTACAGAAATCATGCGTGTAGATGGCAAAGTATCTTACAAAGACGAAGAAGGTGCTTGGGTAGCTATCGAAGACAACACTCCTGTCAGTATGAACATGTGGGGATTCACTCCTGATTATTTCCAACACAGTGATGAGATGTTCGTTGACTTCTTGAAAGAAAGAGGACAAGAGTTGAAGAGTGAATTCTTTATTCCACTTGTTGTGAACGAATTGATCAACTCAAACACATCAACTGTGCGTGTACTAGATACTACAAGCAAATGGTTTGGAGTAACTTATGCAGAAGATCGTCAAGGTGTAGTCGATAAGATTCAAGCATTGATTGATGCTGGTGAATATCCTGCAAACTTGTTCTAAGATAATCCCTTAGACTACAAAAGATAAGTGAGGACATATCAACCGATATGTCCTCACTCTTTTTATTATAGTAGGATGTGCATCGCCTACTCATGTGTAGTAGGACCTACTTAATACCATTCAATATTTGATTGTGTACTACTACGTTGATCCCATTTCAAGTCTTGTAACATCTGCGAACTAGCTCGTATATTGAAAGTGTATGATTGATAACGTCCAAATGGAGTAACACTCGCAGACATCTCCCAACAGTGCAAATTACGCATAATGGTAAAAGACGTTTGAGTCACCTCACTGGCTTGGAAGTCATACCCAGAACTGAAGTTGATATTCCAGTTGTTTGTCAATTTGACCTGACCAGAGGCATTCAAATTATGCGTGTATTTGTATGGATAACGCATAGTCTTTTTATTGATGTCTTTTGTGCGGTCCTCGCGGATATTAAACGAGTAGTTTAGATTTAGTGACCAAGGCATGGTAAACTTTTGGTACCCATCGCTAGACATCTCTGCTTTGCGCTTTTCGTGGTCGCTTTTTAAAGTAGAATTAGGGTCTTTGGAGTCGCTTTTTGATTTGTCCTGATCCTTTTTGTCTTTATCTTTCTCGTCGTCTTTAGGGCCAAACCACTTTTTCCAAGTATTGTTGTTGAATTGGTAGTTAAAACTAGATCCCCAACCTTGGAAACGACCAAAGCGGCCATAACTATATTCGGTCTTATCACCCACTACAACATTACCATTGTCATCAAATTCATAGGCATAAGTGGCAAAGGTACTATTCATATTGAAGGTGTAGTTCTTGGTCAGTTTTAAACGTAGACGAAGAGATAAATCACTCCATGGACGTACATCTGCTGCTGTGTTGTATGATATGGAAGCACCCAATTCATCAATCAGACTGACCTTTCTATATCCAGTCGAATCTCTATCGGTTTTATACTTCATTTCCAAGTTGTTGGACACGTCAAAATTGATTGTTCCTGATTTCCCTTTCCCTGGTATACCAAACGCACTGCCTTGATATGGTGAGTAATCTACAACCTTTTCATTACCATCCTTATCTACATAGGTGTAATGTTTGTAATAGCCATATTTCTCTTGTCCAAAATCGGGTGAACTAGAGAAGCTAATCGATGGAGTGATTACATGACGTATCTGTATCTCTTTTTTCTTAAAAAATAGAGGTTTGTACATACCATAAAGTTTGGTATTGGCACTGATAGCCATATTATAGTCCCATACACGATAGAATCCAGTAAGGGTATCTTGCACTTCTTTGTATGCCGCATCGTCCCAGTTGCGTTCTATCTTGCGTGTGTACCATCTTTCTCGATAGTTGAACGATGGAGTCACATTGATATACTTAAATAGGGTAAATGTAGCACTGATAGGAATACTGTGGTTCATCCCATTCTTCCAGTCTTTGGCAAAGCTCTTTTCAAAAAGCTCATCATCTTTACAGGTGATGCTGTTAGTGATACGTCCTGTATAGCTCATGCCGATCTTTTCGTACCAACGCTCCTCGCCAACTCCGTTTTTACGTTTGAAGGGATAACGTTTAGCCAATGAGATATTCACATCTGGCAGTGTCAAAGACACAGAAGAATCTCTCAGTGTCTGTGCTATATTGAATGTACTTGAAATAGTCAATTTTTGTTCTGGGAACGAACGACTATAACTGACCGAAGAGGTCTTGGTATTTTGTGAACGAGCAATCGGATTGTATTGGTTGTTCAGGTTGGTACGTTCGTAACTTGAGGTCGAAAAGTTGACTTGCGCTGAAAAGGAACTATTAGGGTTGGCTTTAGCATCTTGACGGTGCGACCAGACCAATTTAAAGTCATTAGCTTTGGAATAATCAGGTAGACCCTTATCCCCCAATACCGTTACTTGATAGTCCAAGTTGAAGTTGCCAGAATAACGATATCGTTTGTTATAGTTCAGTTTGATATGCGAAGCCCACGACCCCTTAGTATAGATATCTCCTTGAAGTTTCAAGTCCATATAGTCACTAATAGCCCAATAATATCCCCCTTCTTGAAGACCAAAACCTCTATCGTTGTCATCGACATAGGTAGGCATTAAGAAACCAGACGTATAACTATTGGTAAAAGGGAAATAGAAAAAGGGAACCCAGATAGGAAGAGGAACATCTTCTACTACAAGGTAAGCTGGACCAGTAACCACATTTTTCTTGGGACGTACTTTAGCACGCGTCATCTGTAGGTAAAAGTGTGGATGTTCATGATGGTCACACGTTGTGTATTTACCATCTGCCATGCAAATGGTGTTTTCTTGATCCTTCTTGGCGTTGTGTCCTGTTACGTCCCCTTC
>ERZ795048.1518-NODE-1518-length-20503-cov-14.966892_pt1 | contig 20503 bp, 16 predicted proteins | sample MGYA00375132_ERZ795048 | MGnify/ENA primary metagenome ERZ795048 (study PRJEB30177, sample SAMN05720225) | activated sludge metagenome | isolation source: Anaerobic digester | place: Hong Kong | collected 2014-12-17 ... | reverse complement strand
CGGCCACCTTCTTCCTGATGCAAAGAGAGACCGCCGCTTTCTACAAGCAGCAGGGCGGATCATGAACGAGACTTGGGGAACATTGTAAAAACAGAATCCAGGAGCCAGTAGTCAGTAGCCAGAATAAAAGACTTAAAAAACTTATAGTCAAAACTTTGGGTATAAGTAGAAAGGCGCTGGACGAAAACAAATAAAACAACTAACCAAACAACTATGGCTTCACTTCTCTCCCTGTCACGGTCTGTTTACACTGTTTATCATTCGCTCTTTACCTGTTCCTGTTCACAACCTCTGTGGAAGCACCTTCAGGTGTGATGCACTTTAAATCGTGGTGTAACCCTATCCCACAATGACATACTCACAGGCGCAAAATGTAGGCATAGGAGGTAGGTCGGGTTGGGAGTGTAGCGAGCTACCCGACACATGAGTTTGTCAGGTAGCTCACCTGCCTTCGGCAGATTTGCAACCATGACCTACAACTGAGGCAAACCGGATACTTTTTCATGCTTCGTTGTGGCCAGCTGGCCATGCCTGTCAGAGAGAGTTCAGGTATCTTGACTCGGACCGGCCGGCATCGGGCGCCCTACCCTGCACCCCCTGCAGAAATCCTGTCTCTCAGCCTGTAATAATCAAGGACTGCAGCCAGGGAGCGGGCGGCACGGTCAGGATCATTGTAGACCGGCACTCCACCGGCCAGCAGCGTTCTCACCATCTGTTCCTCAAGGCTTCGATACGTATATGCAACAATGGGTTTTTTGTACTTTTCCTTCAGGCTGACAAAGGACCTGCAATTCTTCTCGATGATTTCCCGGGACTTCTCCTCTGCCTCGTCTGCAGGTACACCCGCACGTTCCATCATGGGTTGTATGAATATATGCGGCGAGATAAAATAGACCATGAGGATGTCCGTGTTCTCATCGGACAGCAGGACATCTGGGATCTGATAAAAATCATACAGGGGATTCTTGCTGAAGGTTATATCAACCGGATTGTTTATACTGGCTGTATGAGGGATAAGGGGTTTCAGCTTCTCTACGGTGTCATCTGAGAGTTCCGTGAGCTCCAATCCCGCACGGCCGCAGGAATCAGCTGCAGTGGCACCCGGACCGCCGGAGTGGGTCTGAATGACCGCCCTGCTGCCAAGCGGGCATGGAAGGTGTCCGAGAGCAAGGCAATAGTCAAAGAGTTCCGTTATGGTCCCGGCCCGTATGATCCCGCACTGCCGGAACATGCCGTCATAGACTCCGTCAGGTCCTGCAATGGCTCCGGTATGCGACAGACCTGCTCTCCTGCCCGCCTCCGAACCGCCTACATACAGGGCCACGATGGGTTTATGGGGAACAATTGACCGTGCGGCTTCAATAAACTCCTTCCCCCTTCGTATGCCTTCAATATACAGTGCGATCACCTTCGTATGGGGACATGCCCCAAGGTATTCCATGCAATCGACAATATCTATATTCGCCTCGTTGCCCACAGAAAAGGCCGTAGAAAACCCCAGCCCCATTCGATAGAGGTAGTCATGCATCTGGGTAACGAAACTCCCACTTTGTGAAGCCAGACCGACAAAGCCGGCAGGGCCCTCATAGGCTATGGGTGTCGGGTTCAGCTTCAGATGGAGATTCGCCACTCCAAGGCAGTTGGGACCGAGAAACCGTATACCGTACTGATCGGCAATTCTTTCAAGCTCCTCCTGCATTGCCGCGCCGGCACTGCCGGACTCCCTGAACCCCCCGGATACGACGATGGCATGTCTGATCCCTTTTCTGCCGCATTCGTCCATGGTCTGGCAGACGATGTCAGTGGGCAGGATTATCAGTGCCAGATCAGGCACCTCCGGTAAATCCAGGACACTCGGGTAGGCCGTTAGTCCAAGGACATGTTCTTCGCTTGGGTGAACAGGATAGATTTTTCCTTCATACCCCTGGGATACCATGGTGGTTAGCATGATTGTTCCCATGCGCATGACATTGTTCGAGGCGCCGAACACCGCGATACTCTTTGGGTTGGCAATCGGATAGAGGGGACTGCTGCTTAGTTCCGTCATATCTTGTTTTCCTTCCATAATTTTATTCCATAGTCATTTCAATGAGTGGCCATACCGCCTTTCATACAGGCAGGCATCGTACGGTGCGCGTCTTCCCTCACAGTTCTGTCTGGGGCAGAGCTGGCAGTTCATGAACTTCTCCTGCGTGACAAACTGTATTCCGGACACCGACTTCAGCGGAACCAGCACAAAGCTTTCCGTAAGGCTTACCCCGATCTTCGCTGCCGCCTCCCCCAACAGATCGAACATCCGGGACTGCTGCTGAAGCGGCCAGTCTTCGAGAGATCCGGGGTTCATGCACGAAAGCTCTGCAGGACTCACCCGCTCTTTGAGATGCTCTTCAAGCATGCTCATTGCTGTTCCCAGGGCCAGCATCTGTATCGTGTCCACCCAGTAACGGTGCAGGGCACCGCCTGAGCCGCCTGTGAATTCATCGAGCTCACCGCCGCATGTGGCCACGAATGGAAACACGACCGGCGATTTTTCCAGGTTTATTTTCAGGATAGAGCTTTCAAAGAGAACCCCGCCGATATCCACGCAGGTATCTCCTCTTTCCTGCGCTTGAGCTACACAAAAGGTCACCTTCGGGCGTGCAACGGCTTGTGCCTCTTCGAGGATATCTCTAAACTCGAGCGCATGGCGCGAGCCGGGCTTGATACGGAGCAGTTCAAAGCACTGGTGTGCATCCACAGCAAAGGAGATATCGTCAAATATAAATGTATTGTCCTGTTGGATCATCTCTTATCCCCTGTTATGGAAAATTCAGTGCAGCGACAAATTCGCGGCTGAACTCTTCATGCTGCGACAGATTGAGCTCGTTGATCCGGTCCCTGAGGGCAGCGGCATCCTGGTGAAAACGAGGATTGCAGCATGCCTCCTGGGCTGACTGCAGGCTGGAGTTCCCCAAAAAGTGCCAGGTTGCCGCCGGGAACTCAGGCAGGAGCCCCAGTACCCTGAAATTCTCCATGTTCAGGTTCTCGCCAAAGGCTCCGGCGATCATGACACGTTCCACCTGTTCAGGCATACACCCTGCCTCTTTTAAAAGCAGGCGTGCCGCGGCAAGGGCTGCCCCCTTTGCCAGCTGTACACTGCGGATATCCTTGATCGTCACCCGGATGTCTCCCCAGAGACAGATGCAGGGGATATCCCCATCGAAACGGTATTTCATAGGAGACGGCAGGGACATGTCCTCGAGATCGGCATTGAATGCCCCGTCCTTTCTGATAATGTTTTCTCTCAGCATGATCGCCAGTATGTCCACCAGCGCTGTTCCGGTAATACCCGCAGGTTCTCCTTCACCGATCATACGATACGCCAGATGCCCCTTTTCCAGGCTGATGCGGGTAATGGCTCCGCTTTCCGCGGTCATTCCCCACGATATGTTCATACCCTCAAGGGCCGGCCCCATGGCACATGATGTGGCAAATATCCTTCCTGCGGGGTCCATGAGGAACATCTCACCGTTCGTACCCAGGTCTGCGAAGAATGTACTGCCGGCAAGGCCTTTTTTGCTGCACGAGGCAAGCCCACCCACCAGGTCGGCTCCTAAAAATGCACTGTGTACCGGCAGGGCACTGATTGTCGTACGGGCAAAACGTTCGCCGCCCGCCTCCCGTGCAGAATACGGGATGAAATCTTTCGTTGCCGCCACGTAGGGTGCCCTGCCGAGCGGATCGACATCGAGCCCGAGGAACAGGTAGAGCATGGTAGTATTGCCGGTCAGGACTATCCTGTCAATCCTTTCAACCGGCAGGCCCGCACCATCGAGAAAACGTTGAATCGATGAGAAGACGGACTGCCGGATCTGTGCTGTCAGCCTGCCGGCGACAGCTCTGTCTGCTGACGCGGCGATCCGGGAGATGACATCATGGCCCCAGCGGCGCTGGGGATTGAGAAACGAGTCGAGCTCATATGTGCGGGAATGAGTGCAGTCCACCAGGGAGAGTTTCACCGATGTGGTACCGATATCGACTGCTATGCCATAGACGGCTGTGGGCTCGACCCGGGGATATGTCCTGCCCTCGGTATCCTGCTGCTGATCGATAAACACTGCCACATCGCCTGCGATAGATGTCCGGCAGGCAAGGTGCATCCCGGCTGACAGGCTTTTCTTTCCTGAAAGATCGTTGACAGGGCCCTCCAGGAGCACCTGGCATTTGCCGCAGGTGCCCTTGCCGCCGCATGGGGTGCGTACCATCACACCCATATCCATCAAAGCGTCTGCAAGGATCGTGTCCCTGGGGAATGATCGGGAGGTACCCGACGGTTTCAGGGTGAGTGTGTATTCGGTCATGTCTTGTCCACCGGCCCTGTCGGTGCTGCGTATCGTATCCGTGTCAGACTTCTCAAGGGTATACCGGTCCCCTGAGCAACACCTGAGACTGTCTTATTTGCAGACGGTTCATGATGGCCGCATCATCTCGTCACTCAATGCATTGAATATCTTCAACGCATCGATAGCGGTCTCGCCGTATGCATCGGCACCCATCTCCCTTTTCAACTCATCGGAGGTGCAGGCCCCGCCGATGACGATCTGCATGCTGTCCTTCAGGCCGGCATCTGCCGCGGCATCCACCACGTTCCTGATGCTGCCCACCATGGTGCTGAGCAGGGCGGAGAGCCCGACCAGGCGCGCTCCGGTGGACTTTGCCGTATCGATAATGCGGGATGCGGAAACATCCACCCCGAGGTCTATAACCTCGTAGCCGTTAGCGGACAGGATCAGCCCCACGATATTCTTACCGATCTCGTGGATATCCCCTTCCACGGTAGCAAGGATAACCTTGCCTCTCCTGGCTGCATCGGCCGGGTTCATCTTCTCCTGCAGCAAGGGCATGGCCTCCTTGATCACCTCTCCTGCCATGATGAGATCGGCAAGGAAGTATTCTCCGTTCTCGAATCGCTCGCCCACGATCTCCAGGCCTTTGCTGAACCCTTCCTCGATGATCTCAAACGGCTGGATGCCCTGTTCCATGCACGTGCGTACCAAATCCCGGATCTCATCGATCTCGAGATCAACAACAGCGTTTCTGACTTCCTGAATGGATCCCTTCATCTGCGTCCTCCATTGTTCACGGCCTGTATCATCTCTATCAGCACAGCGTGGCGGCCCTCACTCATGATATGTTTATAGGATATGCCCCGTATCTTTGTGTCGCATCCAGCATGACCCGCAGCTTGTGTGCCGGGATCGAACTTATACTGTGGGCAGGTGCGATAATAAACCTTCCTCCGGGGCCAAGCCCGGCGATAAGCTCTTTCACCTTGGATACCACCTCTTCGTCACTGGAACGGTCTGTAAGGAGATAGTCGATACCGACCCCTCCGATCATGGTGACCATATCCCCGTGAAGTTTCTTCTCCTTATAGATATCCACGTTCGAAGTGGGTTCATAGGCATGCAGTCCGTCCACGCCCCATGAGATAAAGGTGTCGAACAACATGGTATTATCTCCGCAGGAGTGCAGCACGAACTTGCCGCCGCAGGCGTGTACGGCATTGATGATCCTCCGGTAGGACGGCCCGAAGAGTTCGTCGATCTGTTTCGGTCTCATGAACGGACCGGATTTGAAGGCAAAATCATCGGTCTGGAGAATGATCTTCACCCCTGCATCCAGCAGGGCTATGGCGGTCTTCATGCAGAGTTCTTCGCACATGGCGATGTAGCGATCGATCAGGTCCTTCTCCCTCCTGATCCACAGCGGCACGCGCTCAAATCCTATGGCCCACTGGAGCGACTCCTGTATGCCGTATGCAGCTCCCTGACCCATGATGCACATCTTCTCTCCATACCGTGCCATCATTTTCCGGTAGAACATATACGTCCTGTGCGCCACCTCATCGATATCCGGCCAGTAAGGCCAGTTCTCGAATTCCTCGCGCGAGGTGATTCCCGGACACCGGTACATATAGGTCATATTCCCGTATCCGTCTGGTTCCAGATTAAAGATCGAGCCGGAAAACCGTGCCATGGTCTTCGAATCGGTCACCGTGAAGGTCTCATCATATATCCCCCAGGTGGAGTCAAATCCAAGTTCATAGGCAGCCTGGATGCGCTTTGCCATGGTTATGGTGACATTGGGCTGGAAGATATACCTGCAGAGCTGGGGCCCCCACCGGTCAAAGATACCCTCTGCAAGACGATTCTGCATGAGCAGCTGGTTCGGGACCAGGGGTTTTCCGAGCACCTCGTTAAACGTCCTGTCTTCAATCCCGGCACAAAACGTCGGCACCCTGTCGACACTCTTCCCCTCAAAGGTACGAATTATCCGTTCGGTCGGATTCATGACCACCTCCCCTTTCATATCGAGCCGGGCTTGTGCCCGTAATTAACAATGATCCTATGCAATAATGAGGATTATGAACAATTGTCCCGTCGCACAGTAACCGCAAACAACATAACCCCTTCTCTATATACCCAATCCTCTTGCCGGAGTAAAGAACGCCGTGTACAAGAACTTGAAATCCTTGATCAACTTCTCTGATCTCTTATAAGAGTATATCTCGTTGAGTACATGAAGACCGCCGCGCCCATACAGGCACCGCCAAGACTGGCCAGGATTACGCTCACCGGCATGGTTTCTTTGAACTTGAACAGGTCCTGGTCAGGTTCACAAAGGAGTACAAAAAGCTCAAGGGGACCAGGCACGAGATCCCGAAGGCAGATAAAACTTCGGAGCCGAGGTCCTCAAAGGACAATTGTGCAGGAAAACTACATCAGACAGGTACCCGGAGACCTGAAGGACTCCGGGTAAAACATGCATGATTCCTTGTCAGTTATCGAGGATACTCATGGCCTCGTCCCTGTCGACATCCATGATGTACCTGATACCGCTCACCCGTGCCGCATCCGGCGTCAGGGCCGCTATGTCGTCCCGGGAAAGGTTGTCCAGGGAGAACTTCCTGCTCCCGGCCATAATCTGGCGCAACCCCTGTGTAAGGCGCTCGTAATAGGTATACAGGCCCAGCGCCCCGGTGGGCAGTTTGTCAAACTCCTCACCGCCGAGTTCCCTGCGCAGCGATGCAGCGGTCACGAAGATCTCGTCCTTTGAATTGCCGAACCGCTCGATATAGACCGGCACCTGCAGATCGTCTATGGTCCGTCCTATGGTCTTGCCCACCATAGCTGCGGCAATGGGTCCCCGTGCCATACCGATGAGCTTGACAAACGGCGCACCCAGCGCAAGACCTTTAAAGATGTGATCCTCAAAGGAGAACCCACCGGCCAGCGCCAGGGGCGGTACGTATGCCCCCTTCCCCGCCAGATGGGATGCATACTGGTACAGGAGTGAATGCAGTTCCACCGGAGGAACTCCCCATTCGTTCATCATCCGCCACGGGCTCATCCCGGTCCCGCCACCGGCCCCGTCAACGGTAAGCAGGTCGAGGCGGTACTTCGAGGCAAAAGACAATGCCCGTGCAAGATCTGCAGGCCGGTATGCACCGGTCTTGAGGAAGATGTACCGGGCACCTGCCGCCCTGAGCTCTTCGATCCTTTTCGCAAAGGATTCCTCCGTAACCATGCCTACCCGGGAATGACGCTCGAACTCCTTGAACGAGCCGCGCTCAAAGGCCCTGATCACATCTTCGTCAAAGGGATCGGGCAGGACAATATACCCGCGCCGGGCGAGCATCTGGGCCTTTTTCAGATCCGGAATCTTGACCTCGCCACCGATATCCTTGGCCCCCTGCCCCCATTTGAGTTCCACGCACTGGACTCCGAGTTTCTCGATGGCATATTCCTGCGCACCGAGACGGGTGTCTTCGATATTGGCCTGGACTATGATGGCCCCGTAGCCGTCGCGCTGGTATCTCTGGTAGAGTTCCACCCGACGCTTGAGGTCAACGGTGTCCACTACCCGGCCTTCTTTCAGTACGGAATCCGGGTCCATACCCACAACATTCTCGCCGATGGTCAACCCGGTTCCCATGAGCGCCGAACCGATGGCCAGGCCGTCCCAATTGTTCTTGGCAACCGCTGTCGAGCCGATACCGGGAATGACCCACGGACAGCGGAACTTGATGCCATTGTCATGACCAAAGACAACCTCCAGGTTCACGTTCGGGAATATTGCCTTGTCGCTGTCCGCTTCAATCCCGTGGGCGCCGACACACGTGCCCATGATGTTGAAGTGGGAATAGTCAACCGGGTAGCGTTTCTCCCCGGCCGTGGTTATGACCCCGAAGGGCTGAGGATAGATCACCTCATGACCACGGTAGGCGGACTTTCCGATCTCGCACATCCCGATGCAACCGTCCACGCAGGTCACACACATACCTGAGGTCGGCACGATCGAGTCTTCTGTTCTGTTCTTCGTGAGCGTGGCAGCTGAGGCATTTACTTTTGAAATTAACATATCTTCTTCACTCCTTTATCGCGTCTTATTTTATTTCACAGGCAACACAGGGCTCCATGTAGCACATCATGTCACTGTAGTGATCCTTAGTGATACACGGAGGACTCAGGTTTGCACATGCATTGCAGATGGCAATTTCCGGCTGGTTGTAAGTGCAACGCAGCTGGCATGCCGGACAGATATACATGCAGGCACCGCAGAGCCTGCAGACATCGGAGGACACATCAAAGGGGGTGCCGATACTGCGGCCTTCTCCCCGGCCGCGAAATCCGATGGCATTAGCCATCATCTGCTCACGGCACATGCGGACACACAATCCGCACAGGATGCAGTCATCATATTCCTGTTTGAAGCGCTGCTGGCGCACCCCGTGAGCAGATGCCAGATCCTGGATCTTTTTCGACTGCGGGCACGATGCCAGAAGCAGTTCGATTACCATTCTGCGCGCCCTGACCACCCGTTCGGATGCCGTTCGGATTACGAGCCCTTCCTCCACCGGATATGTACAGGAGGAAACCAGTTTTGATCTCGGCGCTTCACCGATCTCAACGACACACAGCCGGCAGGCGCCATAGGGAGAAAGCCCGTCATCGTTACACAAGGTCGGGATGGGAAAACCGATAAACCGTGCCGCCTCCAGAATGGTCGTCCCTTCTTCAACGCGGACATTCAAACCGTTAATCGTTACCGCAATCATTCTCGTACTCCTCTGTTACTTGACGCCTCTAATTCACTTCCACGGCGTCGAATTTACAGACACTCCTGCAGGAGCCGCATCTGCTGCACCTGTCCTGGTCAATCCTGTGGCGCTGTTTCTTTTCGCCTGAGATTGCTTCTTCAGGACATGCCTTTACGCATGCACCACAGCCGGTACAGCGTTCATTGATGGTAAAGCTGATAAGTTCCTTGCACACACCTGCAGGACACCGCCTGTTCTGAATGTGTTCGATATACTCGTCCCTGAAGTATTTGAGTGTTGAAAGAACGGGGTTCGAGGCCGTCTGCCCAAGGCCGCACATGGCGATATCCTTCAGGATAATGGCAAGTTCCTCGAGCACCTTCAGGTGTTTCATTGTTCCTCGTCCTGACGAGATGTCGTCGAGCAGTTCATACATCCGCTGCGTGCCCTTGCGGCAGGCGAAGCACTTGCCGCACGACTCGTCCTTCAAGAAATTCATGAAATACTTGGCCACATCGATCATGCAGGTGCTCTCATCCATCACAATCATGCCGCCCGAGCCCATAATGGACCCTGCCTGGGCAAGATTCTCATAGCTTATGGGCAGGTCGAACAGATCGGCGGGGATGCAACCACCTGAAGGACCGCCTGTCTGTACGGCCTTGATGCCCTTGTCGCCGGCCTGGCCGCCGCCGATATCATAGATGATCTTTCTGATGGGGGTACCCATGGGGACCTCCACCAGGCCGGTATTCTTTATCTTGCCCACGAGGCTGAATATCTTTGTCCCTGCGTTCACCTCACCAATGGCAGCATAGTTGTCTGCTCCGTCTCTGAAGATGAGCGGTATGTTGGCCCATGTCTCAACATTGTTTATCAGCGTAGGCTTTCCATGGATGCCTTTTTGCACCGGGAACGGCGGTCTCTGACGGGGTTCACCCATCTCGCCTTCGATAGATCGCATCAACGCTGTTTCTTCTCCGCATACAAAGGCACCCGCCCCCTTGACCAGGGAGATATCAAAGCTGAATTCCGTCCCGAGGATATTCTCGCCCAACAGACCGAGTCGGCGGGACTGTTTCAGGGAATTGCCAAGGTGTTTGATGGCAAGGGGGTATTCACTGCGCACATACATCACGCCCAGATTGGCCCCGGTGGCATAGGCTCCGATGAGCATGCCTTCGATGATACTGTGAGGATTTCCCTCGAGTAGACTGCGGTCCATGTAGGCACCGGGGTCACCCTCGTCAGCATTGCATACAATATATTTTCCCTCTCCGTTGGCAGCCTTGGCCAGAAACTCCCATTTTGTCCCGGTGGGAAATCCGGCACCGCCACGTCCACGCAGACCGGAGGTCTTGACATCCTCGATTACGCGGGAGGGTTCCATATTCGAAAGCATCTGCACAAAGGCGCAATACCCCCCTGCCCGTAGATAATCATAGACCTCGAGCGGGTCTATCTTCTCGTTCTGTGACAGAAGAAGCCTTGATTGATGCCGATAAAAGCCAATGTCGCCCACCTTTTCAATCCTCTGACCGGTTGCTTCATCGACATAGAGGAGATCCTCCACCACGTCCCCCTTAAGGAGCGCATCGATGATCCTTCGCATACCGGAGGCATCCACCTTGGGATAGAACGTTCCTGCTGGTTCTATGAGCACCGACGGTTCCATCTCGCAGAAGCCGTGACAACCGCTTACTCTCAGGTATACTTTTCCCTGCAGATTCCTGCTGAGAATCTCCCGCTGGGCGGTCCGGACAAGTCTCGTTGCTCCGCTTGCCTGCCCGCAGGTACCTGCTGGAATGACAATGGTTGCAATGTCCGGATTCAATGCTGAGAGGAGATGCTCCCTGAGTGCCGTGAATTCTTGTGTCGATCTGAGTTGTTCCATAGAGTTATCCCATTAAGCTGTCTATGAGGTTGTAATCCGGTGTTTCAGGAACACTGAAGCCGTTCAGGTATATGGTATGGTTTGCACATCCCCAACGGGAACAGACGAGAAGCGAACCCCCGCCATTGAATTTCAATGGCACCATGGGGAAGTCACACTCTGTGCAGCGTGATTTCCCTTCAAGCTGCGTATGACAGTTCGGGCAGAAAAGCCGCAGCCCGGAACCCTGTGGCACGGGATGTTCGATCTGCACCGTACTGCTTCCGTAAAGGCCTGACAACCTTATCCATCCCCGCGTCCCATTGAACGACACGTTCAGAGCAATGGAGGGATAATCATCGATACTGTTTTGCGCATCCATGAGTGTATGGTTGCAATGAGGGCAGTAGACATCGACAGGGAACACACTATCTGCAATGCCTTCTTGGTCTTCTTTGAATCCGGACCGTGCCTTTTCAATGATCTTTTTCACATCCGGGCGCTTCACATTGGTAAAATAGTGACCATCCACCATCACGATCGGTCCGAGAGCGCATGTCCCCAGGCAGTTTACCGTTTCAAGTGTGAATTCTCCATCCCCGGTTGTTTCACCGGGCCTGAGACCCAGTTGATGGGTGAACTCATTCGCGATGCCAGGCGCTGATCGCACGTGACACGCTGTTCCCATACATACGGATATGAGGTGTCTGCCCCGCGGTTTGAGGCTGAACGCCTTGTAAAAGGTCGCCACACCGTAAATATCCACAAGGCTTTTCTTTGTTCCTTTGGCAACCGTCCTCAATGCATCCTCGGGGAGATAGTGACAGGTGTCCTGAATATCCTCCAGGATCGATATGAGAGATCCCAGTTCCCCCTGATGATGCTCAATTATCTTTTCAATATTCTCCTGGTTCATATGTTTCCTTTCATCACAACGCACTGTATTGTAGTGAGGTTGTTCACTGGTATTCCTCGCAGTGCCACACACCTGATTCCGGTTTGGGAAAACTGCAGTTGCTGCGGTTCCTGCAATTGCTGCACAGCCCCATAATCTTGTTGGAGGAGTGATTAATCAGACTGCCTGCCATGTTATTCACCGGAGCTGATCGTTTTACCTCGCAGATCTGTGAAGGATCTGCCTGCTGATATTCTTCGCAAAAATGAACACTTGTCAGAGGATTCTTCCTGAACATGCAGTTCAAAGAAAATTTACAGGTCGAGCAGAGTCCGTCATACTGGTTATAGTCTGGCATATCATCTCCCTGTGTTTTTCATGTGCTGTCTTTGATGGGCAAGAGATGTGCCAGGATATTGAGAAATATCTCCTCACCTCATGACATGGTTAATGGCAGGCCTTTGGTCTTTTAACTATTTGATTTTATTTTTCTTATAAACAGATACATCCATCCGGAGATGAGCCGGATCATACTGCGGGGGGAATTGCATGGACTGGATCAAAGTGGGGAGATTCTCGCCAGATGGTGAGAATCTCCCCGGTTTTTCCGGTCATCACTCAGGAGGATTGGCAGTGGTCTTGAGCTTGTCCCTCAGCGTCTTGCGATCGATGCGGAGTATCTCCGCAGCGCGGGACTTGTTGCCCCCAACACTGGCCAGCACCATGCGGACATAGGCAGCCTCTTCTTCGGCCAGGGATCTGAACGGCACGGAGACGGACGTGGCGGAAAACCGCATGATCGAAGGCAGGTCGGGAACCTCGATAGTCTTGCCGTCCGTCATGATCACAAGGCGCTGGATTAGGTTCTCCAGTTCCCTGATATTCCCGGGCCAGGCATAATTCATGAGTACCTGCAACGTTTCATCGGAGAACGCGGGGGTGGGTTTTCCCAGTTCTTCGGCAAATTTTGCGGCAAAATGAGATATGAGAAGTGCGATGTCCTCAAGCCGTTCTCGCAGCGGAGGGACATTGATGGATACGACATTCAGCCTGAAGAACAGGTCTTCGCGGAAGGCACCTTTTTTCACCAGGCCGCGCAGATCCTTGTTGCTCGATGCAACGATGCGCACGTTGATCTTCTGTGTTCTTCTTGCCCCAACCATGCACACCTGCTTGTCCTGGAGCACCCTCAGCAGCTTTACCTGCATGGCAGGACTCATCTCATTTACCTCGTCAAGGAAGATGGTGCCGCCGTCAGCTGTCTGGAAAAATCCGGCCCGCGACTCATTCGCACCGGTAAAGGCGCCTTTTACATATCCGAACAGCTCGCTTTCAAGCAGTTTCTCGGGTATGGCACCGCAGTTGACCGGGACAAACGGGGCCGATGCGCGGCTGCTGCTGTAGTGAACGGCCCGTGCCACCAGTTCCTTGCCTGTGCCGCTCTCACCCAGTACGAGCACCGTGGCGGTAGATGCCGCTGCCTTTTCAATCTCTCCAAGGACCTTGCGTATAGCCTTTGACTGGCCGAGTATGCCGAAGGAGTTCGGACCCACATGTGGTTTTATGCCCAGGACGGTCTTTCGCAACTCCTGTTTATTCAGTGCCCGCTCCACAGCGGCAAAGAGTTCATCATCGGTAAACGGTTTGGGAAGATATTCTTCAGCCCCCATTTTTACCGCCTCGACAGCGCCTTTTACCGATGCATACCCCGTGATCATGATCACCTCGGTATCATGGTAGTTTTCCCTGATGTGACGTATCAGATCAAGCCCGCTTATCTTCGGCATCTTGTAGTCGGTAATGACGAGGTCTATGGGAGAGTTTTCGAGAATCCTGATGGCATCAACCACTCCTGGTACGGTAAAAACCCGATATCCTCTGGTAAGCAGGTTTCGTTCAAGCACCTCGAGTGCTGTTGGTGCATCGTCCACTACGAGTATGCGCTTATTGCGGGCAGCCATAGTATCAGTCTTCCTCCAGGTTTGCATCCTGCCTGAGCGGCAGGGTTATCAGGAACCGGGAGCCCTTCCCCGGTACGCTCTCAACGTTTATCTCCCCTCCATGTGAAATCACGATGCCATGGACTACTGCAAGACCCAGGCCAGTCCCCTGGTCCACGTCCTTGGTGGTGAAGAACGGGACAAATATACTGTCCCTGATCTCCTCGGGGATGCCGATACCCGTGTCTTCAACAGCCAGGCAGACACGTGCGGGCTCAGATGATGTCCTGATCGTGAGCACCCCTCCGTCAGGCATGGCCTGAAGTGCATTGACCACCAGATTGGAGAGAACCTGCAGTATCTGGGACTTGTCGGCAATGATTTCTGGCAGATCAGGATCGAGGACGCGCTGCAGAGCAACACCGGCCTTTCTGCACAGAGATTCGAACAGGTTCAGTTCGTCCTCGATGATTCGATTCAGTGCCACCGGATTTCTGCTGGGAGCAGCCTGACGGGCAAAAATCAGGAGTTCACGAATAATCCTGCGCGCGTGAAGTGATGCCTCGGTAATCTTTTCCATGTCGTGAAGGGCCTGTTCCGGCATTCCTTGTGTCTTCTGCACAAGCTGGGCAAATCCAAGAATTGTATTGAGCGGCTCATTAAGCTCGTGGGCGACCCCTGCGGCAAGCTGACCGATAGCAGCAAGACGATCGGCGCGGATCAGCTGATTCTGAAGCTCTGATTTGACGTCTTCGGTCTCTTTGTGTTCAATCATCAGTGCTATCTGGCCGGCGATATTATTGATCAGGCTCTGTTCCTCTTCAAGGAACGGATCGCCCTGCAGGAAGGGCCGGGCATCTGCATAGTGAACCTCAACCATTCCCCGTCCCTTGTCCCTCACGCATATCCGGGCCTTCTGCCGGTGCGTTGCCTCGTGAAAGTCAGGGGTCTGAAATGTATCCCCGTCGATGATGATCCGTGCACAGGCACGTGCAGGATACTGCCATGCAGGGGGCAGGAGTGTGACGATGTTCATGAGTTTGTCTTCAAATTCCGTCTCCGGTTCCGATGCGATCCTGGCAATCCCGTACAAACAGGTCAGTTCCTTGACCCGTTCATGGAGTTTTGCCTGTGAGTGCTGATGGAGAAGTGCCAGTTCGAATTTTGCGGCAAGCGTTTCGAAATACTCTACTCTTTCAAGATCATACAGATTCCTGCGTTTATTCTTGAACTGGAGAACCCCGATCTGTTCCCGGTCAAAACGCAGAGGAACCAATGCCAAAGAACGGTACGACATGCCGGTATACCCGGGATCGCGGGCCTCCTGCGCGGCATTTTCCGGAATCCAGTCCGGACATTGATGGGTATCGCCGGTCCAGAAACTGCCGTACTTGGTACTCGAGGACAACACAGGATTCAAATCCTCACCCAGTGCTGACCTGCAGATCCTTTCAAAATCCAGATCAGGCAGACAGACAGGTGCATCCCCCCGATCTTCGCTGCCTGTCTCCGGAAGTATCCGGAAATCGCGCACATTCCCTCGCTGTCTGGTCGCCTCGCAGCGAATAACATCTTTCCCCTCCCTCAGCCACAGTTCGACCGCATCACATTCCGAATGTTCCAGCACAAGCTTCATCAGATCGGATAAAAAATCCAACCTCGGCCTGTCCTGGGTTGCATACTTCAGGAGGTGCTGGGAGAAATCAAGGCGGCCGGCAAACAGGTACCGTTCTTTACTTGGAGAACTGCTTTTGCGTTTCTCTCTTATCGGCATAAATTGCTTCGTTTTCCTCAGAGCACTTCTGACCGGACAAATACCAATGTACCCCTTACGCCCAGTAATTTATAGTCTTTTAAATATCATAACCCGTCCTCACGATCAATCTTTTCAGGAAATACAGTCATATTACTGCTGACATAACGGGGTATCTGTCGAAAATTCCCATAATAGACTCAAATACGGATCGTACAAACGTACGTTTCTGATTATGCCTGAGGATTTCGCTGCCCGGATGTCACCCCAACAACAGTCTCACGAAATTTTCCGGAAACAATGGACCGATGGCCTTGCTTTAGAAAAGGGCCTTGAGGAGTGCCTTCAAGACATCATCGAGCGGTATCTCGATGGCCACTACCGGGATCAGCGGCACCAGGGCGGCCAGGATAAGCGGGACAACACCCATGAGTTTGAACGGGACCGGATTCATCCTCCTGGTCAAAGCGACACACTGGTTGAGATCTGCAAGTGATGAGAAATCGGGCTGGCCAAGGGCCCCCTCTTTATCTGCTGCTGCCTCTTCCATCCACTTCTTTTCAAACTGCTGCGCCATGATGCTTGCAAGCCCCTCGTATTGGAGCAATCCTTTACGTTTTGCCCGGCCGAGCGGACCCGCAAATACGATAATAGGTCCTGCAAAAAGGAGCAGTTCCAGCAGGAGGAATGCAAGAATGATAAACTTGAATGAGAGGAGTTCCTTCCCGGCATACACGACCTCATTGGCAAGTCTCCCGGCCAGTACACAGCCATACGCAAAAACAGGGAGTGTAAACGCTGCAGGTGAATCCCCCACGAATGCAAGCCCACCGGCCAGATCCGGGTGGGCAGGAATCACCCTTAAGTTCATGCGGGCAACCTGAAGGAGAAATCGTGCCCACAGGAAAATTCTCCACAACCAGCGAGTTGCAATGAAGTAGTATAATGGCAGTGACACCGCAACATACCACCAGCCGGCTAATGAGAGTTCGTAGCCTCCATGGAATTCTCTCACCACCCAGGTTTCGTTACCGAGGCTCAGGCTCGCCATGACAGAAGAAATGGCGCCGGTATAGGCAATGATCACAAGGACCAGTTCCACTATTGATGAATCTATGTGCCTCAGGAGGGACTTTACATTCCTGTTGAATGATGGAAGATCGGCATTGCGCACCACACCTGTCAGCACAAATTGTCTCACCACAAGGGCAAGCTGTTTACTGCAGAAAGTCTCACCCAGGATCAACAGCGGCACGGCCAGCAGAAACCGCACATATGAAAAAAAATCCAGGAGAAGGGATTGCTTCGGCTCTGCTCCGAGGGCAAGATTCTGGAGAGAGGCCAGCATCACCAGCGGCAGCCATGTTATGATCCCGAAGATAACTGCCCTTCTGATGGTTCCGGGTTGCCCGGGTCTCTCCAGCCTCAGGACAGTCTGGATGCGATCGAACGGCCCTCCGGGGAACAGGAAAAAACTAATATGTATTCTATCCTCAACACTCATAAAATTCTTTCTCGACAGTATCCGTACATGCTTTTTTCTTTGCTCCGGCGAGTAATGCTTTTGTTCCACGTACATGAGAAATACTACCAGCATCATTCCCGTCAGTCTCATGAAGGATCATGTATTTTTCTCAGAACAAAATAATGTCATGGATCTACTAATCAATGGTGCGAATCCTTCCGGGTTTGCCATGAACACTTTTTCGCAGCCCCGCAAAACAGGCGGGACCTTCGACAAGCTACAGGGAATTGAACCCCTGCTTCTTTCTCCGGCAACCTGTTTTACCTTCCGATGATCCTGCAAAATCTCTGTTCATGATTCAGTGCGCATGTTTTCAATCCGAATACGTACTCTATGAATACCTTCGGGACGATATCTCGTCCCAAAGGCGATATCCTGACTTTGCACCTGTCCCGGGGCCTTTCCCGGGACTATCCTTTTTCAGCGGTATTCCTTCAGATATCCTGTTGTTAGTCGCCCACAACCACACTCCCAGACAACTGGCATCGATCTCGCAATATCTCCCCTCGTGGTTATCGTGTTCGTTAAAATTATTCCAAGACCCGGTCAAAAACAGGTGATAATGGACCTCTTCCAGTCTGTAAGGGGTCCCACCTCGATCAAGCAGGGATGCACGGAATGCTCCATCTACGACAAGGTCAACAATGATGAGGCCATTCTGTACATCGAGCAGTGGTCATCCATGGAGGCACTGCAACAGCACATAGTCTCCACACTCTATACCCGGGTTCTGGCTGCTATGGAATTTGCAGGAGAACAGCCCGAAATATCCTTTCACGAGATAGCACATACCCGAGGTTTTGAATTTGTTGAAGCACTGCGGGCACGACAACTGCGTAAGAACTGATTGAAAGCATTACCAGTGGGTATGGTGCGTATGGACAATGTACCGGCTATTACTAATGCTGCTGTACCGGAAGATTTCCGTGGTAGTCTGGACTCTGCGGAAAACAGGACCGGCTGCGGCTTCATTGAGGGTACGGCGAATGCGCTTTCTCGTAGCGTTCAGGCACAAACGACAGGACCAATCCGGGAGCGCTGAACATGAAGTTCCCGGAAGTATCGACACTCATCCCCTCTCTGGTCTTGCTGCCTTCGTACCGCAAAGAATGGCTGCGTCCTGATGTGATAGCCGGTCTGACAGCCGCTTCGGTGGTGATCCCCAAGGCCATGGCCTATGCGACCATAGCAGGCCTGCCGGTCGAAGTCGGCCTGTACACCATCTTTATCCCCATGGTGATCTATGCCGTCCTTGGCACCTCAAGGCCGCTCAGTGTGAGCACGACCACCACCATAGCCATCCTGACTGCCACCCAAGTGGCTCTGGCAGCACCGAACGGCACCGCTGCCGAGTACCTGGCAGCGGCATCTACCCTGGCTCTGCTTGTCGGTGTCATACTGATTCTGGCAGCTCTCCTGCGCCTTGGATTTATCGCCAACTTCATCTCAGATCCGGTGCTGACAGGATTCAAGGCAGGTATCGGTGTGGTGATCGTGGTGGACCAGGTCCCAAAACTGCTGGGACAACACTTCGACAAGGGTGGGTTCTTTCACAATATCATATCCATTGTCCGTGACATCCCTGAACTTTCCGTGCCCACGCTGATCGTCTCGCTCGTCATGCTGGCGCTGATCTTCGTCATGGAATATGTCAGGCCCCAGTCGCCCGCACCGCTTCTGGCCGTCATAGCTGGTATCGCTGCATCGGCACTGCTGGGGCTGGAAGGCAGGGGAGTTTCCATCGTCGGGGATATCCCGGCCGGTCTCCCTGCATTCAAGGTCCCGGACATTTCCCTGGCAAACCGGCTGTGGCCCGGTGCGCTCGGCATCGCGTTGATGAGTTTTGTCGAGACCATTGCAGCAGGACGTGCATTCCTCAAACATGGCGAGCCAAACCCGAATGCGAACAATGAACTCTTTGCACTGGGTCTCGCCAATGCCATCGGCGGATTTTTCCGGATCATGCCGGCCGGCGGCGGAACCTCTCAGACAGCCGTAACCCGCAAGGCCGGGGCCAACACCCAGGTGGCGGGAATGGTAACGGCAGCGATCGCCGTAGCAACCTTGCTCTTTCTGGCGCCGCTCATTGGCATCATGCCGCAGGCAACCCTGGCTGCAGTTGTGGTGGCCACTTCCATCGGCCTGGTCAATCCTGCCGAGTTCTTAAGCATCAGGCATATCCGCCATGTGGAGTTCCGCTGGGCAGTCGTGGCTTTCCTGGGTGTGATAGTTCTGGGTACACTCAAGGGGATCCTCGTGGCTGTGATCATCTCCATGCTGTCCCTTCTGCACCAGGCCAACAACCCCCCGGTGTATGCCCTGGGCCGCATCCCGGGTACGGATGTCTTCCGCCCGCACCCGGAGGAACACCCTGGAGACGAGACCTATGAAGGGCTGCTCATGCTGCGCACAGAAGGAAGAATGCACTTTGCCAGCGTCCACCAGGCAGGGCAGAAAATGCGGGCACTGGTCCAGGAATATAACCCCAAGGTCGTGGTCCTTGACCTGAGTGCTGTACCGGACATCGAGTACACGGCACTGAGAATGATGACCGAGGCCGAGGAGAATATGCGGGAAGCAGGCATCACCCTGTGGCTGACTGCTTTGAATCCTGAAGCACTCAACGTCGTACGTCAGGCCCCGCTTGGCCTGACCCTGAGCCAGGACCGCATGTTCTACAACCTGAAACAGGCCGTGGACAACTACCAAACGATGGAGAGGTAACAGATATGAGTGATGCACAAGCCTTTAACATATCGATGCCGCAACCGGACATACCGCCCTCTTTTCACATCATGGCCAAGCCGTCCGGGGCACGGTGCAACCTGAACTGCAGGTACTGTTTTTTTCTCAAGAAGGACCGTCTCTATCCTGATACATCCTGGCGCATGACCGATGAGGTGATGGAAAGCTACATCCGTCAGACCATAGAAGGCCAGCGGGTCCCGCATGCCACCATTGCCTGGCAGGGTGGTGAGCCCACGCTCATGGGTATTGACTTCTTCCGGAGGGCTGTCGAGCTCGAGAACAAATATCGCAGGCCCGGGATGCGTATCGAGAACACGCTGCAGACCAACGGAATCCTCCTGGACGACGAGTGGTGCCGGTTCCTCAAGGAGCACGAGTTCCTCATAGGTCTGAGCCTCGATGGGCCGAGGGAGATGCACGACGCCTACCGGGTGGACAAGTCAGGCAGACCGACCTTTGACAAGGTCATGCACGCTGCCCGGCTGCTCCAGGACTACCAGGTGGAATTCAATATCCTGGCCACGGTCAACGCAGCCAACGGAGATCATCCCCTGGAAGTCTACCGGTTCTTCCGCGACGAACTCGGCGCACGCTACCTCCAGTTCATCCCCATTGTGGAGCGCGACAACGATACCGGCTTTCAGGAGGGTGACACGGTCACGGACCGCTCTGTCGGTGCACAGCAGT
>ERZ795048.1515-NODE-1515-length-20527-cov-5.601065_pt1 | contig 20527 bp, 18 predicted proteins | sample MGYA00375132_ERZ795048 | MGnify/ENA primary metagenome ERZ795048 (study PRJEB30177, sample SAMN05720225) | activated sludge metagenome | isolation source: Anaerobic digester | place: Hong Kong | collected 2014-12-17 ... | reverse complement strand
CGATATAAAAATTCTACAAGAGATTCAAAAAAATGGTCGTGTCAGTAACAAAGAACTTGCTGAGAAAGTAAATTTGTCACCGGCTCCATGCTGGCGCAGGATGAGTGCCTTAGAGGAACAAGGCGTGATAAAAAGCTATACAGCTTTACTCAATCACGAGAAAATTGGTTTGACAATCACCGCTTTTGCTCATGTGAGTCTGGAAAATCATCACACCGATACGGTGAGATCATTTGATAAGGCAATTTCTGAATGGGCTGAAATTCAAGAGTGTCATGCGACATCAGGATCCTATGACTATTTGCTGAAAATTGTCACGGTTGATATGAAAGCCTATAACAATTTTATGTATGAGAAATTACTTCGGCTGAAAGCGATACGTTCAGTCAATACCAGTTTCTCCATGATGCAGAAAAAGGTATCGACTGAATTGCCATTATCACATTTGTGATCAGATTGGTTTGATTTAGAAGTCGTAAACCAGATTGGCAGAAACTAAAGTATCAGTTTTTTTCTTACCTGCAGGAACATCGGTATTGTGACGATATTGATGAGCGAGTTTCACTTTGAATTTATCAGAAACCGTAAAAGCAAAACCGGCATCGTTTTGTAAAAACGTATTGTAATCAGTTGATTCCACCGTCAGTACATTCTCAAAGTTGGTGGTTTCAGTCACTTGTCTCATGTAGTCCAATTTCCCCAAAAAGACTGCACCGGTATTCTTTGAACGATCAATATCCAGAGCTTCTGTTTTATAGCCAACCCCTAACTCGGTAATTAAACGGCCTGTCTCGGTATCTTCAAATTTATGACCCCAACCAAAACCATTGGACATCACATAATCAAAGCCTGAGAAATTATCATTTTCATAACGCGATCCGTAGTAAATGTAATTTTTCTCATCAAATTTATAACCGGTTTTCGTTGTCAGTGTATAGCGCTCAGCAGTATCAACTCCATCGCTAGAAGCATTTAACAAGTCCAAGCCCATATCGCTCACCCATTTGCCGGTTTCCAGTTTAATTTTTAATCCGGCAGTGAGTGATTCAGAATCACTATTCCCTGAAGCTGAAGTAAATCCCAATTGTCCGGAACCTGACCATATACGGCTGCTTTCTTCTTCCCCTGCAAACGCACTTGTTGATAGTGCCAAAATCAAGGAAGTTGTAAGTCCAATTTTTTTCATGTTAGTCTCTCTAAATTATCCAAATCGGCAATATTAATGATAATTTCACTGTATTTCAACCTTTTAACCTGATAGAAATCTTTTAAAATCAGTATAATAACGAACTTTTATTGAATTCATGGCTATGGCAGAAATAGGAAACCTATCACCTCAGCAGCTAATTGATACAGAAGCACGAGGTGTGAAAATCATTGATATTCGAACAAGTCCTGAGTGGCAACAAACAGGAGTGATTAAGGGTGCAAATAAAATCACATTTTTTAATGCTTCCGGCACGCCAATGGTTGACTCTTTTATGTCTGAATTTCAAAAAATTGTAAGCGATAAAAATCAGGAGTTTATATTGGTTTGTCGCTCCGGTGCCAGAACTGCTGCGGTAGCAAACTTTTTATCTGAACAATTGGGCTATTTGAATGTCTCACATTTAGCACATGGTATGAATTCCTGGCTGGCATCCAATTTACCGGTCGAATACTAAAAGAAAACCCGAAGGAAAATATTTATGAGTGGAAATACTGTAAACACACAATCTTCTTTTTTATCGAAATTATTCTGGTTGATTCCTAAATCTTTGGTCAAGGTGGCGAACTTTACCAGGCATATTTTATTGTTGCTTGTATTTGTGTTTATAGTTTCTTTTTTCATCGGTGATGATGGTATTGAACTGAAAGAAAAAACAGCATTAGTGATTGCTCCTAAGGGTGTTGTTGTAAATCAATATACCGGAACACCATCAGAAAATTTCATTCGTGAATTACAAGGCACGGACGTTCCTGAAACGCAAATGCGTGATATTCTTAAAGCAATTAACTATGCAGCTTCAGATAATCGAATTAGCGTATTGGTGTTAAATCCGGATTATATTTGGGGTATTGGATTAGCAGATTTAAAGGAATTGGAAACGGCTGTAGATAATTTCAGAGAAAAATCAAACAAACCGGTGATTGCTATTGCCGAAGGAATGTCACAGAATCAGTACTATTTTGCAAACTTAGCCGATGAAATCATTCTTGATCCTCGGGGAATGATGTTTTTTGAAGGATATGGAAATTACCGTAATTTTTTCAAAGATGGTTTGGATAAACTGGGCGTGGATGTTCACCTTTTTAGAGTTGGAGAATATAAAGCGGCTGCCGAACCTTTTATCCGAAATGATATGTCCCAAGAAGCCAAAGATGCTTCATTGCATTATATGAAAGACTTATGGGAAACCTATGTAAAGGGAGTTGCAAAGCATCGCAATATTTCAGTTGAGGATTTCAATTCGGTTGTGGAAAACCAAGCCTCCTTGCTCAAAAATGTGGAAGGAAATATGGCACAAATGTACAAAGATGCAGGAATGGTTGATCAGTTGATGAACAGCTATTTCAAGGGCAAATATCTGGCAGGGTTGTCCACATCTGAAAAAACTGAATCCGGTTTCAGAAATATAGGCATGCACGATTATTTGACAGTTGTCAAAAATGAAAACAGTAAAGTCAATGCGGATAAAATAGCTGTTGTTGTTGCCGAAGGAACTATTCTGGACGGCGAGCAAGAACCCGGTGCTATCGGAGGAGTCAGTACCAGTCAGTTGTTGAGGCAGGCGAGATTGAATCCTCAAGTCAAAGCAGTAGTTTTGCGAGTGAATTCCGGTGGTGGTTCCGTGTTTGCATCTGAACAAATTCGCAGAGAAATTGATGCTCTCAAGGTTGAGAGCAAACCAGTTGTTGTATCTATGGGAAATGTTGCTGCTTCCGGAGGTTACTGGATTTCAATGACATCGGACAGAATTTTTGCCAGCGAGGCAACGATTACCGGTTCAATTGGTATTTTTGGCTTGTTCATGACGTACCCGAATACACTTGAAAAAATTGGAATCCACACGGATGGAGTGGGAACATCATCCTGGGCGGGAGCTTTTCGAGCCGACAGAAAGCTGAATGAGGATTTAGCAGAATTGATTCAATCCAATATTGAATATGGTTATCAACAATTTATTTCTGCGGTTGCTATGTCACGAGGACTTGAGGTGGAGATGGTCGATACCATTGCCAGAGGCCGAGTTTGGACTGGCAGACAAGTTAAAGAGTTTGGTCTGATTGATGAAATTGGTGGATTGGATGATGCCATTCAATATGCGGCTGAAAAAGCCGGGATTGCCGATAAATATGATTTGGTTTGGGTTGAACAAGAGCTCAGTTCTCTCGATCAATTTCTAATGAGTGGTGTTGCAAAAGCAGCAAATTTCGCCGGGATAAAGTTATTCAACAATCAAACTCAGTCCATAGAAAAAATCATAGAACCCATGAAACCAGCGCTTAGTTTAGTTATGAACACAAAAAACGGAGTCCCCACTCCTTATGCTCATTGTTTCTGTGAAGTGAATATGAAGTAGGGCGATTTATTACTCTTCCTTGTTATCTCCTTTATTCAATATCAGTTGAATAATATTACAAAAATTACAAACTTAATGAAAAATATGACTATTTTGTAATTTTTGTAAAATGTTACAATATCCGCAGTTATCTATTGGTTGAAAAAATGTTCAATAAGTTGTTATTGCCATTAGTTTTGATTCTTCTGGGTCTTGTTTTCTGGTGGAGTCCGAACTTTAAAGACATTGCTGCAGGAGTTGCTATTCTTCTTTTTGGCATGTTGTCGCTGGAAAAAGGTTTTAAATCTCTGACCGAAGGTCCGTTGCAAAAACTGCTGTCAATGATGACCAACCGATACTATAAAAGTTTTCTTTTTGGAGTGTTTTCAACTGCAATTCTTCAATCAAGCTCTTTGATTTCTGTCATAGCAATTTCTTTTCTTAGCGCTGGAATGGTTCAGTTATCCCAAGCAGTTGCAATCATCTTTGGTGCGAATGTCGGAACAACGGCAACGGCATGGTTAGTGGCATCTTTGGGATTGAAAATTAAAATTTCGGCTTTGGCAATGCCGATACTGGTTTTCGGAACACTTCTGGCCTTTCAAAAAAATAAATCACTCAAAGGCATCGGCAATGTTTTGGTCGGATTAGGATTTATATTTCTGGGAATCCACTTCATGAAACTGGGATTCGATGCTTATAAAGATGCAGTGGATATTACTCAATACTCAATGGATGGTGTTGCCGGTTTGCTGGTTTATACCGGTTTGGGAATGCTTGCCACCATGATTTTACAATCCAGTAGTGCAACGATGGCGATTATTTTGACCGCTTTGGCAGCCGGACAGGTGAGTTATGCCAATGCACTTGCTTTAGCAATTGGCGCGAATATCGGCACGACGATTACAGCAATAATTGGCTCAATTGCTTCAAATGCTGCCGGAAAGCGTCTAGCAGGAGCTCATTTGGTTTTTAATGTTATTACCGGCTTGATTGCATTAATTTTTATTAACCAGTTTGCTCAGTTAGTGAATTATATTGCTGTGCAGATGAACATTGCAGATACAAATTACACCATTAAACTCGCTATTTTCCATACCTTGTTTAATCTGGTAGGGGTGATTGTAATGTTTCCATTTATCAATTTACTTGTTAGATTCATGGAGAAAGTGATTAAGGATGAGAAAGCAGATGTCCTGGAACCCAAGTACTTGTCAATGGCTGCTATCGCTTTTCCTCAGTCAGCAATGTCAGCACTGATGAAAGAAACCAAGTTTTTATTCGATAATGTGTTTGAAATTGTGTCTCATGGTTTGGGATTACACCGTCGTGAAATTTTACGGAAAAAGTATGGAAAATTAAACTTGAAACCGATTCCACGAGTTGATATTGATGCCAGTTATTACAGAAACGTAAAAACAATTTATGGAAAGATTCTGGAATATGCAACTCTGGCACAAGAGAAACATGCCAATGCCAATTACATTAAAAATATTGATAACATCAAACAAGCCAATCGTTATTTCGTGAATGTTGTAAAAGATATAAAAGATTTGCAATCCAATGTTTTGAAATACACAAATTCGAGTAATGAATTTATTAAAACCGAATACAATGAATTGAGAATGAGGATTGGCAAAGTACTCAGGCAAGTCATCAAATCGCAGAAATTTGAAGTTTCTGATGAAAATGCGGATAAGAGTTTAAAAGAAAGAGCAAATCACCATATTGAAAAGCGCAAAAACAAACTGGAAGCCTTGTTACAACTAACCAAATCGGGCGATGTGCTTTTTAACGGCATATTGGATGATTTGATTCGCCATCATAAAATCACCAACGAAATGGCGTCATCACTCATTAACGATAGTGCAACCGTGGCATCAATTTGTAAACACTTGATTTATGCCGCTGAGCTTTTGTATTTAAGCGAAGAAAACTTGTTGGCTGATGTTCCATCGCAGCATGAATTGCTCAGCCCGGAATATACTTTGAATTGATAAGAACAACAACTCCAAGGTCATTTCGTTGCTTTAATAAAAAGTAAAGGCTGTAGGAGTTTTTCTTATGGACAAATCCCGTCCTATAGATTTTTTTATTATGAAGAACATGAAGTTTATGAAGGTAATTCAAAAATACTTATCAACCTTTATGTGCTTCAATTGCTTCATGGTTTATTTTTTAATTTCCCAATGAGATTCCTGCCTGCGCAGGAAAGACAAGTTCTAATTTGAAAAATTTTTCAATTGATTAATATGACAAATCCAAGGTCTTTACTGTGAATAAGAGTAAAGACCTTGGAAGTTGTGAGGGCTTATTGGTTTTTCAAGCGTTTGATTTTTAACATTCCAAGAATGTAACGCTCAAATAATGAGTCGGTTGAACCGGATTTCAATTTACGTAAGAAATATTTTTCAAAAGCAATTTTTGCCAGGTGAACCCACTTGCCTTTTTTCGCCCAAGTTGTGTTTCTTGGCGGAATTTGTGGCAAAGCAACAAATGCCACGCCGGTATCGCCCAAGTCTGCCAGACAGATTGCGTTCCAGGTTGCTTTCGCATAAGGTTCTTCACCAGCCAGTTCTGCTTTGATATTTTTCATAGCGGCAGTGACCATGGATTCAATCATATAACCGGTTTTTGGCGCCCCGGTTGGAACAGGCGTTGCTTCTACCGGTGGAATTGCCACACAAACGCCGGCTGAATAAATGTTTTTGTACTTCGGATTGCGTTGATGCTCATCAACAACCACAAAACCACGAGGATTGTTCAATCCTTCAACTGCCATAACGGCATCTACACCAAGGAAAGCAGGGAGCATCATGGAGAAACCAAAGTTCAACTCGTGAGACATGTATTTTTCACCTTTATCATCAACTTGGGTAACAAACATTTTGCCTTCTTCCACTTTGTCAACTTTTGCGTTGGTCACCCATTTGATGTGGCGGTTGCGCATTTCTGACTCTAAAAGACCTTTCGAGTCACCAACGCCACCTAATCCTAAATGTCCGATATATGGTTCAGCGGTTACAAAAGTCATAGGAACTTGGTCTCTAATCCCTCTTTTACGCAAATCGGTATCGACAATCATGGCAAACTCGTATGCCGGACCATAACAGCTGGCACCCTGAACCGCGCCAATCACAATTGGACCGGGGTTTTCGAGGAATTTTTGATAGTCTTCATAAGCAGTCATTGAATGTGCCAATGTACATATCGAGTGTGTGTGTCCACCTTCAGGGCCTAAACCTTCAACTTCGTGAAATGCCAGTTTTGGACCGGTTGTAATGACTAAATAATCATATTCGACAACTTCGCCGTCTTCTAGCTCCAAACGGTTGTTTTCAGCGTCAATTTTCTTGGCACCGCTTGTTTTAAAGTCGATTTTCTTTCGTCCCAGATATTTTGTTAAATCCAAAGAAATTTTCTCAGGCTTTGACCAGCCAACGGCAGCCCAAGGATTGGACGGAGTAAAGAAGAATTTTTCTCCTTTGTTGACTAAAGTCACTTTATGCTCTTTGCTGAGCTCTTTGCGTAAATCATAAGCAGCAGGAACTCCTCCGATTCCAGCTCCTAAAACTACAACGTGTCCCATAACTTTTACCTCTTTATTGATTTTTGTTTTTGATTTAATCTCAACTCGGGATTAAACATCTTTTTGAGTATATCACAGAATGCTAATTTATGAAGTTCTAATATTGGAATTTTTTCAGTAGAATAACGCTTTTTTTTAAACAGGTTTTTATGACTTTAGGAATTATAGGTGCGGTTTTTATTGGCCTCTCACTAGGTTTAATGGGTTCGGGTGGATCAATACTAACCGTTCCGGTTCTGGTTTATCTTTTTGGACAGGATGAAAAGGTTGCAATAGCAGGTTCTTTAGCTATTGTCGGAAGCATCGCTTTGGCAGGAGCTTTGACCTACTTAAAGGATAAGTTGATAGACTGGAAAGTGGCTTTTCTGTTTGGTATTCCAGGAATGTTGGGAACTTATTTGGGTGCCTGGATTGCTGTGTATATTTCCGGAATCATTCAGTTGGTTTTATTTGCAATGGTGATGGTTGTTGCAGCCGTTATGATGCTTCGCAAAAGTAATCAAATCCCAAACGGTTCTCAAAGACATTTGACCAAAATTATGGTTGATGGCTTGGTGGTAGGTGTGATTACAGGAATTGTCGGAGTCGGTGGAGGGTTTATGATAGTTCCGGCTCTGGTATTGCTTGGTGGATTAAACATGAGAAACGCCGTTGCGACTAGTTTGATGATTATTGCGATGAAATCATACTCCGGGTTTTATAAATATTTGAATGTACTGAAACAACAAGGTTTGGAATTAGACTGGAAAGTTATTGGCTTGGTTACTTTTATCGGAATTTTAGGAACATTTGCAGGAAATTATTTGTGCCGGATTATTCCACAAAACCAGTTGAAGAAATATTTTGCCTACTTTTTGATGTTGATGGCGGTTGTTATTTTTTATAAAGAAATACCGAATGTTGTGAATTCTTTTCAATAGTTCTGTCAAAGTCCTAGAATCGAGTCAAGGTCTCTACTAAAATGAAACCAAAAAGTGATGCTTCATGACAGAGAAAGAAAAAGATAGTGCTAAAGTAAAAACGATACCGCCGTTGATTCCTTTGTTTTTTATCGGGATTTCGTGGTTGTTGGATAAATATGTTTATCATTTAGGCATCAATATCAATCAACAGATTCAAACTTATGTTGCTTATGTTTTAATAGCTATTGCTGTGGTGTTATTTAGCTTTAGTTTGTATTTTTTTGCTAAAACTCGACAGAACCCGGAACCTCATACTCCCACAAATGCACTTTACACAGGTGGAATCTATCGCATCACTCGTAACCCTATCTATCTTGGTTTTTTAGTTTCTCAAGTAGTTGTTGCAATTCATCTGAACAATTTGTATGTTATTTTGACTATGCCTTTTGTTTGGTGGTTTCTGGTGAAATGGGTGATTGAGCCGGAAGAAGAATACTTGCAAAAGTTGTTTGGTCAGGAATATCTGGATTATAAGAAAAAAGTAAGAAGGTGGATTTAATGTCTGAAAAGAATCTGAATGTTGCCCAAAACGAAATCGAGCATTTTAACGAGCAAGCCTCCTTTTGGTGGGATGAAAATGGTCCTTTCAAAACTTTGCATCACATCAATCCTGTCAGAACAGAATACGTTAAACAATTTGTTGATTTAAATGGCAAAAAAGTGCTTGATGTGGGATGTGGCGGAGGAGTTTTTTCCGAAGCGATGGCGAAATCTGGTGCCGAAGTGACGGCAATTGATTTAGCAGAAGATGCTCTGGAAGTAGCAAAGCTTCATTTGCTCGAAAGCGGACTGGAGGTGAATTATGTTTGCCAAAGTGTTGAGGAGTTTGCCAAAGATAACGAAGAAACTTTCGATGTCATTGTTTGCATGGAAATGCTGGAACATGTTCCAGATCCTCAGTCAATAGTTGATTCCCTTTCGAAAATACTGAAACCTGATGGTTTCCTGTTTTTATCAACCATAAACCGTCATCCCAAAGCGATGATGTTTGGAATATTTGCTGCTGAGCATGTTTTGGGAATTGTTCCGAAAGGCACGCACCATTATGAGCAGTTCATTAAACCTTCTGAACTTGTAACCGGAGTGGAAAAAGCGGATTTGCAAGTGATTGATGTGAGTGGCATAAAATACAATCCAATTTCCCAAAAAACATGGATTGACAAAACAGACGTAACTATTAATTATCTTGTGGCTGCAAAAAAAGCATGAGTGGAGTTTTATTCGACCTTGACGGAACCTTGGTTGATACCTCGATTGACATGGTTTTGGCATTACAATCTTTGGCAAAGGAAAATGGTATCGGAATCGAAGCAGATTTTGTTAAATACAGAGAGTTGATTACTTATGGTTCCAGAGCTTTGGTCACATCAATATTCGGTGAAATTGATAAAAACGAATTGTCACGACTGCAAAAACGCTATTTGGAGATTTATGAAAATTGTTTAACTCAAAACACCAATCTTTTTAATGGTATGAAAGAAGTGATTCAATATTTGGATAGCAACCAAATCAGTTGGGGAATTGTCACCAACAAGCCGGTATTTCTGGCGCAACCTTTGGTTGAGAATATGCCCGAGTTGCAGAATTGTAAGGTTCTTGTGGGCGGAGGAATGACCGAATATGCAAAGCCACACCCGCAACCAATATTGCTGGCAATAGAAAAATCTCAAATCAAACCCGAATATTCGTGGTATATAGGCGATGCTTTAACAGATATTCAGGCAGGAAGATCAGCGGGTATGAAGTCAGCTGGAGCTTTATGGGGTTATATTTCAGAAACAGACAATCCGAATCTCTGGTCGGCTGATAAATTGCTTAATCACCCGACTGAAATTTTAAACCTTTTTAAGTAACTATTCCTCCTTGTAAACCTCCCGTGTGTAAAATCACAACTTTGCTGCTTGCAGGAATGATACCTTTTTCAATCATGTCATAAGCAGCATAAAATGATTTGATAGTGTAAATCTTATCTAAATCTATCTTGTTATTTTTAATAAAATTTCTTGCAAAATCAATCATTCTCTCATCATTGAGTTTTGCATATCCTCCGGCGTGATAGTCGTGATAGAGTTTCCATTGAACAAAGCGGTTGTGAATCGTTAGTTTGGCAATATCATCAACTAAGAATTCCGCACCTTTAAGAACCGGAATGCCGATAACTTGGGTATTCCAGTTCGCTTTGTTAACTCCTTCAATCAAACCGGCAAGAGTTCCACCGGTTCCACAAGCAGAAATGATATGAGTGGGTTCGGATGTTTGTTGAGTCAGTTCGCCAATGACTTCGGCAACACCTTTTAAAGCTAAAGAGTTGCTTCCGCCTTCAGGAATGAGGTAACAACTTTTGTCAATTGATGATTTCACAACATTTGAGTTGGCTTTTTTGCGATATTCTTCCCGGTTAAGAAATATAAATTTCATGCCATAGGACTGTGCTTGATGAAGTGTTTCAGACCATTTTTCAGGTTGTAACTCTAGCTCGTTTCCACGAATAACCCCAACGCTCTCGAAATTTATTAGCTCCGCACATTTTGCAACAGCAATTAAATGATTCGAGTATGCGCCACCAAAGGTTGCAATTCCTGAAAATCCATTCTCAATGGCGTATTTGATATTGTATTTTAACTTCCTGAGTTTGTTACCCTGAATAATTGGATGGTTTAGCTCATCACGTTTGACCAAAATTTTTATATTCTTATTGTTCAGAACTTCTGTTAGTGGTGTGGAGTCCTTGCAAAATATATTGGACCAATGATTCAAGCTAGTCATATCGAAGAGTGCAGAATTTATTGAGTAAGAATTATAGATGGATTCCCATATTTGGTGCAAATTTCTGTCATATTCAATTTGTTATTGTCATATTAATTAAACATCCATAATAAAAAAACAATCAATTGGATTAATATGTTGAAACTAAATGCAAAATTGTAATAAGATGTGCATGGGTGCATCTATGCCTGATGCATAATGGGAAAGTGGGATTATCATTATGAATAAACTGTTAATCGTGAAACTGGTCTTTGTTTCGCTTTTAGTTTTTACAAACTCAAAATCTTTAGCTGATGACTATCAAGGAGTTCAAGCTGATTTGAATAACGGTTTGTTGCCTGTTGAGGCGGCAAAAAGAGCGCATGAAAATGAATTGTTTTCTGCCGATGTTGTTCAACAAATGGTCGACTCTGATGTTGATATTGTCAAAGCGGTTCAAACTGTCGCTCGTGAGTGGTCATCTTGTGATGATACTTATGCTTCTGTAAGAAAAGGTGTGCAACTTTCTTCAGACAGAGCGGATGAGATTGTCGCATCAGTCGCAACTATCAATGGGTGTAAATGTAATGCTCAAAGTTTTTGGGCGCGTTCCAGACTGGAACAGCGTTTGCGTCCAAGAATTCAAAGAGCATTGGCAGAAATCAGCACAAGTTGTAGCTGTGCATCTGCTGGCATAGAAGCAGCAATTGAGATTGTACCTGATAAAGTTGAAGACATGGTTGATGCTGTCATCGTGGCTAAAAACAGAGCCGAACGTACGATTGATTCTATCGGTCAAGTTGGTGTGCTTCCGGAGCAAAAATTCTGGGGTGATCAGCTTGTCAAGACTAAAGACACTAACTTGATAAGAAATACCGAAGTGTGTTCAGGTGATTACAATGAATTGGATGAATTTGATCCCAACAATAGCTGGTCCAATCAAGATAAGCAAACTGACAGTGCAACTTTTGCTTATAACCGTGACTTAGGAACTCATAAATTAATCTGTGAAGAGGAAGAGACTAAGGAAGAGGAAGAAGAAACAGAAAATGACAGCGAAAAATTAATTATTTCTCAATACATCGAAGGTCAAGGTAGCGATCAAGCTTTGGAATTATACAACGGAAGTGACAAAGAAATTGATTTGTATGCCGGTAATTATCAGTTGGAAGTTTATTTTCATGGTTATGACTTTCCTGGTGAAGTCATTCAGTTGAAAGGATTAATGGCACCACAATCCACTTTTGTCGTTGCGGATGCGCAAGCATCTTCTGATATTTCTGCAAAAGCCAATCAAAAAGTGAATGGCTTGATTTTTAAAGGAGCTGATGCGGTTGTTTTAAAAGCCGGATTTAACAATAGTCCTTGCGAATGTGCCGTTGCATCCATCGCTTCTGCTGTAAATGGAATTGAAAAATCTGAAGACAAGAATGCTGAAATGTCTCAGGAAAAAGAAGATTTTATTAAGAGAATTGAACACCATTACGATAACACCAATGTACAGGCGACGGTTGTTGACAGTTTGGGACGGATTTTGGCAAATAAAGACGGTGAACAAAAAGATGTTCCTGTTGTAGAAGATGCAACCATTCGTCGAATCGAAACCGTTTGTAAGGGTGATCGAATTGAGATGGATGAGTTTGATTTGAATAAAGAATGGCAAACTTATGCAATCGACAACTTTATTGATTCCGGTAGTTTCAGTACTAAAGACTGTGCCGCTTCCCGGAAGGATTTGTTGCTTTCAGAGTATATTGAAGGAACTGAAAATAATGCAATGATTGAGTTGTACAATGGAACTGATCGTCCGATTGATTTCAGTTCGGAAAAATATTTCTTGGAATTGTATAATGACGATGATGATGATCCTGAAAGTGTGATTTACTTGGACGGTAAGGTTGATCGTGGAGGAGTGTTTGTGGTTGCTCATTCTGATGCCGAAGAAGCATTAAGAGATATTGCCAATCAAAAAACATCGGAACTGGATTTAGAAAATACCAGAGCGGTTGTATTGAAAAAAGTGGTATTACCTGCGTATCAGTCTTGTTATGCTGATATTGCTAACTGGATTCAAGGTAATGACTTGAAGAACATAGCTTATATACTTCCGCCTCAAAGAGATCCGGGTACAGGTCCTGATCCATCGGATGATCCGCGTGATGGTCCGGACGGTGGAGAATTGGCAAGTCCAAACTAAATAAATTTCAAAAGATTAGAAGAAAAGGGTAAAGTTAAATTTTTACCCTTTTTTTATTTAATAGCCATAAACATCATTTACAATATCTGCATGAATAATAAACATAAAATTGCAATAGTTGGTTTGGGATATGTCGGTTTGCCATTGGCAGTTGCATTTGCCAGACATTATGAAACGATTGGTTACGACATCAATCAAAATCGAATTGATGAGCTGGAACAATTCAAGGATTCCACTTTAGAAACCACATCCGAAGAATTGAAATCCGCAAAATATCTGTCTTACACCAGTGACTTGCAAAAAATCAAAGAAGCCAATGTCTTTATCATAACAGTTCCCACACCGGTGGATTCCAATAATTTACCCGAATTATCACCGCTCAAAAATGCATCGGAAGCAATAGGCTCGATATTGAAAAAAGGTGATATTGTTGTTTATGAATCCACTGTTTTCCCCGGAGCTACAGAAGAATATTGCGCAAACATTTTAGAAGAAGAAAGTGGGCTTAAATTAAATTCTGATTTTTCGTTGGGATATTCTCCGGAGCGAATTAATCCGGGCGACAAAGTTCACACCTTACAAACCATAACTAAAGTCGTTGCAGCTTCTAATTCTGAAACTGAAAGTGTTTTAACTGAGCTTTATTCTAAAATTATTGATGCCGGTGTTTTTCTTGCCAGTTCCATCAAAGTTGCTGAAGCATCAAAAGCAGTTGAAAACACTCAAAGAGACATGAATATCGCATTCATGAATGAATTAGCTGTAATGTTCAATCACATGGGAATTGATACCTTGGATGTGATTAAAACAGCATCCACAAAGTGGAATTTCTTACCATTTACGCCAGGGCTAGTTGGTGGTCATTGTATAGGCGTCGATCCATATTATCTGATTCATAAATCGCAGGAAAGTGGATATTATCCACAACTCATCACAACTGCCAGACGCATTAATGAAAGCATGAGTCAGTACGTTGTCGATCGTTTCTTAAAAAAACTGGCGCTGAGCAAAGTCCATATTGTGAATGCCAATGTTCTGGTTATGGGAATCACTTTTAAAGAGAACTGCCCTGACTTAAGAAATACAAAAATTGTCGAAATTATTGGCGAACTGGAAGCCTGCCATGCATGTGTTGATGTTCACGATCCGTGGGCGGATGTTGATGATGCTAAGCGTTTTTTAAATGTTGATATTCAGATGAATTTGCAAAATGGATTTTATGATGCAATTATTCTGGCTGTTTCACACAAACAATTCATAGAAATGGGTGAAAAGAAAATTCGGAATCTGCTAAAACCCAATGGTATTATTTTTGATTTGAAAGGAATGTTGCCATCGGATGCCGTGGATGAAAGGTTGTAAGTTATGACAATTTTAGTGACTGGAGCAGCAGGGTTTATTGGTTCACATGTGAGTCGTTATCTTTTGAATCGCGGTGAAAAGGTTCTCGGTATTGATAACATCAACGACTATTATGATGTTAATTTAAAATTATCCAGACTGGAAAATCTACAACACGAAAATTTTGAGTTCGTAAAAGTGGATTTGGCAGACAAGGATCGGGTTGCAGAGTTGTTTCAAACGCACGGAATTAAAAAAGTGGTTAATTTAGCGGCTCAGGCAGGAGTTCGTTACTCTTTGGAAAATCCTTGGTCTTATCTAAATAGCAACTTGACCGGTTTTTTAAGTATTCTTGAGGCCTGTCGCCATAATAAGGTTGAACACTTGGTTTATGCGTCATCCAGTTCGGTTTATGGAGCCAACACCAACTTACCGTTTCGAGTTGAAGACAATGTTGATCATCCGCTGTCATTGTATGCAGCCACCAAAAAATCGAATGAATTGATGGCACATTGTTATTCCAACCTCTATCAACTTCCAACAACGGGTCTGCGCTTTTTTACCGTTTACGGACCTTGGGGCAGACCGGACATGGCTTTGTTTTTGTTTACTAAAAATATTTTAGCAGGCAAACCCATCAAGGTTTTTAATTACGGCAATCACACTCGTGATTTTACCTACATAGATGATATTGTTGAGGGAATTATCCGGGTTTTGGATAACACGCCACAACCAAATCCCGATTACGACTTTTCAAATGGTAATCCCGCCGGCAGTTCAGCTCCTTATCGGGTTTACAATATTGGTAACAACAGCCCGGTTAAATTGATGGACTATGTACAAGCGATTGAAAATGCATTGGGAATGAAAGCAGAAATGGAACTATTACCATTACAACAAGGCGATGTGCCGGATACTGAAGCCGATGTTAGCAAACTGGTGGAAGATGTAGGATTTAAGCCCGATACAACTGTTCAAGACGGTATCAATCGCTTCATTGCCTGGTACAGAGATTATTACAAAGTGTAATCAGATGATTGAGTTTTTGCTTAATCTTGTTGAAAGGGACTGCAAACTCGCTGGTTTTAAGTCAGATAAGCAAATTATTCTTAATGGTTTAGCTCCACTCTTTGTCGAATACAAACAATCCAATTCTGTTAACTTAATCAAAGCCTCGTTACTCGAAAAAGCGAAATTCCAAAACTGGCAGGAAAAATCGCAAACGATATTTAAACTTTTTGATAATAGTCGAATTCGTTTCATTGTATTTAAAGGTTTTGCATTAACTCATTACGTTTATCAAAATTCCTACATTCGACCCTATTCAGATATTGATATGATTGTTGATGTCGAAGATTATAAAATGGCTGAACAACTTCTTTCTGAGAATGGTTTTAGTAAAGTGTCTTCCAGAGAAGGTCAATTCGTCAGTTTTCAAAATAGTTTTTATGATAAAGATTCTCCACAATGTGTGATTGACCTGCACTGGCAGATCAACAATCGTATTGAGTTTCATAAAAACTTTCCCTTTGAAGATTTGTACAAACACTCGAGTACAATCAGCTTGGATGATAGTCGGTTCCATGTTTTAAGCCCTGTTGATGGATTTATTTTGAGCTGTTTTCATTTTCAGGCTCATCGACCCGAAGACCGTAAGCACATTTGGCTTTATGATTTAGCTTTGATGTGGAATCAAATGCCCGATATTGAAAAACAAACCTGTATTGAAAAAGCAAAAACAACCTCTCAGTATAAAATTGTCAGTTCTTGCTTACACTTGCTTAATCAGGTGTTTGGAAATATTTACAATCTTGATAACTTTATAGCTGAAAATGACTTTGAAGATACCGAACTGTATTTGGGCGAACGTAAAAGAAAAGCAGCTGATATTAAAATCAGGCTCAAAAATATTGATGGTTTTCCCAACAAAATCAAATATTTATCAGAATATGTCTTTCAAAGTCGCGATTATGTGCAAAAACGTTATCAACTGAAAACAACAAACTGGACGTGGTTATATTATCCCAAAATGTGGTTTGAGGATTTTTTTAAACTATTCAAATAGTTTCTGCGATTTGGCAGATTTTCTCAAGCAGATTATTCATGTGTTTTTCAGTCGTTAGAGGATTCATAATTGTCACTCTGAGATAGTGCGTATCATTCAAAACGGTTTGAACAATGTAAAATTCGTTATCTTCAAGCAGTTGTTGGCGAATCTTTTTATTTAACTGATTGAGTTGGTCTTCCGTTAAATCATCGTCAATATAACGAAAGCACACGATATTTGTTTGTGGTTCAAGTGCCAATTGAAAAGAATTGTGTTGTTTAACCATTTCCGAAAAGGTTTGACCTAATCCATAAAGATAGTCGATATTCTCTTCAAAAATTTTGATTCCGTAAGTTTTCCAGAGGATGTAGAACTTCAGACATATCATAAATTTGGTGCACTCAAAAGTTCTCAGTCCGCCGTTATACCATTGCTCTTCCAAAGCCTGATCTTCAAACAAATATTGAGCTTTTTGGGTGAATGTCCGGCTTCCGTGTCTTTTGTCTTTGAATAGAACGACCGTCGATAATGCCGGAGTCATCATCATTTTGTGCGTATCAATAATAATTGAGTCTGCCATTTCCAAGCCTTTTAAAAGGTTCTTGTGCTGATTTGAAAAGATAGCAGCTCCGCCATGAGCGCCATCAACATGTAACCAAACTCCGTTTTGTTGGCAGAATTGTCCGATTTGCTCCAAATCATCATAAGAGCCGGTTGCTGTGGAGCATGCACTTCCGACAATGGCAATTACTTTGAATCCTGAATCAATGGTTTCAGCATAGCAGCGTTTCATTTCCTCAATATCCATAGAAAATCCCGAATTAACCGGAACCAGAACAACTCCGTCATCACCTAACCCCATAACTCGTGCCGCACGATCGACTGAATAATGGGCTTGTGAGGAAACCAAAATAGCTAGTTTATCTTTGTTGCCGTTTTTCCAGATATCCTGACCTTTTAAAGACCGGCGAGCCGCCAATAAACCTGTGAGATTAGCTAAAGTTCCACCGGATGTCATGACACCATTCGCATTAGAATCATATCCAACCTGATTGCAAAACAGTTCAATGATGCACTTTTCGATGGCAGTTGCAGCTGGTCCCATTTCATAAACAGCCATGCCATTATTTAGAACTCCCGAAACCAAATTCATCAATGCTGAAAGAGGAGCAGGAACCGAAACCTGATGCCCAATATATTTAGGATTGTGCAAATGAATCGAATGATTGATTAGATCCTCAATAAAATTTTCGACATTGCTAAATTCATAACTATGCCAAAAACTTAATTCTGAATTTGGATTTTTCCAATTGTTTGCTTTGACATCACCTTGCTGGTTTTGCAGGTATTCAGTCAATTGATCAAGTATTTGGTGTCCATTTTTTTGGAAATCTTCAAAATTATAGGCTTGTTTCAGCAAAGGATATTCTTTCATTAGTTTGAACTACAACAGTTATCTTTCGGTGGTTTATTTGAAAACTTACTTATAAATGTTCTTAAACTAAATAGCAATAGAATTATCAGCGAAATCAGTTGAATAAACTCAGGAATATGATTGTGTTCAGGGTGCAGATGTTGTTGAATATTGATGCTCCATTTTTTCACTAAATAATCAACTACCATACCTGAAATCAATGCTGTGCTCATAATTCCACACAGATATAAAGCCATTGTCCTTTTCCCCATTTGCTTATTAATAATACCCAATGTCGCCATATTGGTTGCCGGTCCTGCCAACAGAAAAACAATGACCGCACCCGGCGAGATACCTGCAAGCAAAAATCCGGCTGCCAGAGGTGTTGAAGCCGTCGCACAGACATACATCGGAATTCCAACAACCAACATAATCAGCATTCCGCTCCAACCGCTTCCATACTCAATCAATATGTCATTGGAAACAAAAGTCTGAATAATCGCTGCAAAAGCAATCCCTATCACTAACCAACCGACAATATTGTCCAGTAGTTCGGTAAAAGCATATTTGATTCCGGCATAAATTTTTTGTATGAGTGACTCACTTTTTTCATCATGTTTTTCGGAAGAGCAACAGCTCGTTTTTTTAGTTTGAGTTACACAACAAGAGGTATTTGTTACTTCCACTTCAGAATCGCAGCAAGAAGATTCTTTTTTACTGGAGCAACAACTCTCATTTTTTTCATCAGGTTTTACTTTGGGCAAGTCACTCTCATAATCAAAAAAATTAACCAATGTTCCGGTTGTAATTGCAGAAAATACAGCAATGATTGGTCGTACAACCGCCATAAATGGTCCCATCATCGCATAAGTAATAAAAACTGAATCCACGCCGGTTTCGGGCGTTGAGACTAGAAAAGAAGTTGTAGCCGATTTAGAAGCACCTGCATCTCTTAATCCCATTGCTGCAGGAATAACACCACAAGAGCATAGCGGTAACGGAGCCCCTAAAATTGCTGCTTTGATTACGGAACCAAAACCTACTTGACTCAGGTGTTTGTGTAAAAATTCTGTAGGTATTAGGGTTTTGAATAAACCACCAATAAATAGACCAATAACCAGCCAGAAAGATGCATCCAACGCAATGTAATAAAAATTCTCAAGTAGGTTAATCATCACTATTCTCCAACGCTGATAATATGGAACAATTCTCGGCAGACTCAAATCCGCCACAGCAAGTTTGATGTATTTTTGACAGAGCTGATTTTATTTTTTTCAGTTCAGAGATTTTATGATTAATTTCGTCTAACTTGACTTGTGTAAACTCTTTAACTTCGTGACAAGTATGTTTGTCCTTGGTAACCTGAATTTCTAACAACTCCTTAATTTCATTAAGGGTAAAACCAACCAACTTGGCCTTTTTGATAAACTGCAAAGTTGAAATCGTATCGTCTGAATAATCACGATAGCCATTTGATAATCTTTTGGGTTTTGAAATCAGATTTTGTGATTCGTAATATCGCAATGTCTGAATATCAATTCCGGTAGTACTTGAAAGCTCGCCAATTTTCATAGTTCGGTCTTTTATAATGGATTGGTGTATTCTAAACCCTAAAGTATGCTATAGAGTCAAGGGTTTGGTATGCTTTTTTATAAAAGCAAGTGATAAAAACTATATTCTTTGCACCTTTTGCTCGTGCAAAAAAGGCGGAAAAGCACGCCCCGAACTCTCAGCCGCTGGCTATCCTCAATATTTCCGAAAATTTGGCGTTTGCAAAAACTCACATTGCAAGCAATGTTCAAACACTTGCAAACTTGTTTCCAAATTTACTGAAATATTTCGATGAGAGTTAAAGGGAATAAAAATTTATCAAGCAATAAGTGGTTTATTGCTTGTTTGATTTTAAAATATTTGGATTTGGTTCTTTTTCTTTCAATAAACTAAGAAAATGGGGGCTTGGTTCTCCTCCATTTTCTCTTTGTTTTTGAATCATTTCCCAAGCTTCTATATATCTTCCTTGCCAGTAATAAGAGGATGCCCAGAGTCCATATAAATACTGTTTGTTAGGTTCAATTTCTTCTGACTTTTTAAAAAGTTGTTCTGACTCTTCAAGTAAAATTTTATTTTCACTTTCAGATGATTTATTTTCTGAAAGAGCACATAATGCAGTAACTCTTGCTGCATCAGCGTATATCCCTTGATTTAATGGTGGGTTTAGCTCTAAAGATTTATTCATAAAATCTTTTGCATCACAATATTTTCCTTGATCATGTAATACTGAGGCAAAACCAGCATAAACATCTGGATTTCCAGGGTTTAGCAACCAAGCTTGATTAAAACGCCTCATTGCCATTCCCAACTGATTATTTTGATAGTAACTGAACCCTGCCTCAACCCAAATTTGACTAGCATTCTCTCTTGAACCATACTCTTTAGTAACTCCATCTATAAATTTTTTATCTCCTTTCCTTAAAGACTTATATTTTGTCCTATCCATACCACCGTACATTGGAACTTCATCAACCCTGATTTTCTCAGAAAGAACGCTAAAAGGTATAATAAAGCTCAAAATGATAAATATCTTGATTAATCTTGATATGTACGAAATTTTCATAAAAGAAGCCCTGCAAGTAAAATAATCTCATTAGGATTTGACATCATTTTATGTAATTGACTCAAAAATGTATAGT
>ERZ795048.1514-NODE-1514-length-20530-cov-9.172357_pt1 | contig 20530 bp, 17 predicted proteins | sample MGYA00375132_ERZ795048 | MGnify/ENA primary metagenome ERZ795048 (study PRJEB30177, sample SAMN05720225) | activated sludge metagenome | isolation source: Anaerobic digester | place: Hong Kong | collected 2014-12-17 ... | reverse complement strand
CTGGATAATCCGATTTTGAGTTTTGATGAATGATTAATTCAAGCACGATAAATAAATCATAATTGACACTATTACTAAAAAGTAGTAAAATGATTAGAAATTTAGAGAGGTGAAAAATGGCAAAGATTTACGAAGATATTTCAAGAACATTCAGTGAATATTTACTCATACCCAATTTAACTTCGAAGGACTGTTATCCTGATAACATAAACTTAAGAACTCCTTTGACAAAATTCAAAAAAGGTGAGGAACCTCAAATATGTATTAACATTCCTTTCACTTCAGCTATTATGCAATCAGTATCAAACGATTCATTAGCTATTGCTTTAGCAAAAAGAGGTGGACTTAGCTTTATTTTCTGTTCTCAACCAATACATTCTCAAGCAGAAATGGTTAGAAAAGTAAAAAAATTCAAAGCAGGTTTTGTTATATCCGATTCAAATCTTACACCGGAAAATACATTAAATGATGTTGTGGCATTAAAAGCTAAAAGTGGTCATTCAACTATACCAATAACTGATGATGGGACATCACAAGGTAAATTACTTGGTATTGTTACCAGCAGGGATTATAGGATTTCGAGAGATTCACTAGATAGAAAAGTTTATGAATTTATGACTCCCTTTTCAAAACTCATTACTGGAAAACTTGGAATTACTCTTAAAGAAGCAAATGATATTATTTGGGATCATAAGCTGAATTGTCTTCCAATAATTGATGATCAGAATAATTTGAAATATCTAGTATTCAGAAAAGACTATGATGAACACAAAGAGAATCCAATGGAGCTTCTTGATAACGAGAAAAGGTATATGTGCGGAGCAGGTATCAACACAAGAGACTACAAGGAAAGAGTTCCTGCATTAGTTGAAGCAGGTGCTGATGTTTTATGCATAGATTCTTCTGATGGTTTTAGTGAATGGCAACATGAAACCATAAAGTATGTAAAAGATAAATTTGACGGAAAAGTCCTTATAGGAGCAGGTAATGTAGTTGATGCAGAAGGATTCAGATATTTAGCTGATGCAGGTGCTGATTTTATAAAAGTCGGTATCGGTGGAGGGAGTATATGTATAACAAGAGAGCAAAAAGGTATTGGCAGAGGCCAGGCAACAGCAGTTATTGATACTGTAAGAGCCAGAAATGAATATTTTGAAGAAAAAGGTATATATATTCCCATATGTTCTGATGGAGGCATAGTATATGATTATCATATAACTATGGCATTAGCTATGGGTGCGGATTTTGTTATGATGGGTAGATATTTCGCAAGATTTGACGAATCACCAACAAAAGTTATAAAATTAGGTAACAATTACGTTAAGGAATACTGGGGAGAAGGTTCCGAACGTGCAAGAAATTGGCAAAGATATGATGTTGGCACAGACACGGGTATAAAATTTGAGGAAGGTGTTGATAGTTACGTGCCATATGCAGGAAAACTTGCAGATAACTTGAACAAGTCAATAGCAAAAATTAAAAATACTATGTCAAGTTGTGGTTCCAAAACAATAAAGGAATTACACGATACTGCTAGGATTTCAATGGTTTCATCGACAAGTATAGTCGAAGGTGGCGCGCATGACGTCATATTAAAGGATAAAACCGATTTTTAATGCAAAAATACATATTTGTTAAAGGTGCAAAAGAAAACAACCTTAAGAATATTGATGTTAAAATACCAAAAGATAAGTTGGTAGTTTTAACTGGAATATCAGGATCTGGAAAAACAACATTGGCTTTTGATACTATATATGCTGAAGGACAAAGAAGATATGTAGAAAGTTTATCTTCTTATGCACGTCAGTTTTTAGGCTTGATGAATAAACCAGATGTTGAATATATTGAAGGACTTTCTCCTTCAATATCAATTGATCAGAAAACTACAAGTCATAATCCAAGGTCTACAGTAGGTACAATAACTGAAATTTATGACTATCTTCGTCTTTTATATGCTAGAATCGGAATACCACATTGTCCACAATGTAACAAAGAGATAAGTTCTCAATCAATTGATCAGATAATTGATATCGTATTAGAATATCCACAAGGTACTAAAGTTATGGTTATGTCACCTATAATAAAAGCAAAGAAAGGTGAATTTCAGAAACAATTTGAATCATTAATTAAAGATGGATATTCAAGGGTAATTGTAGATAATACTCAATACGATTTAAATGAAGACAAAATAGAATTAGATAAAAACAAAAGACATGATATAACAATAATTGTAGATAGATTAATTATTAGAGATGGAATAAGAAAAAGACTTACTGAATCAGTTGAGATAGCATTAAATGAAGCTGATGGAATAGTTATAATAAATAAAGATTTGACTGAAGATATTTTATTTTCTACAAAATTAGCTTGTCCAAGCTGTTCGATCAGTATTGATGACTTAGCACCTAGAATGTTTTCTTTTAACAGTCCATTTGGTGCTTGTGAGAAATGTTTAGGTTTAGGAATTTTACTCAAAGCAGATCCTGATTTAATAATTCCTGATAAATCAATATCGCTTATTAATGGAGCGATTGCTGTTGCAGGTATATCTTTTGAAAAAGGTAGTATGTTTTATTCTGTATATAAGATGCTATCAAAAGAATATAACTTTAAAATGGACTTACCATTCAACGAACTTTCTGATGAGGTTCAAAATATTTTACTTTACGGTACAAATGGAAATAATCTTTATGTTGAATATGAAACAAAAACAAGAGCTTTTTCTGCAAATGAACCTTTCGAAGGTATTGTAAGAACAGTTGAAAGAAGATTTAAAGAAACTACACTTTCATATATGAGATCATATTACGAAGGTTTTATGAGTGATTCTGCTTGTCCTGAATGCAATGGAAAAAGATTAAAACCTGAAGTACTTGCAGTTACAGTTGGCGGGAAAAATATTTATGAAGTAACTGAAGTTGCCGTTAAGGAATGTATTAAGTTTTTTAATAAACTTGAATTGTCAGAAACACATAAAATGATTTCAAATGTACTGCTAAAAGAAATAAATACAAGACTTAAATTTTTAGTTGATGTCGGATTAGACTATTTAACTCTCAACAGAAGTGCAGGTACATTGTCAGGTGGAGAAGCTCAAAGAATAAGGCTAGCAACTCAGATTGGGTCAGGATTAACAGGAGTAATATATATTCTTGATGAACCTAGTATAGGATTGCATCAAAGGGATAATGCAAAATTACTAAATGCTTTAAAAAATATGAGAGATTTAGGGAATACACTAATTGTTGTTGAACATGATATGGAAACTATTGCAGAAGCTGATTATATAATCGATATTGGTCCAGGAGCAGGAATTCACGGTGGCGAAGTTGTAGCGCAAGGAAAAGTGGCTGATCTTATAAAATCTGAAAGGTCGATTACGGGTAAATATTTTTCAAAAGAGCTATCAATAAAAAAACCTGAAAAATCGAGAGAAATGAACAATAAGTTTTTAAAGATATATGGAGCTAAACAGAATAATTTAAAGAATATAGATGTTATGATACCATTAGGCCTCAATGTATGTGTTACTGGAGTATCAGGTTCGGGTAAAAGTTCTTTGATAAACGAAATATTATATAAGGAACTAGCATTTGTACTAAATGGCAAAAAGATAAAACCAGGAGAGCATGACCGCATAGAAGGAATGAATTATCTTGATAAAGTTATAAATATTGACCAAACACCTATTGGAAGAACTCCAAGATCCAATCCTGCAACATACATTGGTGTATTTGATTATATTCGTGATATATTTTCTCTTACTAAAGAATCAAAAGCTAGAGGATATAAAAAGGGAAGATTTAGTTTTAATGTTAAAGGCGGAAGATGTGAATCATGTAATGGTGATGGAATAAAGAAAATTGAAATGCACTTTCTTCCAGATGTTTATGTGCCATGTGAAGTATGTAAGGGTAAAAGATATAATAAGGAAACTCTCGAAGTCAAATACAACGGAAAAACAATTGCAGATGTACTTCAAATGACTATTGAAGAGGCATATTACTTTTTCTCTAGTATTCCTCAAATAGAGAATAAATTCCGTGTTTTAATGGAAGTAGGCCTTGGATATATAAGAGTGGGTCAATCATCTACAACATTATCAGGCGGTGAAGCGCAAAGAGTAAAATTAGCAAATGAGTTATCGAAAAGAAGTACAGGAAGAACAATGTACATACTTGATGAACCAACAACAGGATTACATATAGATGATGTAAAAAAATTAATTAAAATTATGGACAGATTAATTGAAGCAGGCAATTCTGTAGTAATAATTGAGCACAATCTAGATGTAATTAAATGTGCAGATTATATTATAGATTTAGGTCCTGAAGGCGGTGATCTTGGAGGTAACATAATTGCAGAAGGTTCAGTAGATGAAATTATGGATAACAATAATTCGTATACAGGTCAATATCTAAAAAAATATTTAAATAGTGATTTATGATATAATTCACATATATTTAACATTTTCATGATAATATAATCTAGCCTTGAATAGGTAAAGGAGAACGAAAGATGAGATTATGTGATATATGTAAAAAGAATGTTGCGGTAGTATTTGTAACTAAAATACAAGATAATAAACATACACAGGTAGGTTATTGTATTCCTTGTGCAAAAAAGGCAGGAATATCGCCTATAGACCATTTAATTAAAGAATCTGGAATTTCGGATGAAGAATTAGGTAATATAAATAATCAGATGAGTCAATTCTTACAGAATTTGAATATGGATGATATGGCTTTACCAAATAATTTTCAGGAAAGTATATATCCTCAAAAAATAGAAGCACCAAAAAAGACAAAATTAAAAGATTCAAAAAAAGATGATAAAAAGAAATTTCTTGATGCTTTTGGAACTAATCTTAATAAGAAAGCTCAAGATGGAAAAATTGATAATATTATAGGTAGAAATAAAGAAATTGACAGAATGATACAAATTATAAACAGAAGACAAAAGAATAACCCCTGTCTTATAGGTGAAGCCGGTGTAGGTAAAACAGCAATTGCTGAAGGACTTGCACAAAGGATTGTTAATGAGGATGTTCCTGCAAAGTTAATCAATAAAGAAGTATATCTTTTGGATATGACAAGCATAGTAGCAGGAACTCAGTTTAGAGGTCAATTTGAATCAAGAATGAGAAGTATTATCAATGAAGTAAAAGAGTTGGGTAATATTATATTAGTCATTGATGAAATCCATAATATAATTTCAGCTGGTGATGCTGAAGGTGGTATGAATGCTGCTAATATTTTAAAACCAGCATTATCAAGAGGTGAAATACAGATAATTGGAGCTACTACAATTGACGAGTATAGAAAACACATTGAAAAAGACTCAGCACTGGAAAGACGTTTTCAACCTATAATGGTTGATGAACCTTCTGTTAATGATACTATTGAGATTTTGCATGGTATTAAAAAATATTATGAACAATATCATTATGTAACTTTTAACGATGAGGCTATAAGACAAGCAGCAATCTTATCTGAAAGATATATAACAGACAGGTTTCTACCTGATAAAGCTATCGATGTAATTGATGAAGCTGCATCTAGAGCAAATCTGGATAATGAAGCATTGGTGAAATTACAATTGTTAAAAAATGAACTTGATGAAATATTAGCCGAAAAGGAAACAGCTGCTTCTGCAGATTCTATCGATGATTATAAAAGAGCAGCGGAGCTTAAAGAAAATGAATGTAGGGTACGCGAAGAAATAAGAAAATTTGAAGAAATTTCTAACAAAATTGAAGTAACAGTTTATGACATTGCCGCTGTAATTGAAATGTGGACTAAAGTTCCGGTTAATAAGATAACTCAAATTGAATCTACTGCTTTACTTGATCTTGAAAATAGATTAAAGAAGAAAATTATTGGGCAAAAACAAGCTATTGATTCAGTTTCAAAAGCGGTAAGAAGATCTAGATCTGGTATAAAAGTTAAGAAAAGACCAGCATCATTTATTTTTGTTGGACCTACTGGCGTGGGAAAGACATATCTTGCAAAAATTTTGGCAAAAGAACTATTTATTAGTGAAGAATCTATGATCAGATTGGATATGAGTGAATATATGGAAAAACATTCTGTTTCAAAACTCATAGGATCACCTCCAGGTTATATAGGTTATGATGAAACTGGTCAGTTAACTGAAAAAGTAAGAAGAAATCCATATTCTCTATTATTATTTGATGAAATTGAAAAAGCTCATCCAGATGTATTTAATATACTTTTACAGATATTAGAAGATGGAAGACTAACTGATAGCAAGGGAAGAGTTGTTCAATTTGAGAATACAATAATTATAATGACATCAAATGCTGGAACATCATACAAAAACAATGGATTTGGTTACATACATGAAAAAAATGATGCGAGTGAAAGAGTTAAAGAAGCTTTGAAGGATATTTTTAGACCTGAGTTTCTGAATAGAGTAGATGATATAGTTGTATTTACAAGTTTAGATGATATTGAGATATTTGAAATTGGTAAATTAATGGTAGATGAATATTCTATTGATCTTAAAGAAAAAAATATTCTTCTAAAAGTAAGTGATGAAGCCTTAAAGTTTATTATCGGTGAAAAATATGACGATAAATATGGTGCTCGTCCGTTAAGAAGAAGTATTCAGACTAATATTGAGGATGTATTATCCGAAATGTATATTAAAGAACAATTAAAAGATGGTATGATGGTAATGATATCTCTTGAGGATAATCAGTTAAAATACGAGTGTATTTAAAATGCAAGCATATCCAACTTTATCTGAATATTTAAAAAAGACATTTAATAAAAAAATAGTAAAGCTTCCAATTGATGGAGGCTTTACTTGCCCTAATAGGATAAATAATAAAAAAGGATGCCTATTCTGTTCTGACACAGGAAGCGGCGAATTTACTTATAAAGGATATAGTATTTCTGATCAAATCGAACTTCAGAAAAAAAGACTCGAAAACAAAAAAATATATAATAGAGATATTTCTTACATTGCATATTTTCAGAATTTTACAAACACATATGATTCTGTTGAAAATTTAAGATATAAGTATACTCAAGCATTATCTTGTAAAGATATTGTAGGTTTGGCTATAGCAACAAGACCTGATTGCATAAATAATGAAATATTAGAACTGCTAAAAGAAATGAATAAATTAACTCATTTGTGGATTGAGTTAGGATTGCAAAGTTCAAATGAAAATACTGCAGAATTAATTGATAGAGGTTATAATAATAAAGTATTTGAATCATGTGTAAATAATTTACAGTTAAATGGTACAAAAACAGTTGCTCATATAATATTTGGTTTGCCAAATGAAACAGATGAAGATTATTATAAAACTGTTTACTATGTGAAAAGTCTTGGAATGTGGGGTATAAAAATTCATTCATTATATATACAAAAGAACACTAGATTGTATGCTTATTACATTAGTAATCCATTTCATATTTTATCAAGAAATGAATATACTGAAGCTGTTTCTGAATCAATCAAAATACTTGATAATCAATTAATAATACATAGATTGACAGGGGACTGCGAAAAATCTTTATTATTTGAACCTAAATGGTCTCTAGACAAATTAAAAGTTATTAGTGAAATAAATAGAAAGCTATCAGTATGAATTATGATATGATTCCCTAATAGGGTCAATTATATCTTTATACTCAAAACCGAAAACATCAATTAACTTAACATCTTCTTTATAGAAACTTTTCCCATCAATATTATATCTATCCATAAAAAGCGAAGTCTCAAAGAAGAATCTTGGATTTGATACTCCTATAATATTATTTGTATAAAACTGTCCTCTTCCAACACTTAATATTATTTGATATCCTTCAGACACAAGATAATTGTAACAAGGATCTGATCTGTCTCCATCTACGTATTTTGTTACTGAATAATTTTTTCCTCCAGGAGTAATATATATATTAGTATCTCCAAGAATTGGCTCAATACGTTCTTTCCATAAGCCAGTATCATATTTTAGCCATTCCAAATCTGTATATGAAGAAGGTATATCAGAACTATTTGAATAATGATAATATGAATGGTTTGCAAAGATGTAACCCATATTTTTTAATTTATCTGCTACTTGTTTTGCTTTATCAAGCTCACTTTGAACATCTGGAGAATTTAAATCAGCAGTATTATAACCAAAAAGGCTTTCATACCCAGACATACCTAAAACTGCCATAGCATTATTATACGAAAAATCAGGATGTTCCTTAACGAAGTCATGTAATATAAGCACATGCTCGCCATCATATGTCAAAGTATCAGTTCCATTAATAGTAACAATTGATGCAAGATTTCCTGACTCATCAATAACGAGCTTTTTGCAAAATCCAACTGATGCATGCATACAGGAAAGATTGTCAAAAGAAAGTATTAGTGGTTTTTTTCCTTCAGGTAATAATAAAGAGTCTTTTAATTTCAAATATTCAATACCGTCTTTAATATATAAATCATATAAATCAGAAGGTTTTATCAAGATATAATCATGTTCGTAAAGCTCGTTAAGGCATTTAATGAACTCATATCGCGTAGTCATAATATTAAATAACTCTTCACCTCTTGTAGAGGAAAAAGCTATTTCAGGATATAATGCCAAAGAATGAAAAAACATATTATAAACAGTACCTTTATATTCTGTGTAATTCTGTTCTTCATAAAGATCAGTAATATATTTTTTATATTCAATTATTTCATTATCATCAGAAATTATATCCGGAACTGACTGCATTGTGTAATATGCATTTTCAATATCGTTTTCTTCTTCAAAGGTTTTTGCTGTACTTAGAATATTGCTTTTAATTTTTCCTTTAAGATTAAATGCATCTTCCTGTGCAACTGAGTAATAGAATGCGTCTTTTTCAGAAACCCCTAAATAACTTTCATATGCATTTAAATAATCATTTTCCTGTTCAAAGGTTTTTGCTTTATTATACATTTCTCTTGATGTTCTTATTATTTCAGCATTATCCTTATGTAAATTTATAATATTTTCAAAATTTTCATCCTTTAACAGGTCGTTTATGTGATTAATAGTATTTTGGTAATTTTCATATGAAAGAGTAGTAGTTCTGAATGTATTATATAATTGATTAACTACACTATTGACTTTTTCTTCGGTTATAAACATTGAAAAGTGTCTTATAATGCTTGCTTCATTACTGTCATATTCAAAATCCTTATCGAAAAAAGAGTTAAATTTGGAGTTTATTTCAGAAGAAATCTTGTTGATTCCATCATCAGTAAGATTTTGTTCAGTTTTAATCTTATCATATAAGGTTACAGCTGTTTCATAATCATTTGTCCTTATTGATGATATGAGTTTATCAACTGAGGCATCAGAATTATTTATTCTTTTATTTGCTAATTTTAATGACCAGTCTAGAAGAAGATATATTGCTAATGCAATGACCGAAATAAAAAGTAAAACAAGGATTATTTTACCAAAAGCATATTCAACTTTAGATATTTGTTTTTTTGGTTTTGCATTGGTTTTAGATTTGGAAGTATTGCTCTTGTGTGTTTTTTTTGTCATATTTTTTTCCTTTGTAATTTTCTTATTAGATATTATCACTTTTTTTAAAAAAAATAAATAGATTTTAATTTTATAACGCAAATTCAATGATGTATCCTTTATATAATAATATTTGCTAAAAGTTATTATACAGTATAGAATATATAATACGATTTATATCGTTAGAAGGATTAATTATGAAATGTACAGCAACATGCCTGTTCGGACTAGAGTCTGTATTAGCATCAGAACTCAAAAGAATGAATTACGATAAAATATCTTCTGAAAATGGAAGAGTTAACTTTGAATCAGATTTATACGGAATCGCCAAAGCGAATATAAATCTAAGAACTGCAGAAAGAATATATATTGAATTAGGTAATTTTGAAGCTAAATCATTTAATGAATTATTTGATAACACGGAAAAAATACAATTTAGTAAATTTATTGATAAAAACGGAGAGATGCCTGTTAATGTATCTTCCATTTCATCAGAATTAAGAAGCATTCCAAATTGCCAGTCTATAGTTAAAAAAGCGCTTATAAAATCAATGTCAAGAACATATAAAATAGATAAATTTTCTGAAACTGGTGCTAAATATCCGATTAATGTTTTTATTTACAAAGATTTAGTTAGAATCTATCTAGATACAACAGGAATTTCTCTGTATAAAAGAGGATACAGAACTAAGGGTGGTGAAGCACCACTTAAAGAAACATTGGCAAGTGCTATAGTACAGCTTTCATATTGGAATAAAGATAAGATACTTGTTGACCCATTCTGTGGATCAGGTACTATTCTTATCGAAGCGGCACTAATTGCAAAAAACATCGCACCAGGGCTTTTTAGATCTTTTATAAGTGAAGACTGGAAGATATTTGTCAATGATGAGTGGAGTAAAGCAAAAGACTACTTCGAATCACAAATAACAAATGAGAATATTGAAAAAATGTATGGTTTTGACATTGATAAAGAAGTTATTGGTAATGCAAGAATTAATGCACGTAAAGCAAAAGTTTCAGACATAATAGAATTCAGAGTAAGTGACTTTAAAGATTTACAACCACCAGATGAAAAAGGAATTATAATTTGTAATCCTCCATATGGTCAAAGATTAGAGGATATAGAAACAGCAAAACAGATATATTCAGATATGCCAAAAGCATTTTCATCTTTTAGTAAATGGAGTAAATATATCCTTGCTCCAGAGAAAATTTTCGAATTGTCATATGGGAAACAAGCCGATAAAAGAAGAAAACTATATAATGGGAAAATACTATGTAATTTGTATCAGTATTTTGGTTCAAAATAATTTATTTTAGGGGGAGAAATGAATAGGAACGAATTATCAATCAGGTTAGCAAATGAAAAGAAGATAACCAAGCTTCAAAGTGATGACATAATAAACACGGTCTTTAACATCATAAAAGAAGCACTGAAAGAGGAACAAAAAGTTTGCATTAAAGATTTTGGTACTTTTTATGTAAAGCCTAGAAAAGGAAGGCAGCTAAAAGACATATCTACAAATAGAATTATAAAAGTTCCTGACTTAATGGAATTGAAACTTAAGTCATCACAAGCAATGAAGGATTACCTTAATGATAAGAACGATAAAATCAGATGATATAATTAATGAAATTTCGAGAGCATGCATTGAATGTGCTTGCAACCTTGATAAAAAAGCATATTCAATTTATAAAAAATGTATAGATGTTGAGACAAATGAAAATGCGAAATATGTTCTTTCAGAATTAATTTATAATGCAGACATCGCTAGTAATGAAAACATTCCATTATGCCAGGATACTGGTATGGTTATTTGTTTTGCTGAAATTGGAATTAATGTTCATTTGGAAGAACCACTTCAAAGTTCTATTGATAAAGGAGTTAGAAAGGGATTTGCAGATGGTTATTTAAGAAAATCGATTGTGAATGATCCTTTTAACAGGATAAATACTCAAGATAACACTCCTTCTGCCATATATACTGATATAGTTGATGGCTCTGAATTAAAGATAAATCTAATGTTGAAAGGATTTGGCAGTGAAAACATGGGATTTGTTAAAATGTTCAATCCATCTGAAGATGTTAATGTAATAATAAATTATCTTTCTGATAAAATCATTAGTAATGCAGTTAATGCATGCCCGCCAATTTTTGTTGGTATAGGCATTGGAGGTACTATGGAAATGGCGGCATTACTCTCTAAGAAAGTTTTATTCAGACCTATTGATCAAAATAACAAAGATTCTTTTTATTCTGCTATGGAACAAAAAATTAAAGATAACATAAACAATTCTAATGTAGGTCCATCCGGGTATGGAGGAAAAACAACAGTAATATCTGTAGCCATTGAGAAATATCCTACGCATATAGCTGGTCTTCCTGTTGCAGTTACAATACAATGTCATGCATTAAGACACAAGGAAATAGTAATATGATTGAACTATTTACTCCTTTTTCTGAAGAAATTTTATGTGCATTAAAACCTTTTGACAAAGTTTTAATAACTGGAAAAATGTATATTGCCAGAGATCAGGCACATAAAAGAATGTTCGAAGTTGGAATTCCCATAGACATAAAAAATCAATGCATTTACTATTGTGGTCCTTCCGAGCCTAAAAAAGGTCAGATTATTGGATCAGCAGGTCCTACATCAAGCTACAGAATGGACAAATATACACCATATCTTTTAGACAAAGGGCTTAAAGCTATGATAGGGAAGGGTAAAAGAAGCAATTTTGTTATTGATAGTATAGTTAAAAATAAATGCATTTATTTTGGAGCAATAGGAGGTTTAGGTGCCAGACTGTCAAAATGTATAAAAAAACAAAGTATTATAGCATACGATGATCTTGGAACTGAAGCTTTAAGAGAAATCTATGTTGAAAAATTTCCTGCTATTGTTATAATTAATTGCATTGGAAATTCAATATATGAAAGCAAGGTGACAAATGAGTAAAATTATAATGACAAATCCTATAGTAGAGATAGATGGAGATGAAATGACAAGAGTTATATGGACTCTTATCAAAGATCATCTTTTAGTACCAAATATAGAATTAAATACTGAGTATTATGATCTTTCTTTGGATAATAGAGATAAAACTGATGATTCTGTAACAGTTGAATGTGCAAATGCTATCAAAAAGCATAAAGTTGGTGTTAAATGTGCAACAATAACCCCTAATGCACAAAGAATGAAAGAATATACATTAAAAAAAATGTGGAAGAGTCCTAATGGGACTATAAGAGAAATCCTTGATGGAACTGTATTTAGAGAGCCTGTTTTGGTTAATAATATTAAACCAACAGTATCATGCTGGAAAAAGCCAATAATTATTGCAAGACATGCATATGGTGATGTATATTCAGCCAAAGAATATCAGGTTAAGGGACCAGGAATACTATCTGCAGAATATGTTTATAATGATGGTACAACGAAAAATATAGAAGGATTTAATTTTGATGGACCTGGAATAATACAATTAATGCATAATAAAGATTCTTCAATAAGTTCATTTGCAAGATCATGTTTTAACTTTGCCATTGATAGAAAGATGGATTTATGGTTTTCAACAAAAGACACTATTTCAAAGAAATATGACCATCACTTCAAGGATATATTCCAAAGTATATTTGAAAATGAATACAAGAAAAATTTCGATAATTTAGGAATTGAATATTTCTATACGCTTATAGATGATGCAGTAGCCAGAGTAGTAAGATCAGAAGGCGGATTCATATGGGCTCTAAAAAACTATGATGGTGATGTAATGAGTGATATGGTTTCTGCTGCATTTGGTTCTTTAGCCATGATGACATCGGTTTTAGTTTCACCGAATAATGAATTTGAGTTCGAAGCAGCTCATGGTACTGTTACAAGACATTATTATAAACATCTTAAGGGTGAAGAAACTTCAACTAATCCTATTGCTACAATATTTGCATGGACAGGTGCATTAAGAAAAAAAGGTGAAATGGATTCAAATATACATTTAATTGACTTTTCAAATAAGCTCGAAAAATCGTGCTTAGAATCAATTGAGCAGGGATACATTACTAAAGACCTTTCAAGACTTATAGAAAGTGATAAAATCACTGTAATGAACACAGAATCTTTTATAATTAATATAGCAGAAAGATTAAAGGAGAAACTGATATGAATAGAGTAACAAAAGATATGATAATAATTGATGTACTGAAAATGGACCCAAATACAGCTGATATATTTTTTGAATATGGAATGCATTGTATAGGATGTCCTCATTCAAGCGGCGAAAGCATAGCACAAGCTTCAGCGGCACATGGTGTAAATTCAGATGCACTTGTTAAAGCTCTAAATGAATATTTTGAGCAATAAAAAAATAGGTAAATTAATCAAGTAACCACATTCAAAAAATGTGGATACTTGATTATTTATATTAATCACATGATAAATATTGTTTTAGTAGAACCCGAAATACCTCAAAATACAGGAAATATTGCCAGAACCTGTGCTGCAACAGGAGCTAGACTTCATCTAGTCAGACCATTAGGCTTTAATATTACAGATTCTAAGCTTAAAAGAGCAGGTTTGGATTATTGGAATGATGTTGATATATTTTATTATGATTCTTTAGATAATTTTATGGATATACATAAAAATGATAATCTTTACTTTTCAACTACAAAAGCTTGTAGTTTGTACACGGAAATAAAGTATCCTAAGGATGTTTATATTCTTTTTGGAAAAGAAACTAAAGGGCTTCCAGAAACTTTACTTGAAAGTAATCTTAATAAAACCATAAGAATTCCAATGAATTCGAATATAAGATCTTTAAATTTATCTAACTCAGCTGCAATTATTACATATGAAATACTAAGACAACTTGGTTTTGAAACCATGCAATTGTATGGTAAATATGGAAATAGTTAATTTTTTAACAAATTAACCTTGAAAAGTAAATTTTGATATTGTAAAAGTATTATAATTAATATAAAATAAATGATGGTAATTAATTAAATTTTAATTAGGAGGATATATAAATGACAGTAAAAATCGGAATTAACGGATTCGGAAGAATCGGACGCTTGGTATTCAGGGCAGCAATAAATAACCCTGATGTAGAGATAAGAGGTATTAATGATCCTTTCTTAGATGTTCCTTATATGGCATATATGCTTAAGTATGATTCAGTACATGGACAATTTAAAGGAACAATCGAAACTGGTGATGATTATCTCGTTGTTAACGGAAAGAAAGTTAAAGTGTACACATCAAAAGATCCAGCAGAAATTGGCTGGAAGGAATGTGGAGCTGAATATATTGTTGAATCCACTGGTGTTTTCTTAACAAAAGAAAAGGCACAGGGACATTTAACAGCAGGAGCAAAAAAAGTAGTAATGTCCGCACCTTCAAAAGATGATACTCCGATGTTTGTAATGGGAGTAAATCAGGACAAGTATACAAAAGATATGACATTTGTTTCTAATGCTTCATGTACGACAAATTGTCTTGCACCACTTGTAAAAATAGTCCATGATAATTTTGGTGTGGTTGAAGGACTTATGACTACTGTACATTCCACAACATCAACTCAAAAAACAGTTGACGGACCTTCAAACAAAGATTGGAGAGGCGGAAGAGCAGCAGCTACAAATATTATACCTTCATCAACTGGAGCAGCAAAAGCTGTTGGCAAAGTAATTCCTTCTCTTAATGGAAAACTTACAGGAATGTCAATGAGAGTTCCAACAATAGATGTTTCAATTGTTGATCTTACAGTAAGACTTGACAAACCTGCTAGTTATGAAGCAATTAAATCAGCAGTTAAAAATGCTTCTGAAAACGAACTTAAAGGTATAGTAGGATATACTGAAGATGACGTTGTTTCAACAGATTTTATCGGTGATTCAAGAACATGTATATTCGACGCAAAAGCAGGAATATCACTAAATGATAATTTTGTTAAACTCCTTGCCTGGTATGACAATGAGTGGGGATACTCAAACAAGGTCGTGGATCTTATTTTACACATGGCTAAAGTTGACGCAAAATAATAACTAAGGCCCGTATATGCGGGTCTTTTTTAATAAAGGAGAATAATAATGGCATCATTGAATAAAAAAACAATAGAAGATATCAATGTTTCTGGAAAAAGAGTTATAGCAAGGATGGATTTTAACGTTCCCTTAAAAGATGGAGTTATTACTGACGACAAAAGAATACGTGAAGCAATGAGAACTATCAGATATTTATCTGAAAATGGTGCAAAAACTATACTAGTTTCTCATTTAGGACGCCCAAAGGGAGAATTTAATATGAAGTATTCCTTAGGCCCTATAGCCGAAAGAATAACTTCACTTTTAGGAAAAAAAGTAGTATTAGCTGAGGATGTCATCGGGCCTGATGCTAAAAGTAAAGCTGCTTCACTTAAAGATGGTGATGTTATGCTGCTTGAAAATGTAAGATTTCATGCTGAAGAGGAGAAAAATGATCCTGCTTTTGCCAAAGAATTAGCATCTATGGCTGAAATATTCGTTAATGACGCTTTTGGAACTGCTCATAGAGCTCATGCTTCAACAGCAGGTTTAGCTGATTATCTTCCTGCAGTGTGCGGTTATCTTATTAAAAAAGAAATTGACATAATGGGGAAAGCTTTGAAAGATCCTGAAAGACCATTTGTTGCTATACTTGGCGGAGCTAAAGTATCTGATAAGATTGGTGTTATTGAAAGCCTTTTAGATAAGGTTGATACTATTCTTGTAGGCGGAGGCATGGCTTACACATTTGATAAAGCAAAAGGTTATGAAATTGGTACATCAATTTGTGAACTGGATAAAATCGGTTTAGCGGATGAGTTAATAAAAAAAGCAGAGAAAAAGAATGTTAAACTTCTTCTTCCTTTGGATTCAGTTGTTGCTGATTCATTTAGTAATGAAGCAAATAAAAAGACTGTGGATTGTTGTTCCATACCAGACAATATGATGGGAATGGATATAGGTGAAAAGACAATAGCTTCATTTACAGAAGAAATATTGAAAGCAAAAACTATAGTTTGGAATGGACCTATGGGAGTTTTTGAATTTGAGAACTTTGCAAATGGAACAAGACAAATAGCAAAGGCTGTTGCAGAATCTGGTGCTGTATCAATAATTGGTGGTGGTGATAGTGCTGCAGCAGTTGAAATATTAGGATATGCTGATAAAGTAACACACATTTCTACAGGTGGAGGAGCTTCTTTAGAATTTTTAGAAGGAAAAGTATTACCTGGAATTGATGTATTGGAGGATAAATGAGTAGAAAAAAAGTAATAGCAGGAAATTGGAAAATGAATAAGACTCCGTCTGAAACTTCTATTTTTATAACAGAGTTATCAGACAGGGTTAAACAGACAAAAGACATTGTCATTTGTGCAGTTCCATATGTATGTTTAACTGCTGCATTAAAATCAGCAAAAAGAACAAAAATTAAGATTGCTGCTCAAAATTTACATTTTGAAGATAATGGTGCTTTTACAGGTGAGGTATCGACTGATATGCTTACCGATCTTGGAGTTAAATATGTGATAGTAGGCCATTCTGAAAGAAGACAATATTATAATGAAACAGATGCAACCGTTAACAAAAAAATACTTAAAGCACTAAAAGCTGGTTTAAAACCTATTCTTTGTGTTGGTGAAAGCCTTGACCAAAGAGAAATGGGTGTAACAAGCGATTTTGTCAGATATCAGGTTAGATATGCTTTAAACGGAGTGTCTTCTGAAGATATGAAAAATGTAATAATTGCTTATGAGCCTATATGGGCTATTGGTACAGGTAAAACTGCAACTAATGAACAAGCAAATGATGTATGTAAAACTATTAGAGAAACTCTTGTTGAATTATATGGTCGCAGAGTAGCAAATGCTGCACTTATACAATACGGCGGTTCTGTGAACGTTAAAAATGCTAATGAACTTTTCAACATGAGCGATATCGATGGCGGACTTGTAGGTGGAGCCAGCTTAAAAATTGATGATTTTGATAAAATTGTAAACTATAACAAATAATGGAGGGCATAAAATGAAACAATATATAGCTATTGAAGCCGTATGGGCAAGAGAAGTTTTAGATTCAAGAGGAAATCCTACTGTAGAAGTTGAAGTATATGTAGAAGGTGGTTTTGTAGGAAGAGCCGCTGTTCCATCTGGAGCATCTACAGGAGCTTTTGAAGCTGTTGAATTAAGAGATGGAAACAAAAAAATATACCTTGGTAAAGGTGTTGAAAAAGCAGTAGAAAACGTAAATGAGATTATAGCTCCTGAACTTGAGGGTTTAAATGTTCTTGACCAAGTTTATATTGATAAACTGATGATTCAAATCGATGGAACAGAGAACAAAGGAAAACTTGGAGCAAATGCAATTTTAGGTGTTTCTCTTGCAGTAGCAAAAGCAGCAAGCGAAGCTTTAGGGGTAAGCCTTTATGAATATATCGGTGGAGTTAATTCCAAAGTTCTTCCAGTTCCAATGATGAATATTATCAATGGTGGAAAGCATGCTGATAATTCTGTAAGCTGTCAGGAATTCATGATCATGCCAGTAGGAGCATCCAGCTTTAAAGAAGCTTTAAGATGGTGTGCTGAAGTATTTCACACATTAAAAAAAGTTCTTAAAGATAAAGGTTACTCTACAGCTGTAGGAGATGAAGGCGGGTTTGCACCTAACCTTAAAACTGATGAAGAAGCATTACAGGTTATTGTTGAAGCTATTAAAGCAGCAGGATATAAACCTTATGACCAAATCAGAATAGCTCTTGATCCAGCTGCTACAGAGATGTACGAAGAAGCTAAAGCAAAAGGTAAAGAAGGATGTTACTATTTCTGGAAAACAGATAGAATGTTTACAGTTGATGAATTAATAGATTTTTGGGCTGAGATGTGTGATAAGTATCCAATTATCTCTATCGAAGACGGACTTGCTGAAGAAGACTGGGAAGGCTGGAAAAAACTCACCGAAAGACTGGGTAGCAAGATTCAGCTTGTAGGAGATGATTTATTTGTTACTAATACTAAAAGGCTCAAGAAGGGAATTGAACTTGGAGTTGCTAATTCAATACTAATAAAAGTTAATCAAATAGGAACACTTACTGAAACATTAGAAGCTATTGAAATGGCTAACAGAGCTGGTTATACAGCTGTTACAAGTCATCGTTCCGGAGAAACAGAAGACACAACAATCGCTGATATAGCTGTAGCTACAAATTCAGGCCAGATTAAAACTGGTGCTCCTTCAAGAACAGACAGAGTTGCTAAATACAATCAGTTGTTAAGAATTGAAGAAGAACTTGATGATATTGCTGTTTATCCAGGTTTGGATGCATGGTTTAATATTAAGTCCAAGTAATTTTCAATAAATACCATATAAGGCACAGTCAAACGATTGTGCCTTTTTATTTTTATATATATAATCAATACATATATTTCAAAAGGAGAAAATTATGTTGATAAAAAGTTTTAAAAAAGATAATCTGGATGTAAACATTTTTGATAATCGAAGCAATATGGGTAAGAAAGCAGCTAATGATGTAAAAGAGGCAATTAGAAAAGCATTAACTCAAAAAGAAGAAATTAACATTATTTTTGCTGCAGCTCCATCACAAAATGAATTTCTAGAAGCTTTGATTTCATATAATGATATTGATTGGGAAAGAATAAATGCATATCATATGGATGAATACCTTGGTATAAGTGAAGATGCACCTCAGGGATTTGGCAATTTTTTAAAAAATGCTATTTTCTCAAAAGTAAATTTCAAATCAATTAACTATCTTAACCCTTCTTGTGATGATGTTACTAAAGAATGTTCTCGTTATGAAGAATTGCTAATAAATAACCAGATAGATATCGTATGTATGGGAATTGGTGAAAATGGCCATATAGCATTTAATGATCCTCCAGTTGCTGATTTTTCAGATAAGTTTAAAGTTAAGATAGTTAAACTTGATGAAAAGTGCAGAAACCAACAAGTAAATGATGGTTGTTTCGACAATATCGACAAGGTTCCAAAATATGCAATGACACTAACTATACCAGCGTTGTTTGAAGCTAAAAAACTATTCTGTATGGTTCCTGCACAATCAAAAGCTGATGCAGTTTATGATACTTTAAATGGCGAAATAAAGGAAACATGTCCTGCGAGTATACTTAGATTACATTTATCAGCAAAGCTGTATTTGGACAAACTAAGCGCTTCTAGAATAATGTGAGGTAATATATGACTAATGAATTTGAAATAGCCAATAATTTTAGCTATAGAGGAAATATTACTGACATTTCACCTTTAGGTGCAGGACATATTAATAAAACATATGTTGTAACAACAGATATTAATAAGTATACCCTTCAAAAGATTAATACTGCAGTTTTTAAAGATCCAGTAGGTCTTATGGAAAATATTTTTAATGTTACTGAGTTTCTTAAAAAGAAAATTTCAGATAGAGGAGGGGACAATAAAAGAGAAACTTTATCAGTAATAAAAACCAAAACGGATTCTCTTTTTTATGTGGATTCCAATAATGAATATTGGAGATCATATCTATTTATAGATGATGTAATAACATATCAGGAACCTAAAAGTTTAAAAGTAATATATGAAAGCGGTTTTGCTTTTGGTGATTTTTTGAATTTGTTATCAGATTATGATATGTCTACACTCAATGATACAATTAAAGATTTCCATAATACTCCAAAGAGATTTGATAATTTCAAAAAAGCCTTACAAGATGATGTTGCCAACAGAGCTTTAAATGTAACTGATGAAATTGAATTTCTTTTAAAAAGAGAAGAAGATTGCCATTTAATAATAAACAGAATTAATGATGATACAATTCCTTTAAGAGTTACTCATAATGATACTAAATTAAATAATCTGCTTTTTGACAAGTACACTGATAAACCCATATGTATTCTTGATCTTGATACTGTAATGCCAGGATCAATTTTATATGATTACGGTGATGCTTTGAGAATATCAGG
>ERZ795048.1513-NODE-1513-length-20546-cov-10.134108_pt1 | contig 20546 bp, 15 predicted proteins | sample MGYA00375132_ERZ795048 | MGnify/ENA primary metagenome ERZ795048 (study PRJEB30177, sample SAMN05720225) | activated sludge metagenome | isolation source: Anaerobic digester | place: Hong Kong | collected 2014-12-17 ... | reverse complement strand
CCATCGCCGGCAGGTTGCGGTGACTGGCGCTGATGATGCGGATATCCACGGGTTCCTCGCTGGCACCACCGACCGGGCGCACGGACTTTTCCTGGATCGCGCGCAACAGCTTGACCTGCATTGACACCGGCAGGTCGGCGACTTCGTCGAGAAAGAGGGTGCCGCCGTCGGCGCTCTGGAACAGGCCCGGTTTGTCGCGCACCGCACCGGTGAAACTGCCCTTGATGTGGCCGAAGAACTCGCTCTCCATCAGTTCCTGCGGGATGGCGCCGCAGTTGACCGCGACGAAGGGCTTGTCGGCGCGCGGACTGCGGCTGTGGATCGCCCGCGCGGCCAGCTCCTTGCCGGTGCCCGACTCGCCACTGACGAAAACCGGCGCCTGGTTGCGCGCCAGTTTGTCGATCAGGCGCCGGATCTCCTGCATCGCGGGCGATTTGCCGATCAGTTCGCCCTCGCGTTTCGCCTTGGCGGGGGCGTCTCCCTGGGCCACGCGCAGTGCTGTCTCGACCAGGCGCCTGAGCACAGGCAGGTCGACCGGCTTGGACACGAAGTCGAAGGCCCCGGCCTTGAGCGCCTCGACCGCCGTCTCCATGTTGCCGTGCGCGGTGATCACCGCGATTGGCGTTTCAGGGTGCTCGGCGGCGACACGGCGCACCACGTCGATACCGCTACCGTCGGGCAGACGCATGTCGACCAGGCACAGATCGAAGCGGCTGGTGCCCAGCTGTTCGAAGGCCTGCGCCAGTGTGCCGGCGCAGCGGCTGTCGATATTCATGCGCGCGAGCGTGATCTCCAGCAACTCGCGGATGTCCGGTTCGTCATCGATGATCAGGGCCAGCGGGCGGTTCATAGCATCCGGGTGCGTTTCGGATTGGGAAAGCTTAGCCGAAAGCAGCTGCCCCCGGTCGGCTGGCTGAGATACTCGAGGCGGATGTGGTTGGCCTCGCATAGCTGGCGCGCGATATACAGGCCGAGCCCGGTGCCCTCGTTACGCGTGGTGAAAAAGGGTTCGAACAGGTTGCCCTCCGCCTGTTTCGGGATACCCGGGCCGTTGTCGCGCAGTTCCAGAAACGGGCCGCCGGACTCGGGCGTGATGCCGCCGACCAGGCGGATGTTGAGCTGCCCGGGGTCACGGTCGAAATGCCGCACCGCGTTGTCGCACAGCACGTCGATCGCCTGACGCAGCTGCCCCGGATCGGCAAACACCGTGGTGCCCTCGGGCTCGATCTGCTGCTGCAGCTGCGCCTCGCCGAGACGATGCGTCTGGCGGATGTCGTCGATCTGCTCGTGCAGCCACGGTGACAGTTTGAGCGGCTTGGGGTGCGGGTTGTGCTGGCGCGACAGTTTGAGAATGCTCTCGACCACCTCGTTCACGCGGCGCGAGTTGTGCTGGATGATCTCGATCATGCGCTGATCGGTGCTCGGCAGGTCCGGTGATTCGTCGAGCAGCTGCGACGCGTGGCTGATCGCCCCGAGCGGGTTGCGGATTTCGTGCGCGATGCCGGCGGTCAGCCGGCCGAGCGATGCCAGCTTCAGCTGCTGCGCCTCGGCGGTGAGCTGCGCAGTGTCTTCGAGCACGATCAGTGTGCCGGGGTCGTCGGCCGCGCCGATCGGCGTGAAGCTGGCGCGCAGGTCGCGCCCCCCCGAGGTTGCACGAAAATCCGGGCGGCTCTGCGCCGGGTCACGCAGCCACTGGCGGAACTGCTGGGCCAGCGGCGGCGAGGCCTCGGCCAGCGGGAAGTGACGCATGGCTACCGGCATCCCGAGCAGCACCCAGCCGGCCTCGTTCATCACCTGGATGGTCTCCTGCGGGTCGATGACGAGAATCCCGGCGCGCATCTGCTGGATCACGAAGTCGTTGAGCTGCGCCAGGTTGGCAAGGTCGGAGCCACGCTGGTGGGCGAGCTGTTCGCTCTCGGCGGCGCGGCGGCCGAGGCGGTGTGCGAGCAGGGCGAGGGCGAAGAACGAGGCCCCGAGCAGACCGGCCTGGGTATAGGCGGTGTCGCTGAAGGCCCCGGTGATATGCGAATAGATGCGCTCGGTCAGCACCGCGAGCGACGCCAGCGCGGCGAACAGCAGCGCGGTATGTCCGACCAGCGACAGGCTGCCGAGCGCGATGGATACTGCGACCAGCATGCCCAGACCCGACTGCACGCCACCGCTGGCGTGCATCATCACCGTGATCAACACGATGTCGAGAAACACCGCCAGCTGACCCAGTTTCTCACTGTCACCGACACCGCGCAGGTGCATGATCAGGGCGACGATCGCAAGCCCGAGGTAGAGGTGGACGGCTACCTGGAAGGCGCCGGGCAGGAAGGTGCCGAGCGGGCCGCGGCCGATGCCGAAGTAGACGAGCAGCAGGGCCACGCCAAGCGCCACCCGGTACAGCAGGTAAAGGCGCAGGTGGCCACCTTCGCCGGCAAGACGCGGCGCATTGCCTGTGCCGGTGTCGTTGTTCTGCTGTGCGCTCGCGTTCAACCCTTGTCCGCCGTGAATCTGCCGCCGGAGACAAACCCCCGGTGGTGCCTAATAGTCAGCAGTGATTTGTCTTTTTGCGCTTGCCGCTGTTCTGCACCAGAATGCAGCCAGTCGACGCTGCATGGGATCTCACGGTGAACCTACACGAATTCCAGTCTAAAAAGCTATTTGCCGGCTACGGCATACCGGTGCCTTTGGGTTATGCGGCGGACAGCGCCAAGGAGGCGCGGCGCGCGGCCGAGGACCTGGGCGGCGGCAAGTGGGTGGTCAAGGCACAGGCGCATACCGGCGGGCGCGGCAAGGCCGGCGGCGTGGTGCTGGTCAATACCGCGGCCAAGGTCGAGAAAGAGGCGCGGCGCATGCTCGCCAATCGCCTGGTCACCAAGCAGACCGGCGCCGATGGTCTTCCGGTCAGCCATATCCTGGTCGAAGAACCGACCGATATCGCCGAGGAGCTGTATCTCAGTGCGTTGGTGGATCGTGCGACCCGGCGGGTGCTGATCATGGCGTCGCGAGCCGGTGGCATGAACATCGAAGAGGTCGCGGCGAAGACGCCGGAAAAACTCATCACCACGCTGATCGACCCGGCGACCGGTATCCAGCCCTATCAGGCGCGTCGGCTGGGCTTCGCGCTCGGTTTCAACCCGGACCAGGTCAAGCAGTTCCAGAAGATCCTGTTCGGTCTGGTCAAGCTGTTCCACAGCGAAGACGCCAGCCTGGTCGAGATCAACCCGCTGGTGGTCACGTCCAACGGAGACCTGATCGCGCTGGATGCCAAGATCAATCTCGACAGCAATGCGCTGTATCGCCACAAGGATCTGCTGGCGATGCGTGACATCAGCCAGGAGGACCCGCGTGAGGCGGCGGCTGCCGAACACGACCTCAACTACATCACCCTGGACGGCAACATCGGCTGCATGGTGAACGGCGCCGGCCTGGCGATGGCGACGATGGATCTGGTGCAACTGCATGGCGGGAAGCCGGCCAACTTCCTCGACGTCGGTGGCGGTACCACCGCAGAACGCGTCGCCGAGGCCTTCAAGATCATCCTGTCGGACGACAAGGTGAAGGCGGTGCTGGTGAATATCTTCGGTGGCATCGTGCGCTGCGACCTTATCGCCGAGGGGATCATCAATGCAGTGCGCGAGGTCGGCATCCAGGTGCCTGTGGTGATCCGCCTCGAAGGCACCAATGCTGAGCAGGGCCTGGCGTTGCTCAACCAGAGTGGCCTGGCGCTGCAGACCGCATCCGACCTCACCGAGGCCGCAGAAAAAGTGGTGGCGGCCGCACGCAAGCGTTCGCGCGCGAAGCGTTCCTGAACCTGTAGGGGAAGACATGAGCATCCTGATCAACAAGCACACCAAGGTGATCTGCCAGGGCTTCACCGGCAAGCAGGGTACCTTCCACTCCGAGCAGGCGATCGCCTATGGCACCAACCTGGTCGGTGGCGTGACGCCCGGCAAGGGGGGGCAGCACCATCTGGAGCGGCCGGTGTTCGACACCGTACACGACGCCGTGGCCGAGACTGGCGCTGACGCCAGCATGATCTACGTACCGGCAGCCTTCGCTGCCGATGCCATCCTCGAGGCCGCCGACGCCGGCATCAAGGTCGTGGTGTGCATCACCGAGGGCATCCCGGTGCTCGATATGCTCAAGGTGCGCGCGGCACTGGCTGGCAGTGACGTGCGTCTGGTCGGCCCGAACTGTCCGGGCGTGATCACGCCGGGCGAATGCAAGATCGGCATCATGCCCGGCGCCATCCACAAGAAGGGCAAGGTCGGCATCGTGTCACGTTCCGGCACCCTGACTTACGAGGCGGTATTCCAGACCACGCGACATGGCCTGGGGCAGAGCACCTGCGTCGGCATCGGCGGCGACCCGATCCACGGGATGAATTTCATCGACTGCCTGGAACTGTTCCAGAAGGACCGCCAGACCAAGGGCATCGTGATGGTCGGCGAGATCGGTGGCAGCGCCGAGGAGGACGCCGCCGAGTTCATCGCCGACAAGGTCGGCAAGCCGGTGGTCGCCTATATCGCCGGGGTTACCGCGCCGGCAGGCAAGCGCATGGGGCATGCGGGTGCGATCATCAGTGGTGGCAAGGGCACTGCGGACGGCAAGTTCGCGGCACTCGAAGAGGCCGGTGTCGCCACCGTGCGCTCACCGGCGCAGATCGGTGCGCGCATGGCCGAACTGCTCGCCTGAGCGGTCTGCAGGAGCCGAGTCCCCTCGGCGATCGGCCAGAGGGCTGGCCTCCTACAGGTTAAGGATAAGGATGATTCGGTTGTAGGAGCCGAGCCCCCTCGGCGATCCCACGGCCCGAAGCGATCGGCCAGAGGGCTGGCCTCCTACAGGGTAAGGATGATTCGGTTGTAGGAGCCGAGCCCCCTCGGCGATCCCACGCGCCGAAGCGATCGGCCAGAGGGCTGGCCTCCTACGGGAGTGGCTATTGGTGTAATCTCTGCACGCCGGCAGCCGCTCCGTCACGGATCTTCCGCATCCAGGCCTGCCGCGATAACCTTTCCGGCCGTTCCGGCCAAATATTTCGAGGAGACTGTCTCAAGGTGACGACAACGGTTGCACTTGCGCAGATCAATCTGCTGGTCGGGGACATTGCCGGCAACGCCCGACGCGTCATCGATTGCGCCGAGCGGCTGCGCGGCAAGGCCGACATCGTCGTCTTTCCCGAACTGACCCTGACGTCCTATCCGCCGGAGGACCTGCTGCTGCGCCCGGCCTGCGATACCCGTATCGCGGCTGCCCTGCAGGAGATTGCGCATGCGGCGGTCGGTATCACGCTGGTCGTCGGCTACCCGGCGCTGCGCGACGGTGTGCGCTACAACGCGGCCGGCGTGCTGCGCGACGGCGTGGTCGAGGTCGAGTACCGAAAGATGAAACTGCCGAACTACAGTGTTTTCGACGAACACCGGTATTTCGAGGCCGGCGCCAACGCGGCCGTCTTCGATCAGGGGGGTACGCGTTTCGGTGTCAGCATCTGCGAGGATATCTGGTACGACCAGCCGGTGCAGCGCGCCGCGTCCGCGGGTGCGCAGGTACTGCTCAACCTCAATGCATCACCGTTTCATCAGGGCAAGGCGATGCAGCGCGAGACCCTGGTGGCGGAACGCGCGGCACGTTTCGGTGTGGCTGTGCTGTATGTCAATCTGGTCGGCGGACAGGACGAGCTGGTGTTCGACGGCGGCTCGTTCGTGGTCGATGCCAGGGGTCGGTTACGACAGCGCAGCGCCTTCTTCGAGGAGGCCGAGACCCTGGTCATGCTGGAGGGAGGCGTGCCGCAGCCCGCATCGGTGCAGCCTTTCCCTGGCACTGAAGAAGAGGTGTATCGCGCGCTGGTCATGGGTACACGCGACTATGTGGCGAAGAACGGATTCGCGTCGGTGGTGCTCGGTCTTTCCGGTGGCATCGATTCGGCACTGACGCTGGCGATCGCCGTGGATGCCCTGGGCGCGGACAATGTCGAGGCGGTCTCGATGCCGTCACGCTACACCGCCGATATCAGCAACGCCGACGCGAGCCGCCAGGCCGAGTCGATGGGCGTGGCCTACCAGGTGATTCCAATCGAGCCGGCCTTCAGTGCCTTTCTCGACATGCTGTCAGACACCTTTGCGGATGCGAAGCCGGATGTCACCGAGGAGAACATCCAGGCGCGTTGTCGCGGCATCATTCTGATGGCGATCAGCAACAAGCGCGGGCGCATGCTGCTGACCACTGGCAACAAGAGCGAGATGTCGGTCGGTTACGCAACGCTTTACGGCGACATGGCCGGCGGCTTTGCGCCTTTGAAGGACGTACCCAAGCTTCTCGTGTATCGTCTTGCCCGTTGGCGCAATCGCGATGGCGAGGTGATACCGCAGCGGGTGATCGACCGGCCGCCATCGGCGGAGTTGCGGCCGGAGCAGAAGGATTCCGACAGCCTGCCGGACTACGAGATCCTCGACGCGATCATCGCGCGTTATGTCGAACAGGACGAATCGATCGACGAGATTGTTGCCGCCGGGTACCAGCGGGCGGTGGTGCAACGTGTTGCGCGCCTCGTCGATCGCAATGAATACAAGCGTCGCCAGGCGCCGCCGGGCGTCAAGATCACCCGGCGGGCTTATGGACGGGACCGACGGTATCCCATCGTTAACGGATTCTGACTAAAATGACCCGCTTTGGTGCCATCACCGAAGCGAACACTGCTCTGGGGGAGTTTTGCATGAAGAAAATCGAGGCGATTATCAAGCCGTTCAAACTGGATGACGTGCGCGAGAGCCTGTCAGGCATTGGCGTCACCGGCATGACCGCGATCGAGGTGAAGGGGTTCGGGCGCCAGAAAGGGCACACCGAGTTGTATCGTGGCGCCGAATACGTCGTCGACTTCCTGCCCAAGCTGAAGATCGAGGTGGTTATCGCCGATGATCAGGTCGATGCCTGTATCGAGGCGATCACCAGTGCGGCGCGTACCGGCAAGATCGGCGACGGCAAGATCTTCGTGACGGATGTTGGCAAGATTGTGCGAATCCGCACCGGCGAGCAGGACAACGACGCGATCTGAGCGGGTGCCGGCCCCTGGAGGGATCGCCGAGAGGGCTCGGCTCCTACGACTGCCTGTAGGTGGCCAACCTCCGGCCGATCGCTCGGCCGAATGGCCAATCCCGTTACAGATCCCTCAGTTCTTGTCGAGTTCAAAGAACTCCCAGACTTCCTGTCCCAACGGTTTGTCCTCGACGATCTGCGGGTCGGGGATCAGGCTGCCGTTGTCTTCATTGAGGGCCAGCACGCGCTGCGTATCGCTCGCCAGTTCGTCCATGCCCAGGGCCGTGTAGGCCGATATCATCAGTTCCAATGCGTCGCGCAGCGCCGGCGTGCGCTGGTAGTTCTGGACCACGAATTCAGCACGGTTTGCCGCGGCCAGGTAGGCCCCTCGACGCATGTAGTACTGCGCCACCTTGACCTCCAGCCGCGCCAGGTTGTTGCGCAGGTAGAGCATGCGTTGTGCGGCATCTGCCGTGTATTCGCTGTTTGGGAACAACCGAAGCAGCTCGCCAAAGTCCTTGTAGGAGTCGAGCGCCGCCCCCGGGTCCCGCTGTGAGGTATCGGTCGGCAGGAAGCGGTCGAGGAAGCCCAGGCTGCGGTTGAAGTTGACCAGTCCGCGCAGGTAGTAGGCGTAGGCGGTCGACGGATGCTGCGGGTGCAGCTTGATGAAGCGGTCGGCTGCGGCGAGCGCGGATTCCGGCTGGGAATCCTTGTAGTACGCGTAGGCGACGTTGAGTTGTGCCTGGTGCGCGTACTTGCCAAACGGATAGCGTGACTCGAGGATCTCGTAGTACTTGATTGCCTTCTCGTAGTTACCGCTGCGCATCTCGTCGGTGGCCTCGGTAAACAGCTTCTGCTGGCTCCAGCCGAGCGTCTCGTCCTTTTCCTTGAACAGGGAGCAGCCCGACAACAGCAGGGCTATGAGCAAAACTGACCAGACGGTGCGCGACATGGGTGATAATCCACAATCTCGAAGTAGACGCGCGATTATACCGGAACCACCTTGACGGATCAGAAGCACGAAGAAACCCTCCTTGACGGCACGGTCGGCGCCGAGCTGGCGGGTGCGCGCCTCGACCTGGCACTGGCCAGTCTGTTTCCGGATTTTTCGCGCAGCCGCCTGCAGGCCTGGACCCGCGAGGGCCGGGTCAGCGTCAACGGCGAGCAGCGTCGGCCGCGCGACAAGGTGGAGATCGGCGATCGTGTGCGGTTGCGGGCGGTCACGGAGGACCAGGTTGCCTGTGTGCCGCAGGACATCCCGTTGGATATCGTGTTCGAGGACGAGCACATCCTGGTGGTCAACAAGCCTGCCGGATTGGTGGTGCATCCGGCGGCCGGCAATCCGGACGGCACACTGCAGAACGCCCTGCTGTTTCACGACCCGGCCCTGATCGAGCTGCCGCGGGCCGGCATCGTACACCGCCTGGACAAGGACACGACCGGGTTGATGGTGGTCGGGCGCAGCCAGGGTGCCCACAAGCGTCTGGTCGAGGCGATCGCCGCACGCGAGGTCAAACGCGAGTACCGCGCGCTGGTGATTGGCGGCATGCCGGCCAGCGGCACGATCGACATGCCGATCGGCCGCCACCCGACACAACGGACGCGGATGGCCGTCAGCCCGGTCGGCAAGCCTTCGGTCACGCACTTCAGCGTACTCGAGCAGTTTCGCGGACACACCCTGCTCAAGGTCCTGCTGGAGACCGGCCGCACCCACCAGATCCGGGTCCACATGGCCCACCTGCGCCATCCGGTGTTCGGCGACCAGGTCTACGGTGGACGCCTGCACCTGCCGGGCGGCGCGTCCGAGGAACTCAAACAGGTGTTGCGCGCATTCAAGCGCCAGGCCCTGCATGCCAAGCGCCTGCAGCTCGATCATCCGGTCAGCGGCCGGCCGATGCGATTCTCATGTGCGATCGCGCCGGACATGCGTACCGTGATCGATGCACTCGCCGCCGATGCCAATGTGCACTGGCACGACCCCGATCACGAGGAATACGCCGGTTTCGACGACTTTGACGGTTTCGATGAGTATGGCGACAGCTCAGAAGATTGAGTGCATCCGCCCCGAATGGGCGGCGCCGGCGAACGTGCGCGCATGCAGCACGACGCGTGTCGGTGGGGTGAGTGTCGGGCCCTGGGCGGGGCTGAATCTTGGTGATCATGTCGAAGACGATGCGCCGGCGGTGGCCGAGAATCGTGCACGCCTTCGCGCACAGCTGGCGCTGCCGGGTGAGCCGCAATGGTTGCGCCAGGTCCACGGGACACAGGTCAGTGTGCCGGGGGCGTCATGCGAATGCGCGGATGCCTGCTTCGAGGACCGGTCGGGCCGGGTATGCGCGGTGATGACTGCCGATTGCCTGCCAGTACTGCTGTGCAATGTCGCCGGGACCCGAGTCGCCGCTGTCCACGCAGGCTGGCGCGGGTTGCTGGCCGGTGTGCTGGAACACACGCTGACACGTTTCAGCGATCCGCCCGGAGAACTGCTGGCGTGGCTGGGACCGGCGATTGGCCCGGCGGCATTCGAGGTGGGCGACGAGGTACGCGAGGCGTTCGTCACCGATGATCCGGCCGCGGCCGCCCAGTTTCGTGCCCATGGGCCGGGGCACTGGCTGGCCGATCTGTACGGGTTGGCACGGTTGCGCCTGGACCGCCAGGGCGTGACTGCTGTGAGCGGCGGCGGGTACTGCACGTTCAGCGACCCGCAGCGTTTCTTTTCCTACCGTCGCGACGGCGTTACCGGCAGAATGGCGAGCCTGATCTGGCTGCAATCCTGAATGAAGCGAGAAACCCCCATGACTGATCAATGGCACATGCTCACGCTCATCGGCGAAGACAAACCCGGCATCGTTGCTGCCGTCACCCAGGCGCTGTTCGACCTCGGGCTGAACCTCGGTGAGACGTCGATGCTGCGACTCGGTGGCAACTTCACCATCATGATGATGGTGACGGGTAGCCATCCTGACGGTTTCCTCGAAGACCGTCTCAAGCCGGTGATTGAGGCGCAGGGGATGTGCATGCACATCGATCCGATCCAGGCCCGCCTGCACCAGCACCTGGTGCCGAATATCCAGGTGACCGTAAGCGGTGCCGATCGCGCCGGCATCGTGGCACAGGTCACCGGTGCGCTGGCCGCCGCCGGGTTCAACATCCTGGATCTCGAGTCGGATGTCGCCGGTACCGCCAACAGGCCCGTCTATATCATGCAGATCGCAGGGGTGGCCGACGCACCGGTCGAGTCCATCGAGGATGCGCTCGAGCCGCTGCGACGCGATGGCGTCGACGTCAATGTGAGTGCGATCGAAACCTATATAGGCTGATTCAAGGCGTGGCTATCCTGGAAATCCTGACCCTGCCCGAACCTGCGCTGAAGCAGGAATCGTCGCCGGTAACCGAGTTCGATGACGCGTTGCGCGCGTTCATCGCTGATCTGGAGGAGACGCGGGTCAATGGCCCTGCCGCTGTTGGCATCGCCGCACCGCAAGTGGGTTACTTCAAGCGGGTGGTGATTCTCGACTGCTCGACCACGCGCAAGCCGGTGCCCAATCACGGGCGCCTGGTCCTGGTAAACCCCGAGATCACTCACTGGGAAGGATATGAACCCGGCAGGGAGGGGTGCCTGTCGGTGCCCGATTACACCGGCAACGTGATCCGTGCGACCCGCATCCACCTGGTCGCCCAGGATCCGTACGGCGAACGTCTCGAGTTCGACATGGAAGGATATGAGGCGCGCGCGGCGCAACACGAGATAGACCACCTCGATGGCATACTGTTCGTCGATCGCGTGGTCAGCCGACGCACCGACCTGTTCAAGCGCAAGGTCTATCAGAAAGGCGGCGGCAAGGCCTCCTGATCGCTCGTCAGTGGGGCCGGGCGCACGCCGCTCAGCGCAACTGCGGCGGCGACGGCCGTTCGAGGTCCAGGTCGAGTTCAGGTACGGTGAACGGCCCGCTGTCGTTGAAGCGGGTGACCGGCAGCGTCATCGGCAAACGCACTGCACCGGGCCCCAGTGGGATGAAGCGCAAGACCGCATCCAGGACCCGGTCGCCGTTGACGTCGGCAAAATCCACACCGATCAGGCGCAGGCTGGGCAGGTTCGGCTCGGCATCGCAATGAATGCCCCCGGCGTCGACATGCAGGCGGCCGCGAAACACGCCGTCATGCAGTTGGCAGGCACTGCCTTCGTGAGTGGTCGCAGATTCACCCTGAGGTACACCCAGCGGTATGTGGTGCAGCAGACCGAACGCATCGGTGGCGGACGGATTGCAGCCGGCCCTGCCTTCCGGCATTTCGTCATGCGCGCAACGCCGGTCGATCGGCAGGTCGTCCAGGCGTGCATTCATGAAGTCGTAGGTGGTGACATGATCCTCCATCTCCTCCAGTGGGTGGCGATTCAGAAAGCCGTGGTAACGGCAGTCCGACTCCACCTTCTGCCAGATCCGGCGGTCGAGCACGCTGCTGCGGTAGAAGGATCCGTCATCGATCAATTGCAGTACGCTCGGGCAGTCCCGCGGGATCGCGAAGGTCTTGCGCTGGTTCTGGCCGACCGGCAGGTCGATGCAATAATTGGAAACCTTTCTGCCGCTGATCGGTTCGGCAAAAAAAACGTTGTCCTGGCCGTTGGCTGACCGCAGCGGCACCAGGGCGAGCAGCCCGCCCAGCAGCGGCAGTGCAGTGCGCCATGCCAGGAAGTTACCAATGCGTCGACGGATCGCCACCACTGAATGGATCATGGATTTTCATCCTCTTCTTGGAGGTCGCCTTTTGGGGTTCTTACTCGCCCGATGAATGTCACCCAGCGCTTGCTGACGTCGCGGGCCAGATTGAGAAACAGCCGCGACGCAATGAAAGGGTGGAAGAAGGTGACGTTGGCGATGGCCTCGCGGCTGAGCACCATCAACGTGGTATTGGTCAATGCCACCGCATTGGTCTTGCGTGCCTCGTTCGCCAGCAGCGCGACGTCGCCGAAGATCTGCCCGGAACCGAACTGATCGACGATCGGGTCCCTGCTGCCCGGTTCGCCGCGTGGCAGCGTGATCTCGACCACGCCTTTCATCACCAGGTACAGCGCATTGCTGTCGTCGTCCTTGCGGTAGACGTAATCGCCGGGATTGAATTCGAGCAGCGTACTCGACAACACGAACTTCCTGATCTGCCAAGGGCGCATGCCGCGAAACAGCGGGCTGCGCGGGATGATCTGGTGGCGCAACCTGGACGACAGCAGATCCCACAGGGTGACCAGTCGCAGCAGCGACATCGCGAGCGGCGTGATGACGAAGTCGGCCACCAGGGCCGTACTGATGACCAGTGCGCTGAGCAGGCCAAACTGCGCAACCGGGGTAAAACCCGATTGCGCGAATACCAGGAAGCCGACGATCAAGGCCACCGAGGTCGAGACCACGGGCAGGGCCTCTTCGTAGATCGTCTTCTGCATCGCTACCGATTGGCTTTTTGAAGTGCGCAGTTCCTGGTTGTAGCGCAGCATGAAATGCAGGGTGTCGTCGACTGCGATACCCATCGCGATCGCCGCTGCCATGGTGGTGCCGATGTTCAGCGGGATGCCGGCATAGCCCATCACGCCGAACAGGACAATGATCGGAAAGATGTTGGGTAGTGCGGCCAGCAGTCCCACGCGCAGGTCGGTGAACAGAAACGACACGATCAGGACGAACAGCGTCAGGATCATCAACACCGACTGCAGCTGGCCCATGATCATGCTATCGGTGGCTGACAGGGTCAGCGTCGAATCACCGGTGATTCTTGCACTCAGCCCAGGGTCGAGATTTTCGTCGATATAAGTGCGGATCCGGTCGAGCGTCTTGCGCAATTCATGGGTCGTCGCGATGTTGTGCCGCACCTGGATGCGGACCTGGCTGTAGTCCTCGTTGGCATACGCGCTCACGCGCTCGTGATCGAGGAAGATCATCAGCTCGGCGATCTCGTCGTTGGTCCTCGGTATGCCGGCATTTTCGCTTTCGAGGAAGGCACCGTTCAGCAGCGCGAGATAGTCGGCGAACGAGGTCGCCGACAGCGATGTATCCATCTGCTGGATGAAGTGTTGCACCTTGACCAGTTCCTGCAGGTAGCGAGCATGCAGAAAGGTGTCCTGGATACCGGACTCGATAACCACCGAGAAGGATTCCAGACCGGCAAACTGCGCATTGAGCCTGGCAATCTGTTGCGCGACCGGCGAGGTCTCGCCGAGGCTGTCGGTCGGATTGTGGTTGATTTGGATGCGTGGGATACCGAATGCGGCCAACACGGCGCATGCCGTCAACAGCACGAATGCGTGCCGGCGATGGCGGTCGATGAATCGCCAATAGCGTTCCGCCCATTTGGCCATCCTCTCCTCGAACAGGCGCGAGCGGCCGTCCAGCTGCCAGTGGCCAGTGAGAGACAGCGCGGCCGGGATGAAGATGATGGTGACGACGAAATTGAACAGCAGCCCGGTGGATGCGACCAGGCCGAACTGGCGCAGCACCTCGATGCCGCTCAGCCCAACGGACAGGAAACCGGCGTAGGTGGTGACGAAGGTCAGCAATACCGTCCGTCCCATCCTGCGCGCCATGTGGCGCAGCGCCGCTGATTTGGCATCGCCGCAGCGCTGGGCGTGGCGAAATTCGGCCAGCAGGTGGATGTCTTCGGTGGAGCCAACCACAATCAGCAGGATGGGTATGGTCGAAGTGACCACGTTGATCGGGATGCCGAGCCAGCCCATAAGGCCGAATGTCCAGAGGATACTGACCGAAGCGGTCACCAGCGGGGTCAGGATGTCGAGCAGCTGTCGCAACAGCAGGAACAGCGCGATCAGCAGGGCGCCGACGGCAAGCGGCATCAGCGTGGTCTGTTCGGCCATGATCCGCGTGGCCAGCTCGCTGCGTACCTGGGCGAATCCGATCGGATACACCCGGGTATAGGTTTTCTCCAGTGGTGCGATGGTGCGGTTGACTGCAGTGGTCAGTTCGCCGTCGTCGACGCCTCTGTTGCCGTCCTTGAGGACGATGGCGACAGCCATCGCATTGCCGCCGGGCGACACCAGCAGGTTGCGAATCAGCGGGTTCTTCAGCGCAGCCGTGAGCAGCTCGGCGCCGGCTTCCGGTGTGTCGGGCAGCGTGGCCAGATACGGCTCCTTGTCCAGGTAGCCCTCGATGCTCTTGACATAGGGCACGCTGAACAGGCTTTCGGTGCGCTGTACGAACGGCAGCCCGGCCAGCTGGTCGACCACTTCCTTGAGGACCGCCAGCTTTTCCGGTGCCAGCAGTTGCTCGTCTTCGAGGATCAGCAATACGACCTTTTCCTCGCCAAAGGCCTGTTTGATCTTTTCGTAGTACGCACGCTGCGGGTCATTGATGACCAGCATTTCGTCGGCTGCGACGCGCACCCGCAGCTCGCCGAGCTGGGTGGCGGCGAGCACGGAGGCGGCGAGCAGAAAGGCCAGCCACAGCCGCGGATGGCGCGCGAACTGGAGTAAGAGGTGCTGCATGGCGCCAAAACGTCCTTATTCGAACCAATGGGCATTCTAGCCGCTTGCCTCCACCTATTGTGCAGTGCCGCGGTGCGAGTACGCGCTGTCTGAGCTGGGTCAAGCGCTGGCCGTTTCGGGACTCTGCCTGCCTTGAATTTTCGTTGTATCGCCCCATATCGGGGGCAATACCAGACCAATCGGAGATTTCCCCATGCGGATGGACCGACTGACAAGCAAATTCCAGATGGCACTGGCCGATGCGCAGAGCGTGGCCGTGGGGCGTGACCACCAATTCATCGAGCCTGCGCACCTGCTGACCGCGCTGCTCGATCAGGAGGGGGGCACGGTACGCCACCTGCTCGCCCAGGCCGATGTCAATGTGAACCAGCTGCGTTCCGCCCTCGGTGAGGCGCTCGACCGCCTGCCGGCGGTCCAGGGCGCGGCCGGCGACGTGCATGTTTCCAACGAGCTCGGCCGCCTGCTCAACCAGACCGACAAGCTCGCGCAGCAGCGCAAGGACCAGTACATCTCGTCGGAACTGTTTGTGCTGGCCGCAGTTGAGGACAAGGGTGCGATCGGCGACATCATGCGCAAGTCAGGCGCCAGCAAGGGTGCGCTGGAGAAGGCGATCGAACAGGTGCGCGGCGGACAGTCGGTCGACGACCCGAATGCCGAGGAGCAGCGACAGGCCCTGCAGAAGTACACCATCGACCTCACGGAACGCGCCGAACAAGGCAAGCTCGACCCGGTGATCGGGCGCGATGACGAGATCCGTCGCTCGGTGCAGGTACTGCAGCGCCGGACCAAGAACAACCCGGTGCTGATCGGTGAGCCCGGCGTGGGCAAGACCGCGATCGTCGAGGGCCTGGCCCAGCGCATCATCAATGGCGAGGTGCCGGAAGGCCTGAAGAACAAGCGCCTGCTGTCGCTCGACATGGGCGCACTGATCGCCGGCGCCAAGTTCCGCGGCGAGTTCGAGGAGCGCCTGAAGGCGGTGCTCAATGACCTGTCGAAGCAGGAAGGACAGGTCATCCTGTTCATCGACGAGATCCATACCATGGTCGGCGCGGGCAAGGCCGAGGGCTCCATGGATGCCGGCAACATGCTCAAGCCGGCGCTGGCGCGGGGCGAACTGCATTGTATCGGCGCCACCACGCTCGACGAATACCGCAAGTACATCGAAAAGGATGCCGCGCTGGAGCGACGCTTCCAGAAGGTGCTGGTGCAGGAACCCACGGTCGAGGACACGATCGCGATCCTGCGTGGCCTCAAGGAACGCTACGAGGTGCATCACGGGGTCGAGATCACGGACCCGGCGATTGTCGCCGCGGCGACCCTGTCGCACCGCTACATCACCGACCGCCAGTTGCCGGACAAGGCGATCGACCTGATCGACGAGGCCGGCTCGCAGATCCGCATGGAGATCGACTCCATGCCCGAAGAGATGGACCGGCTCGACCGTCGCCTGGTGCAGCTCAAGATCGAACGTGAGGCATTGAAGAAAGAGTCCGACGAGGCCTCGAAGAAGCGCCTGGCGGCGCTGGAACACGAGATCGGTGAGCTGGGACGTGAGTTCGCCGACCTGGAAGAGATCTGGAAATCGGAAAAGGCGGCGGTGCAGGGCACCACGCACATCAAGGAGGCACTCGAGCAGGCGCGCCTGGAGTTCGAGACCGCGCGCCGTGCCGGCGATCTGCAGCGCATGTCCGAACTGCAGTACGGGCGTATCCCCGAGCTCGAGCGCCAGCTCGACATGGCGGGGCAGGCGGAGATGCAGGAGACCCATCTGCTGCGCAACAAGGTGACCGACGAGGAGGTCGCCGGGGTTGTCTCCAAGTGGACCGGCATCCCGGTGTCCAAGATGCTCGAAGGCGAGAAGGAAAAGCTGCTGCGCATGGAGTCCGTGATCGGCAGGCGCGTCGTCGGGCAGACAGAGGCGGTCGGCGCCGTATCGAACGCGATCCGCCGTTCGCGTGCCGGCCTGGCCGATCCCAACCGCCCCAACGGCTCGTTCCTGTTCCTCGGTCCGACCGGGGTCGGCAAGACCGAGCTGTGCAAGGCGCTGGCCGAGTTCCTGTTCGACACCGAAGAGGCGATGGTGCGCATCGATATGTCGGAATTCATGGAGAAGCACTCGGTGGCGCGCCTGATCGGTGCCCCGCCCGGGTATGTCGGTTACGAGGAGGGTGGCTACCTGACCGAGGCGGTGCGCCGCCGGCCGTACAGCGTGATCCTGATGGATGAGGTGGAGAAGGCCCACCCGGACGTGTTCAACGTACTGTTGCAGGTGCTCGACGACGGGCGCCTGACCGATGGCCAGGGGCGCACGGTCGACTTCCGCAATACCGTCATCGTGATGACCTCAAACCTGGGTTCGGACGTAATCCAGACGCTCGCGGGAGAGGAAAAGTATGAGCAGATGAAGGCAGCGGTGATGGAGGTGGTCGGCCAGCACTTCAGGCCCGAGTTCATCAACCGCGTCGACGAGGCGGTGGTGTTCCACCCTCTGGGGCGCGAGCAGATCCGCGCGATCACCGAGATCCAGGTCGGTTATCTGCACAAGCGCCTGGCCGATCGCGACATGGGCCTGCAGGTCAGCCATGGCGCCTTGGACCGCCTCGGCGAGGCGGGCTTCGATCCGGTATACGGTGCGCGGCCACTCAAGCGCGCGATTCAGCAGCAACTGGAGAATCCGCTGGCGCAGGAAATCCTCGCCGGTGTGTTCGGGCCGGGCGACGTGATCCATGTGAACGCCACCAGCGAGGGGCTGACGTTCTCGCGCGGCAGCAACGTGGATATCGATGACGAGGGTGCTGTCATCGAGGGGGAGTTGGTCGATTGACGGCGACCTAGTGTGACGGGATGGCGCGACCGAACTCGGGCAGGCTGGCCAGGTTGTCGAGCAGTCCGGCGTCACGCAGGCTGTGCAGGTTGATCCCTGCGACGGCTGGTGGCAGGACGCGTCGTATCTCCAGTTTCGATCCGCGCTCGTCGGTCAGGCGGGTCGACATGTCGAGGACCATCGGTGGCTTGAGCGGGCCGTTAGGCGTGTGGGTGAGCAGTACCTTGGGCCTCAGTTTCTGCGTCGGATGGGTCTCGATCACGATGCCGATCATCTCGTTGCTCAGTTCGACTGCCGTGCCGGCCGGGTAGATGCCGATCGCCTCGACGAAACGGATCACCAGGGTAGGGTCCCAGTGAGTCTTCCGCCCCTTGCTGAGCACGCGGAAGGCATCCATGTTGGTGCGTGCGTTGTTATATACGCGATCGGTGGTGATCGCATCGAAGGTGTCGGTGATCGCCACCAGGCGCGAGTAGTGGGTGATCTGTGCCTCGACCAGGCCGCGCGGGTAACCCGAACCGTTGAAGCGTTCATGATGCGCATAGGCCACGTCCAGCGCCTTGAGTGGTGCGCCGCTGCTCGACATCAGGATGTTGCGCCCGTGCGTGGTGTGCTCCTTCATGATCTCCATTTCCTCAACCGTCAGGCGCCCTGGCTTGGTCAGCACTTCGTCCGGGGTCAAAACCTTGCCGACGTCGTGCAACAGGCCGCAGATGCCGAGGTCGATCAGTTCCTCGCGCTGCATCCCCAGTTGCCGCCCGAGCGCCACGGTGAGGATGGAAACGCTCAGTGAATGCTGCGAGGTGTATTCGTCCTTTTCACGGATCCGGCTCAACAACGTCATCGCGTCGGGATTGGCGATCACGCTGTCGACACATTCGGTAACGGCAGCTCGTGCCGCCGGCGTGTCAACACTCTTGCCCAGGCGCACGTCGTCCATGATGCTGCGGATCAGTCTGCTCGAGTCCGCATGTGTGCGTTGTGCGCGGCTGAGCGCACGCTCGATGTTTTCCGAGCGTTTGCTGACGGCGGTCGTGTGGCTCGTGCCGGTCCGTTTGCTGGTGCGCGCGGTAGGCCGGATCTGGAAATCGACCGAGCTTTCGATGTCGACTGTCACCTGCTCGCAGTATTCGCGGATAACCGCGATGTCGTGCTCGGTCTCGATCGTGAAGCCCTGAAACAGGAAGGGTGTCTCTTCCCAGGGGCGATCGAGTTCCGCGACGTACATCCCCAGTCGCAGCTCAGCAACCGGTATCGCGACCTTGCGCGAGGTCTTGTAGCTGAGTGTCGGTCGCTTATCCTGGATCACACGCGGCTTCCGTCGCAATCGGATGGTGGGGGGGCAGGGTTTCGTATTCCGTTGTCTCTAGCGGCCTGGGCGGGGGATTTTTTAATCGACGCCGCTGCTGCATGCAAACACGCCGCCGCGGCGCGGGTCGCCGGCACCGCTGAATCGTCTGCCGTCCCAACACACCGTGTGGGTGCCACCGAAAAACAGGTTGCGGGAGTCCCAGAGCCGATGCTGCGGATAGTCGGCACACAGGGCCTGCAAGGCGTCGTCGGCCAGGCCGGGCTCGATGTCCAGGCGGTCGCGTTCGAAGTGAATGCGCGGTGCGTCGACCGCCTGTGGTGCTGGCATGTCGAAGTCGATCAAGTTGACCAATGTCTGCAGGATCGCGCTGCGCAGCCGGTTGGAACCACCGGAACCGATCGCGATCAGTTGACCCTTGGCCTCGGCCAGGGTCGGCGCCATCATTGAACTGACGCGGACATCGCACGGCCAGCGGTTGAAGCCATCCGGGTTGAGGTCTTCTTCGCCGAGCATGTTGTTGAGCATGATGCCGCTGTCCGGCAGCAGCTGACCGCTGCCTTCGCCGTTCGACAACGTCAGTGCCGCACTGTTGCCGGCACTGTCGATGGTGCTGATATGCGTGGTGCCACGATTGTTGACCGGGTGCCCCTGCACGGCGGCGCGGTACTGGTCCATCAGCTGCCTGTGGTGTTCGGAGCGCGCGAGCATCCCGTCCTGACGCGCGACATTGGTGTGGGCCATGACCCAGGCGAGGGTCTTCAGGTGTTGCACGGTGCCGAAACCGGCCCGGGCCAGGTCCTGGCCGTGCAATGCTGTCAGAGCGAAACCGATCAGCGTGCCGCCGGACGACGGTGCCGGATTGGTCGCGACATCGTAGCCGCGGTAATTGCGGCGCAGCGGGGCGCGTCCGATCACGCGGTAGTTTGCCAGGTCGTCGTGAGACAGGTGCCCGCCCTGGTCCTGGCAGAGCGACACCAAGCTGTCTGCCAGTTCGCCCTGGTAAAACGGGGCATCACCCTCGCTGGCCAGCCAATCCAGCGTGGTGGCGAGCGCGGGCTGATGGAACAGAGTGCCTTCGCCCTGCAGTGCCTCGGACGAGTACAGCGCGGTTGCTGCCGGGGTGGCGCGGTAGATCGGCGCCACGATGCCGAAGATGTAGGCCTGCAGGGTGTTGATCCGGACTCCCTGCGAGGCATACTCGATGGCCGGGGAAAGGATCTCGCGCAGCGGCAGACTGCCCAGTTCACGATGCGTGGTAATTAGTCCACGCACCGTGCCTGGTGTCGCAATGGCGCCGGCGCCGATATGAAACTCCTGCTGGGCAGTGCCGAAGTCCGCGATCACCGGGTAGAACTCACATTCCGCCGCCGGACGGCGCTGACGCGGTGTCTGTACGAAAAAGTCGTATAAGACCGGTGCCTGGTCATGACGGCGTGCCAGCAGGAAGCCGCCACCGCCGAGCGAGGTGAGTACCGGCTCGACAACACAGGCGGCGGCGGTGGCTGCCAGCGCGGCGTCGAAGGCGTTGCCGCCCAGCTCGTACATGCGCATCGCCGCTTCGGCGGTCTTGGGGTGGCCGGCGGCCACGGCGCCTTTCATGATCCAGTGATCCGTTGCAGATTGATGCCTCGATTATGCGGGCGGACAGGGCGAACGGCGAATCGCAGAGACAGAAACGAAAAAGCGCGCCCGAGGGCGCGCTTTGCGATCGACAATGGGTCGATTATTTCTTGTCGACTTTGGGTGCCGCTTTGGCCGGCTTGCTGGTCGTCGTGGTGCTCGGGTAGGCGTATGCGCCGCTGTAGGGTGCATAACCGTAGCCGCCGTAGTACGGGTAGCCACCACCCCAGCCGCCGTAGCCGGGGTAACCACCCCAGCCGCCGTAACCCGGGTAACCGCCGCCCCAACCC
>ERZ795048.1508-NODE-1508-length-20624-cov-9.788128_pt1 | contig 20624 bp, 18 predicted proteins | sample MGYA00375132_ERZ795048 | MGnify/ENA primary metagenome ERZ795048 (study PRJEB30177, sample SAMN05720225) | activated sludge metagenome | isolation source: Anaerobic digester | place: Hong Kong | collected 2014-12-17 ... | reverse complement strand
CCAGAGGAGAGCGGTGTGCTATCTGCCGTTCCTGGCCGAAATGAGCACGTTCACGGGTTATGTGGCGGCACGTTGCCGCCCGGGTTTAGCGATTGGTTCTTTAGATTCCCAGGGGCCGGGCGCCGGCAGACTGAATATCGGCAACGGGTGGTCCACAATTGCCAGTGAGAACCAGATGGCTCGCACACCCGGGAGCGCCAAGGACCCATGCCAGCAAGGCTCAGCGCACTGAAGGCCGACATCACCACACTGCGTGTCGACGCAGTGGTCAATGCTGCCAATACGGCGTTGCTCGGTGGTGGTGGCGTGGACGGTGCCATCCACCGTGCCGCGGGACCGCAACTGCTGCAGGCCTGCCGGCAACTGGGCGGCTGCGCGACCGGTGACGCCAAGCTCACCCCCGGCTTCGCGCTACCGGCGGCATACGTCATCCACACCGTCGGCCCGGTTTGGCACGGTGGTGACAAGGGCGAGACGTTACTGCTGGCCTCGTGTTATCGCCGCTGTATGGAAGTGGCGATTGCGCATGGACTGGGCAGCGTCGCCTTCCCCGCGATCAGCACCGGTGTGTACGGCTTTCCGCCGGCGCTTGCGGCGCCGATTGCCGTCGAGACGGTGCGCGCCATGTCCGCCCTTCAGGACTGTGTCGAACTCATCGTGTTTTGCTGTTGGTCCGACCAGGACCTGTCCGTATACCAATCCATCCTGGAAAAGCCGCAGCCGCTGCACTCGCTGGCCTGACGCCGCCGGCGCCCCGCTTGGGCTGAGCGATCGGGATTCGGTATCATGCGATCGACGCTGAACTTCATTTTCCGAGGAGACAAGAGATGTCGAACGAAGGCTACCACGAGCCGATTGCAGAACTCTCCGACGAGACCCGCGACATGCATCGCGCCATCGTTTCGCTGATGGAGGAACTCGAAGCTGTCGACTGGTACAACCAGCGCGTCGATGCCTGCAAGGATCCCGAATTGAAGGCGATACTGGCGCACAACCGTGACGAGGAAAAAGAGCACGCCGCGATGGTCCTCGAATGGATCCGTCGCAAGGACCCTGTGTTCGACAAGGAACTCAAGGACTACCTGTTCACCGACAAGGCCATTGCGCACCACTGAGTGCCTGCAGTGGCGTGACGTCGCGCACCCCGATTCACAGCGCGGGCAACCTGACGGTCGATGTACTACTTCGCGTACGGATCGAATATGTCCTGCCGACGGCTGCAGCAGCGCGTCCCGTCGGCGCGCGTGGTCGCAACCGGCATCCTGCATGGCCATCGCCTGGCCTTTCACAAGTCCGGCCGTGACGGTTCTGCGAAGTGCGACGCCGCACAGAGCCGACAGGCCGAGGACTGCGTGTTCGGCGTTGTCTACCAGATCGACCCCTCGCACAAGTCGCGCCTGGATGCAGCGGAAGGTCTCGGCAACGGTTATGAAGAAAAAACCATCACCGTTTACCGTGCAGGCGCCGCTGCATTGACCGCTTTCACCTATTGCGCGACTCACATCGACCCGTGCCTGAAACCCTTCGCCTGGTATCACGAACACGTCCTGCGCGGTGCAAATGAACACGGCCTGCCGGCCGCGTATGTCGCAGCAATTGTCGCGGTCGAGTCAATCGAAGACCCGGACCCGCAGCGACAGTCCCGCGAACTTGCCATCTACGCCTGACCGCGACCAAACAACCGTGCGGAGCACGCCTTCATGAACAAGAGAACGCTCGGCATTCTGGCCGCCCTCCTGGCCGCCCTGGTCGCCTACCTCAACGAACAGGGGCTGGTCCCGCTCGACCGCTCAACCCATGTAACGAACGGCGCACCGGCAGCGGATATCGCCCGAGGCAACCAGGCTATCGGCGATGCCTACCGCGCACAGCGCAGTGATGTGCAGGTGACGGGTGAAGGCATCGTCAAGCGCATGCTCAGCGACGATCTCGACGGCAGTCGGCACCAACGATTCCTGCTGCAGCTCGACAACAGGCAGACCGTGCTGATCGCGCACAACATCGACCTGGCACCGCGCATCGACAATCTGCAGAACGGCGACACCGTGGGATTCTTCGGCGAATACGAATGGAACAATCAGGGCGGCGTGGTGCACTGGACACACCACGATCCCGGCGCAAGGCACGTCGATGGCTGGCTGAAACACAAGGGACGGATTTACCAGTGACCCGCTGCTGTGCGTCACCCGTATCGGCACACCGTCAACACCAGCTCGGCTCGCCTTCCATTTGAGGTTTCGACAACAGCTCGCGCACATTGGACTCAATGATGCGGTAACCGACATTGCCGTACAGCAGCTGCCGACCTTCGTTGAATACATAGGTCGGGCTGCCCTGGACGGCATAGCCCTTCGCCAGTTGCTCGTCGTGATACAGCGCCGAATAGGCCTGGCCACTGTCGATCCTGGCAGTCACGGCATCACGTCCGACCAGGTCGCCATCGAGCAGGGCCAACAATACCTCAAGCTGCGAGATGTCCTGCGCCTGTTCGAAAAAAGCGGCACGCGTCTTGTCGATCAACTGCGCGAAACGACGATGCAGCTCGCCGCCAGCCTCGTCCGCCTGCCCGTCGCCGAGCACGCATAACTCCACCGCTTTCAGAAACACATGCGCCGTTATGCAGGTCACAGGACGACACTCCGTCCATGCCCGCGGGCTCAGTCGGGTATGCGGCCACTGCCCGCAGACCTCCTGCATGTGGCCACCGAACCCGGCGAAGCCACCCTGCTCCTTCCAACCCTCGCCGATCCTCGCCCGGGTATCGGCGAACAGCGGGATGAAACGGTGCCTGACCCGGATATCGTCGCCGAAGTTCCGCATCAGCTCGTCCAGTCTGACCTGTCCACCGTAGGCCCATACACAAAGGATGTCCGAGAAATAATCGATAGAGATCACGCATCATCACCTGGTTATCAGGAAAAACCGCAGCGCCGGTGCCATGGCTAGCGGGCGGCTGCACGAATGCCCTCGGGCACTGTGGTCGACGGTGCGACCGGATCCGCTGCCGACCCGAGCTCCGGCAGTCGCTTGCTGGAGATCTCGACATAGGCTCGATAGCGCTCACGGATGTCGCGCACATAGGCCACCGGCTCGGTTCCACGCACATAACCATGGCGTGCCTTGCCAGCATATTGCTTCTTCGACAGCAGCAGCATCGCCTTTTCCGAGTTGTCGAACCAGCGATCACCGTCCATGCCCTGCTGCCGCGCCAGACGCCGCGCATCTTCCACATGGCCGTGCCCGGCGTTGTAGGCCGCAAGGGTGAACCACATCCGCTCATTGAACGGCAGTTCCGGATCGAATCGGTTGCGCACCCAATCCAGGTACTTGATCCCGGCATGAATACCGACTTCGGGTTCCTGTACCTTTGCGAAACCCATGAACTTGGCGGTACGTGGCATCACCTGCAGCAGCCCACTGGCTCCAGCGAACGACCTGGCCTGTGGATCGAAACGGCTTTCCTGGTACATCTGCGCGGTGATCAGTCGCCAGTCGAAGCCATACTGCTCCGCATATTTCCGCGTGATGTCGTCAAAAGGCGACAGCCCGTTGCTCGTGGCACCGCCGGGCCGACCGTCCGCGAGATCCCGGACATTGCTCGGGTTGCCGAAATACTTCTTGTACAGGATGTTGTAGACGAGGCCTTTATACTCTTTCTTGATGAACCGATTGAGCGCTGCCAGCAGCTTGCCGTTCTGCTTTCTCACCGCCACCGCATGGGAACGGTCGTCGCTGAGTTGCAGACCGGACCTGACTGGCAACCCGCGCGCCAGTTCGATATCCAGCAGATGGCCATCTGCCACCGTGGCATCAAGTTCGCCACTTGCCACCTGCGCGATCAACTCTTCGGTCTCCATGACTTCGGGCGCCGCCTGCAACGTGAAACGGATGCCCCGTGCCTGCAACTCGACCAGATCCTTCCAATAGGGACTGGAACGCCGCACGCTGACCGTGCGGCCTTCAAGGTCGCGGGCACAGGAGACCGAATCATCGCCCGCGTGCACTACAAGGTGACGCGGGGCGTGATGATAAGACTGTGAGAAAGCCAGACCGCGCTCCGCCGCTTCATCAGTCGGTTCGAGGAAACCGGCCGCCACGTCGGCGCGCCCTTCGACCAGCCAATCCAGCAGCTGTTCGTGCGTATCCGGCACGATCACCTCGAGGCGTAACTTGTTGGCATCGGCGAAGGCCTTCGCCAACTCGTACTCAAAGCCGTGCAGTTCGCCTTTGTAGAGGAAATACGACGCCGCATTGTTGCGCAGCAGCACCCTGAGGACCTTGCGCTTCTTGATTCCCTCCCAGCCGTCCTTGTAACGCGCGCGTTCGTTTTCCGCGAGAAACTCCAGATGCAGGAATTTGTTCAACGCCGCGCGTAGTTTGTGTGCGTCTGGGCGTATCCCCCAGGCGATGTCGTGGGTGCCGGGCAGGTCGAAGGCGACCTGGATGTCATCGCGGTAGCTGAGATACATGCTCGCGACGTTGCTGTCACGCACGGTTGCGTCCACCTCTCCGCTGGCGACCACATCGAGTTCCTCTTCGTCCGACATCCCGTCCGGCCGTTCCACCAGCGTGATGCCGGGGAACTGCTTGCGCAACGACCCCAGGTGCTCCCAGAACGAAGAGCTGCGGTCGACCATGACGCGCTGCCCCGACAGGTCGGCGGTACCTTGCAGGTCTATGCGCGCCCTGGCGACCACCACCTGCTGCCGCACCGTGGTCAGCGGGACGGAGAATGCGATCTTCCTGCGCCGGCCCTCGGTGACGCCAAGATTCGCCGCGATCACGTCGCCACGACCCTCGAGCAGCGCCGGGATCATGTCCGCAAAGCGTTCCACCGGGACCAGCACGGGTTCCAGGCCCTGGCTGTGTGCAAAACTCTCCGCGGCCTCGTGCTGCGCCTCGACGGGCCAGCCTGCCCGCGGCAGGTAAAACGCACCACCGATGTTGGCGGGGATCAGGATTCGCAAGCGGCCACGCCGCTTGAGTTGCGCAAGATCGCCGACGAAGCGATCGGCCGACACTGCATCACCGGGGGCATCATCGCTGGCCGCCTGTGGCGCCGGCGCAACCGGCGGGTCCGATGACTCCGGGGCAACGGCGTCGACCGTCGATGCCGCGTCGGGTGTCGCCGCGGCGGACCTGGACTGCGGTGGTTGTTCCCTGTCACACGCCAACAGCAGGGAGGCAGTGATCAACAGCAGCCCAACGGTGGTGGTGGAATGGACAAGGCGCAATTGTTTATCGATCTTTCAGCGAGCACGGATTCGATCGAGTATAGCGGCTGCGACGATCACGCCGACAAAGCAAAAGGCACACGCATTTCTATGATTAAATTACGATCTTCTGATCTGTTGTGATGTCATCCCGAAACAGCTGGCGTCTTGAAGCCGAGGGATCCTGCCCGCCCCCGGGTGCCGCACCGCACCGGAAGTCATCACCCAACACAGGCATCCGGTAGCACGATGATTCAATGGCTGCACATGACAGGGATACGTCTCGGCATCGCAATGCCGCTGCTGACCCTGTTCGTCCTCGGTGTCGCCGGCCCGCTGGGGGTCCTGTTGTTTGGCAACCTGCCTGCCGACCCGGCTGGCATCAGCGAGTTGCGCCATATGGCCGGTGACGCCTCGCTGCAATCGTCTGCCGTGCGGACCCTGGGCGTGGCCCTGCTGGCGTGCACGACAGCAAGCCTAGTCGCGATACCGGCGGCCTTTGTCGCGGTGCGCGCACGACCGTGGGTAAGGCACCTGGTCCAGCTATTTGGTGTGCTGCCGCTGGCCATGCCCCCCTTCGTCAGCGCCGGGCTGCTGTTGCATGGCGTCGACGTGTTCAATCAGAGCGCGTTGGCACACACGACCGGCTCACTGCGGGTGCAAGGCAGTGACTTCGCGCTGGCCATGTTGCTGGCGCTGCATTACTTCCCATTGATCCTGTTCAGCGTGATCCACGGCCTGCAACGGATCGATCGCTCGCTGGAGGAAAGTGCTCGCAACCTGGGTGCCGGCCGCCTCCAGGTGCACTGGCGCATCCTCTGGCCGTTGACCGGCCCGGCCTACGCATTCGCTGCCGGCCTGATGATGCTGCGGATCCTCGAAGACGTCGGTACACCGTTGATACTCGGCGTCGACGGGATGCTGGCGCCGCTGGTGTTGCAGTGGCTGGGTAGCGGCGGCCCGGCCGACCCGCTGTTCGGCCTCGGCGCCGCGCTCCTGCTGGTCTTGTCCCTGACCGTGGCCGCCCTCGCATGGAATGCCCTGCTTGCACCACTACCTTCGCCAGGCGGCACCTTTGCGCCCCGTCCGCCACCCCGCCACTCGGAAGCGAGCGGTTGGTTGCTGATTACCCTCGTCGGTGCATTGGCCGTTGCACCTTTTCTTTGGCTGGTCATCGCAGCGATTGGCAGCGAATGGCGCGGTGACCTGTTGCCCGCTGTCGTCAGCGTCAACGCACTGCAGACGGTGGCGCAGGACTGGTTGCCGATGCTGGCGACGACGCTGCGCTACGCCGCTGGTATTGCGGTGTTCGTCCTGCTCGTCGGGACCAGCGCCGCGGTGGTATCGGCGAGAGCCGATGTGCTGGGCAGATCGACTCGCTTTACCGTCGCAGCGCTGTTTGCGGTGCCTGGAGTGGTGCTGGCTGGCGCCTGTCTGTACACCGCAGGCATGTTGGGAATACCCGTTCCGCTGCCCGCCGGTATCGGGTGGCTGACACTGGCGCTGGTGGTTGGCCTCAAACAGGTGCCTTTGGCACACCGGCTGCTGCAGTATCGTCTGCAGATCCATGCCGTACTGCCGGCCGATGCGGCGCGTAGTCTCGGCGTCAGGCGTCCGGGTATCCGCCGACGCTTCGGTCTGGCCGCACTGTCCGCCACCCTCGGGGCGGTATTCGTGCTCGCAGGTGGCGCTGCCGTGGCGGAGCTCTCGGTCGCGCTGGCACTGATGGGCAACACGGATGCGCCCGTCGCACTGGCTGTCTTTCACGCGCTTGGCACACCCTCCGAGGTACTGCATGGGCTGGCTGCAGGGATGATTCTTACTGTCGCCCTGGCGCTCGGCCTGCTGCTGGTCCTGGCACTGACCAACCTGGGCCGCGTACGTGCACCCCGGGAGGCCGATTGATGAGGAAAGCGATATGAGCTTGGCAGAACCATGCAGCCTCGACCTCCACGAGGTCGACGTCACCCTCGACGAACGCGAGGTCCTGCGCAAGATCAGCCTCAACGCACTGCCCGGTGAGCTGCTGGCGGTGCTCGGTGGCGCCCGGTCGGGCAAGAGCGCACTGCTGCGAACGATCGCCGGGTTCGATGCGGCGGCTGCCGGTGAAATCTGGATCGATAATTCAGAGGTCACCGGGATACCGTCCGAGCGGCGACCGGTGGCGATACTGCTGCAGTCGTACCCGCTGTGGCCGCACATGACGGTCGCGGCGAATATCGCCTTTGCACTGCGGCGGCTGCGTCTGTCCAGGGCGCAGGTGCGTGAACGCGTGCAGCACGAACTCGACCTCGTGGGTCTGCGGGACTTCTCACGACACAGGCCGTGGCAGCTGTCAGCGAGCCAACAACAGCGTGTGGCACTGGCACGCACGATAGCCACCGGTGCGCGACTCATCCTGCTGGACGAACCGTTCAGCATGCAGGATGCGCGGCTGCGCGGTCGGCTGTTGCGCCTGTTGAAGAACCGGCTGCAGCAAAGTGGTACGACCACCCTGTTCACTACCCAGGACCACCAGGAGGCGCTGCGATTCGCCGATCGGATCGCACTTGTGGATCACGGCGAGCTACAGCAGATCGGGACTCCGGCGGACCTCCTTGACGAGCCACGCAACCGCTGCGTCGCCGATTACATGGGTGACAGCAACCTGCTCGATGGTGAGATCGAATACGCAGGCGAACAGCCGCTTTTTCACACCACCAGCGGCATCGTCTTCCCACTGTTCGACCGTGCGGTCAGACGCTCGCGCACCGGCACTGCGATGTTTCGCCCACGCGATCTGCACCTCATGGGTGATGAAGACGGCCTGTTTGCAGACCTGATCCGCTTCAGCGGGCGGATCGGGCAGATCGAGTTCCTCGGCGATACCCTGCGTTACGGCATCGACCTCGACGAAACGACGGTGTGGATGGACCTGTCGCGGCAGACCTCCATGCCGCTTCACATCGGTGACCAGGTGACGGTGGGCCTGGAACCGGCGCGGATCCGCATTCTGGAAGACTGAAGCATAAAGCGTTCGGCGGCACGCAAGACCAGCCTCTGGCCGTTCGGCCGGCGATGGGATCGACCAGAACGCTCGGCTCCCACAATACCGGGCGCTACACTGATCACCCGCGACCGACCGAAGAGACCCCCTGCATTGTGACCTGGACACTCGCTGACCTCGATGAGGGAACCACGCTGCTGACGGTCAACAACCGCCTGGCCACTGAGTTGCGGGCGCGTTACGACAGCATGCAGCTGGCCGTCGGGCGGAAGGCCTGGCCGAGTGCCGACATCCTGCCATGGCACGCCTGGCTGACCCGGCAGTATCAACAGCTGCTGGACACCGGCCACACCTGTCTCGACCTGCTCAATCCGGCGCAGGAACGTCTCGTGTGGCGGGAGGTAATCGAGCGAAGCGGCGAAACGGGTGCGCTGCTGCGCCCGGCGGCCGCGGCCGAGAGTGCGCAGACCGCACACCGGCTGTGCAGCGACTGGCAGCTGGACGAACACCCACTTGAGGCCCTTGGCGGCGGCGAGACGCGGACATTCCTTAAATGGCGTCGCGCATTCGAGGCCGAACTGGCGCAACGCCAGCTGCTCAGCACGGCAGGCCTGACATCGCTGATCGCCGAGGCGTATGCGAACGACGCGCTGACGCCGCCGCGCAGCCTGGTGCACAGCGGCTTCGATGCCCTGTCACCTGCGCAACACGGGTTGTTCGAACGCCTGCAGCACAAGGGCTGCAAGGTATGCGCACACGACAACTGCGGTGCAGCGGCGGAACAGATACGCGTCGAGGCGACTGACGCCGACGATGAGATCCGCCTGGCCGCCACCTGGGCACGTGAGCAGCTGGCCACTCGGGAACAGCCGCGGATCGCCATCGTCTCGACGCAGTTGGCCCAGCAGAGGCGCGATCTCGAACGCGTGTTCACAGAGATCCTGACCCCTGCCGCCTACCTGGCGCCTGACAGCGTGCAGAACTGTTTCAACATCTCGCTCGGCGAGCCGTTATCGGATCGCCCCCTGGTTGCGCATGCATTGCTGGCACTGGACCTGCTGTGTGGCGAACAGCCGCTGAACCTCGTCGGGCAGTTGCTGCGCAGCCCGTTTATCGGCAGTCACCAGGCCGAGTGGGAAGGCCGCGCCCTGCTCGATGCGATGCTGCGCAGGGAGGGCATGCCGCGTATCGACCTGCACCGCCTGCGACACCGCCTCAACCACCTCGATCGTGACGACCCGCGCCATTGTCCGGACCTCGCCGCACGCCTCGAGGCGCTCACGCAGCGCCGGGACAAGCTGCCAGGCACCGACTCGCCGAGCCATTGGGCGCAACACCTTCGGCAGCTGCTGAACCTGTTGGGCTGGCCCGGGGAGCAGACCCTGAACAGTGACGAGTTCCAGCAGGTCGAACGCCTGCATCGGCTGTTCAGCGAGCTCGCCACGCTCGGCAAGGTACGACCGCGCATGCGTCTGGGCGAGGCCGTCAGCCAATTGCGCGCCCTGGCCCGCGACACGGTGTTCCAGGCACAGTCCGCGGTCACACCGGTACAGGTCCTCGGCCCGCTGGAGGCCGCAGGCATGGCGTTCGATGCCGTCTGGCTGCTCGGCATGCACGACCAGAACTGGCCACCTGCACCGCGTCCGGATCCGCTGCTGCCCACGCAACTGCAACGAGACCTCGGTATGCCGCACGCGTCGGCGGCACGTGAGCTCGAATTCGCCCACACCCTGCTCGACCGTCTGCTGCATGACACCCGGATGATCATCGCCAGCCATGCGCGCAGCGATGGTGACCGTGTCCTGCGCGTCAGCCCGCTGGTACGCGACTGGCCTTCTGTCCCACGGTCGGCAATCGCACCGCCGGATCCGGCGGGACTGCATGCGGCCTGCACCGCCGTCGATCGGCGCGAGGCGCTGCCGCCGGCCCAGGCGAGTCGGGCACCGGCCGAGGTCCGTGGCGGCGCCTCACTGCTGGGCGCGCAGGCCAACTGCCCTTTCCGCGCGGTGGCACAGTATCGCCTCGGCGCCACGCCGCTCGACGAACCCAGCCATGCCGCCGATGGGGCATTGCTGGGTCGATTGATCCACGAACTGCTGCAGCGGGTGTGGCAGGTGTTGCACGCCTCGCATTCGCTCGCGGCGCTCGATGAGTCCGGTCTGCAGGCCCTGGTCGCACCACTCGCCGCAGCGACGCTCGAGGATATCGGACGGCGCCGTCCTGATCTGTTCACGCCGCGTTTTCGCAGTATCGAGGCCCTACGCCTGACACGCCTGGTGATCGACTGGCTGAACGTCGAACGCGCACGCGCCCAGGGGTTCGAGGTGGTCGCGCTGGAGCAGGATCAGGTTTTCGAAATCGCGGGGCTGCGGCTGTCGATGCGCATCGACCGCGTGGACCGGCTGGGCGACGGCAGTCTCGCGATCATCGACTACAAGACCGGCCGCAAGGTCAGCAATGCCGGCTGGTTCGACGAGCGCCTGACCGAACCGCAGTTGCCGCTGTACTGCGTGCAGGGCGGCAACGACGTCAGCGCAGTGCTGCTGGCGCGTGTCAGGCGGGATGACAAGGGCTGCGGCTTCGTCGGACTGAGCCGCGAACCCGGGGCCGCGCCAGGCCTGACCACACCCGAACAGGCCGAAGACGGCACCGACTGGACCGCGCTGCTGACCCGATGGCAGCACGCACTGAACAGCCTCGCGTGCGAGATCGCCGACGGCCGCGCAGACCCTACGCCATCACCGCAGGCCTGCGAATTCTGCCCGCTGGGAGCCTTGTGCCGGGTGCGCGATATGCTGCTGGAGGACAACGGTGACTGAGCAAACGATTGCCGATGCCGCCGAGCGCGAACGCGCCCTTGACGTCAGCCGGTCTTTCATCGTCCAGGCGCCGGCCGGTTCGGGCAAGACCGAACTGCTGACGCAGCGCTTTCTGTGCCTGCTGGCTGAGGTACGGCATCCGGAAGAGATCTATGCCATCACCTTCACCCGCAAGGCCGCGGCGGAGATGCGCAACCGCATCCTGGCCGCGCTCGACGCTGCTGGCGATGAGCAACCCACACAACCGCACCGCCGCCGCACCTGGCAGCTGGCGCGCGCCGCCCTGGCGCAGGATGCCCGCCAGGGCTGGCAGATCGCCAGCAATCCGAACCGGCTGCGTGTCCAGACATTCGACAGCCTGAGCCACGCGCTGGCGCGGCAGATGCCGCTGCTGTCCGCACTGGGTGCTGCCCCCGGCACCAGCGAGCAACCGGCAAACTACTACCGCGAGGCGGCGCGCGCCACGCTGCGCATGCTCGATGACGACACACTGGGGCCGCACGTCGAACGCCTGCTGGTCCACCTCGACAACCGCCAGGGTCAACTCGAAGACCTGCTGTGCGGCATGCTGGCACGACGCGAACAGTGGCTGGGACATACCCTCGCTGCCCCGCAGCGCAGTGACATCGAGGAGGCACTCGATGACGCCGTGACCTCGCACCTGCGGCAGTTGCACGACGCCTGCGGACCGGGCCTGCTGCAGCAGTTGTGCGACATCGCACACCATGCGGCGGACCGGCTGGATCCCACTCGAGCGGGCACACCCGAACCCGATTCACTCGGTGCCTGGCGCGAGTATGCCGCAGTACCCGGCACACAGTGGTCTGCGCTGCCGCAGTGGCTCGGCCTGGCCGAACTGGTGCTGACCCGCGGCAACACGCCCCGCAAGCAGTGGAATGCCGACATCGGCTTTCCGGCGCCGAGCGAGGCAGGTATCGGGGCTGCCACGAAGGCGCAACGCCAACAGGACAAGGCGTCGATCAGGGAGCTGTGTGAACAGCTGTATGCCGATGAAGAGGCAGTCGCCTTGTGGGCGGGGTTGCGCGTGCTGCCGCAAAGCGGTCTGGACGCGCAGCAACAGGCGGTACTGAACAGCCTGTTTGCGGTGCTGCTGCACGCGGCAACGGAGTTGCAACTGGTATTCGCAGACAATGGCGAAGTGGATTTCGCCGAGATCCAGATGCGCGCACGCCGCGCCCTGGGCAGCCCGGACGAACCAACAGACCTGGCACTGAGTCTCGACTACCGGCTGCAACACCTGCTGGTCGACGAGTTCCAGGACACCTCCAGCAGCCAGTACCAGTTGCTTGCCACCCTGACCGCCGGCTGGCAGCAGGGCGATGGCCGCACGCTGTTCGCGGTCGGCGACCCGATGCAGTCGATCTACCGCTTTCGCGAGGCCGAGGTCGGCCTCTACCTGAGCGCCCGCGAACATGGCATCGGTCAGCTCAGACTCACAGCGCTGCGGCTGCAGGTGAACTTCCGTTCGACCGGTGCGATCGTCGACTGGGTCAACGCGGCGTTTCCGGTGATCCTTCCGCACAGTGAGGATCCGGGACGCGGCGCCGTGCCGTACTCGGCCGCCATCGCGCTGGACGTGCATAAAGACCCGCTGGCGGTGCAGGTACACCCCTTCGCTGCCAGTGACACCCGGGCGGAAGCAGCTCACGTGCTCGAACTGGTGAGGGCCGCGCTGCGCGAAACCGCAGATGGTCAGGTGGCCGTGCTGGCCCGCGCCCGCAGCCACCTGCACGCGATCGCGCTGGCGCTCAAGGAGGCGGGGATCGCGTTCCAGGCGGTCGACGTCGACCCGCTGGCACTGCAGCCGGTGGTGCGCGACCTGTACCACCTGACCCGGGCGCTGCTGCATCCGGCCGACCGTCTCGCGTGGATGGTGGTGCTGCGCGCTCCCTGGCTCGGGCTCGGGCTGCCCGACCTGCTGACAATCGCCGAGGCATCACCCCGCTGCATTCCGGCCCGGCTGCGCGACCCCGCGGTGCAGGCGGCACTGAGTACCGACGGGCGCGCCCGGGTCGAGCGCCTGCTGCAGATCCTCGACCGCCAGTTGCCGGCACGCGGCCGGCGGCCTCTGCGCCAATGGGTCGAGGGGATCTGGCTGCGTCTTGGTGGCCTGGCAGTGGCCACGACTGTGGCGCTGCCCGACGCCCAGGCCTACCTGCGGCTGCTCGATCTCCACGAACAGGCCGGCGGGCTGTTCGACTTTGCGGAGCTGGAGGCGGCGCTGGCGCGCCTGTACGCAACCCCGGACAGCCACGCCGACGGACGCGTCCAGCTGATGACCATGCACAAGGCCAAGGGACTCGAATTCGATACCGTGATCCTGCCCGGCCTCGGCCGCCGCCCGCGCGGCAGCATTGCCGAGCTGCTGTACTGGCTGGAGCGCACCGGCGCTGACGGTCGCACCCGGCTGTTGATGGCACCGATCCGCGCCTCCGAGCAGGCCGCCGATCCGATCTCCGGCTACCTGCGTGAACTCGACCGGGACAAGGGCCGCCTCGAGACCTCGCGCCTGCTCTACGTCGCGGCCACACGCGCCAAGCGACGCCTGCACCTGCTCGGGCACATCACGTTCAACAGCAAGGGAGACGCCGGCAAGCCGGTCGCCGATTCCCTGCTGGAGAAACTCTGGCCGGTGATCGGGGACGCTTTCACGCCGCTGCAGGCGCCACCGGCGACAAGGGCCGATCTCCCGGCCGTCAACGCAGCGGCTTTGTGGCGCCTGCCGGCAGACTGGCGACCGGCGGGCGCCACACTGTCCTCCGTGACGACCGCCCCACCCGACACCGGGGCAGTGCTGGCCGACGTCGATTTCGACTGGGCCGGTGACACCGCAAGACACGTCGGCACCCTGGTCCACCGGCACCTCGAACAGATTGCCACGCAGGGCCCCGAACACTGGACACCGGAGCGGATCGCCGGTCTGCAAAAAGGGGTCAGGCTGGGCCTGCGCAACCTGGGCGTCGACGCCGACGAGGTGGAGCAAGCGGTGACCAGGACACTGCGCGCCCTGCAACAGACGCTTGCCCATGAAACCGGACGCTGGATACTCGATGCACACAAGGATGCGCGCTGCGAATGGCCACTCACGTTCGCCGAACAGACAGCCCGCCACTATGTGATCGACCGCAGCTTTGTCGATCCAAAGGGAGTGCGCTGGATCATCGACTACAAGACCGGTGAACACCTCGACGGCGACCGAGATGCCTTCCTCGACAGCGAACAGGAACGTTACCGCGCGCAGCTCGAGAACTATGGACGTATCGTGCGTGCTCTCGAAGACCGCCCGATCCGCCTCGCCCTGTACTTTCCGCTGTTCCCGGACTGGCGGGTCTGGGACTATGCCGGCTGATCAGGTGATGGTGAAACAACGGACCGGCCGGACGACATGGCACTGAACGATGAATACCAACGCATCGGGACACTGCTCGCCAGGCGGCTCGGTGGTCCGGCGATCGGCGGTCTGTACCTGCCCGCGCCGGTGGCCGATGAGACCTTTCGCGACGAGTTCGGCTTCGTGTTCCTCGACGATGGCAGCGTCGGTCCCTTCTACGTCAGCCTGGGCGAACTGCTGAGGCAACTGTGGCAACGCCACCCGCACCCGGCAGATTATTGCGGTGACGTCGCCTCGCTGCTGCAGGGCTTTGCACACGGCGATCCGGCAGGTCGCGCGCTCGCCGTTGGTACCTATAACGCGCTGAGCGCCAGCCTGTATCGGCGCGCCGGCTTCGAGCCACCCGAACGCGACCGCAAGGCCGGCCTGGGCGACACGGCGCCGGGTGACCTGATCGGCATGGTCGGCTATTTCTCGCCGCTGGTGGAGCGCCTGATCGCCAGCGGCTGCAATGTGCTGGTACTGGAAAAATCGCCGCAGCGCGTCACCCCGCACGCCGCGGTCAGTGCCACCGCGGACCCGCGTGATCTGCGTGCCTGCCGGCAGGTGCTGTGCACCGCGTCGACGCTGATCAACGACACGCTCGACGGGTTGCTCGACACGCTGGCGGGAAACACACCGGTTACCCTGATCGGCCCAAGCGGCAGCGGCCTGCCGGACCCGTTGTTTGCCTGCGGCGTGACCGCGGTCGGCGGCGTCGGCTTCGCCAGCCGTGAGCAGCTGGTGGCGCAACTGGCGCAGGCAGTACCCTGGGGCAGCGCCGGGCGCAAATACCAGCTCGACGCCGTCGACTATCCCGGGCTGAACGCGCTGCTCGACCGGCTACCGAACGGTCGTGCGGACACCGACCAGACGTAACGCGACCAGCACGGCATCCACCTGCTCCCACCCTAGGGTCACGCGTTGTGCGCCATTGATCAGGTGATGGCAATCGAGGTGCAGCTGCTCGAACACCGGGGCAAGGCACTGAGCGGCCAGCGTCGCCCGGATGGTCCGCGGCACCAGCTCCTGCACTGTGCCGACGAAATACAGCTGTGAGGTGCCACCGTCGTAGAACACGCGGCGCGCATCGAGATTGAAGAAGATTTCGTTGGCGTTGACGACCGGCGCGATCGCGCGGTCCTGCTTTGTGCAGGCGGCTATCGTGGACGCACTGACCGGGCCTGTGCCACCGGGCATGAGGACTCCCCCTTCTCTGACGGCGGGCGGGGCAAGCCGGGGTGCGACCTTCTGCGCACCTGCTGGTCCCGATGCGCCAAGCATACCCTGGAAGACCCGGGTACGCCTCCGGCCCGTCGGGCGGCTCAGGCCGCGCCGCAGTGTCTGTCCTTCAAGATCGACGGCACGCTCCAGCCGCGGCGCTGCAACGCCGTCGCCAGTCGACGCGCCAGCAGCGCCACCATCGGGCAAAGGTGGGCAACGATGCGCTGCGAGACCTTACGCGTGATCGAGTTCGGCCCCATGTAGAGATCGAACGCGATGCTCATCGCCATGCCGCCCAGGATGCCGAGTGGCATCGCCTCGGTCAGCCCGCCGAGCAGCCCGCCATAGGCCAGGGGAACAAACCGGACCAGCGCACGCGACGTCGCCTCAGCGGAATCCTCGGACAACTCGTGGCTGTACTCGACGTATTGATCGTGGTGTGTCTTATCGTCGGGCGCTGGGAAATCGACGATCTCCAGCGTCTCGAAGTCCGGGATGTCCTTATCGATTTTCGTCTCTGTTGACATAGTCTTGCACCTCTATCCCGGGTTACCGGCAGACCGTGAGCGGGTGTCGATTGACGTCCGTTGAACGTTCTGTTCGGCGAATTGTTGCAATGCAATATAGGCCCTGCAATGACATTAATCAAGTATTTGGCATATTACTAATATATATCCCAAGGCCTTGAGAAGCGCACGCTTTCATTGGGGCTGGACATTGCGGCGCACGCGCCGGCTCCGATCTGCACACGGTGGTAACATCGCCCGATGCCGCACGTCATCGTCGACCCCGAATCCACTTCCCTGCAGGAGCGCTTCGCGCTGATCAAGACGCCACGCAAATCACGTAAGCGTTACCCCGAAGGCTGCGTCGAGATCGTCGAATCGCCTGACGCCGCGCGCGCGGCCGCCGACAGCAGCAGGAACCTGCATCCCGCGGTGGTCTACGGCCCGTCAGTCTCTTCGGAGAGCCAGCGCATCTATTACCTGGTGCGCTGGCTGTAAGGGCATACCCGGCGTTTCCCGCCACCTCTTGAAATAGCAGTGATCGCCCCTAAATCGGGGGTACGGGCGCCGCACGGGCCCGTCGATCCGGCGGTTCGAATGAACGCCACTCAAACCTTGTTGCTTATTTCAGAGGACAACACCATGACTGCATTTGATTTCACCCCCCTGTTCCGCACTGCCATCGGTTTCGACCGCCTGGCACAGGCACTCGAATCGGCCAATCGGGCCGACGCCGGTGGCTACCCCCCGTACAACATCGAGCTGACGGGCGAGGACAAGTACCGGATCACCATGGCGGTGGCCGGCTTCAGTGCCGATGAGATCGAGATCGAGGCCAAGGAGAACCTGCTCAGCGTCAGCGGCCGCAAAGGTGCCGACGTTGCCGACCGCCGGTTCCTCCACCAGGGAATCGCCAAGCGCAATTTCGATCGCGCCTACCAGCTGGCAGACTACGTGCGCGTCAGTGGCGCCGACCTCAAGGATGGCCTGCTGCACATCGACCTGGTGCGTGAGGTCCCTGAATCGATGAAACCGCGACGTATCGAGATCCGTGGCGGCGACGAGCGGCTGATTGCAGGCAGCGACGAGCCGCAGGAGGCGGCCGCCTGATCAAGCCATGACCCAATCGCCCCGGCAGCCCACCTGCCGGGGCGCTCCACCGGGATGTCAGCATGACCCTGCACAATGCCCGTTTTTTGCTGTTCGCCTGCCTGCTGCTGGCCGTACTGCCCGCCCGTGCAGCACTGCCGGTCCAGGTCGACGACACACCGCTGCCCAGTCTTGCGCCGATGCTGGAGAAGATCACACCGGCGGTGGTGAACATCTCGACCGTGAGCCTGGTGCGCACCGAGAACCACCCGCTGTTGCGCGACCCGGTATTTCGCTGGTTTTTCGAGCTCCCGCGCGACGCGCAGCGCAAACGCAGTCAGAGCCTGGGGTCGGGCGTGATCGTGGACGCCAAGCTCGGACACGTGCTGACCAACCACCACGTAATCGAGCAGGCTGACGAGATCCGCGTGACCACCAACGATGGTCGCGAACTGAAGGCCGAACTGCTCGGCGCCGACCCGGAGATCGACATCGCACTGCTGCAGATCCCGGCCGACAACCTCAAGGAAATCCCCCTGGCCGACTCCCGGCAGCTGCGTGTCGGCGACTTCGTGGTGGCCATCGGCAACCCGTTCGGGCTCAGCCAGACCGTGACCTCAGGGATCGTCAGCGCGCTCGGGCGCAGCGGCCTGGGGATCGAGGGCTATGAAAACTTCATCCAGACCGACGCCTCGATCAACCCGGGCAACTCGGGTGGCCCACTGGTCAACCTGCGGGGCGAACTGGTCGGGATCAACACCGCCATCCTGGCGCCCAACGGTGGCAATGTAGGAATCGGTTTCGCCATCCCGATCAACATGGCCGAGGCGATCAGACGCCAGATCGCCGAGCACGGTGGCGTGTTGCGTGGCGTATTCGGCGCGACGGTGCAGAACCTGACGCCCGATCTGACTCGTGCCCTGGATCTCCCCGCCGGCAGCCGAGGTGCAGTGGTCAGCGGCGTTGAATCGGGATCGGCCGCCGCGCGCGCGGGATTGCGTGCCGGCGATCTTATTGTCCAGCTGAACGGACAGCCGATCGGTAACGCCACCGATCTGAATACGACGCTGGCACTGCTGCGCGTAGGCGAACGCATCACGCTGGGCATCATGCGTGACGGTCAACCACGCACCATGAGTGCGCAGATCGCCGACCCTTACGCCGATTTCGTCGACGGCAGGACCATCGGCCGCCAGCTGCGCGGCGCGCGCCTTGGCGAGGTTGTGGACGAGTCGAGCCTCGGCACCAACCCCGGGATCGCGGTCGGCCCGGTGGTCGAGGACAGCGATGCCTGGCGCAGCGGGCTGCGCGAAGGTGATGTGCTTTTCCAGGTCAATCACATTCGGGTCAGGTCGCTGCAGGCGTTGCAGGAAGCTGCAGTGGACGGCATCAGTCAGATCAAGCTGCGGCGCGGCAACCGCCTGGTCACCCTGGTATCGCGTTGAGCGTCGCCGGCTACAATCACCACTCACGCACCCGGTCGCGCCGCACATCGTCGTAAAGCCCGGCTGATTCGATCCCACGCTGCCAGGAGGAAATCGCGATGAAGGCCGTCGGCTACCGACAATCGCTTCCGATCACCCACGAACAGTCCCTGCTCGACCTGCAACTGCCTGACCCGAAACCGGGCCCGCGCGATCTGCTGGTGCAGGTCAGGGCGGTCTCGGTCAACCCGGTGGATGCCAAGGTGCGGATGCGCAGCGCACCGGCCGACGGCGAGGCCAAGGTCCTGGGCTGGGACGCCAGCGGCGTGGTCCTCGAGACCGGCGCCGAGGTGACCTTGTTCCGGCCAGGTGACGAGGTGTGGTACGCGGGATCGATCACGCGCCAGGGCAGCAACGCGGAACTGCACCTGGTGGATGAACGCATTGTCGGCAGCAAACCCCGATCGCTGGACTTCGCCCAGGCCGCTGCCCTGCCACTGACCAGCATCACCGCCTGGGAACTGCTTTTCGAACGCCTGCAGGTGCCGTCAGGCAAGGCACACAGCAATGACTCACTGCTGATTGTCGGTGCCGCGGGCGGTGTCGGATCAATCCTGACCCAACTGGCGAGTCGGCTCACCGGCCTGCACGTCATCGGCACCGCCTCGCGCCCCGAGACCGCCGAATGGGTCCGCACACTGGGCGCCCATGCGGTGATCGATCACAGCCACCCGCTTTCGGAGGAACTGCATCGCATCGGCATCGACGGCGTGTCGCATGTCGCGAGCCTCACCAAGACAGACCTGCACTTCGCCGAGATCGTCAAGGCCCTGACCCCGCAAGGCCGATTTGCACTGATCGACGATCCGGGCTCGATCGATGTCGCCCAACTCAAACAAAAGAGCCTGTCATTGCACTGGGAGCTGATGTTTACCCGGTCGATGTTCGAGACCGCCGATATGATCGCCCAGCATCGCCTGCTGTGCGAGGTGGCGGCACTGGTGGACGCTGGCATCCTCCGTACCACGGTCGCCGAGCATCTTGGCCCGATCGATGCGCACAACCTCAAACGCGCGCATAAGCTGATCGAAAGCGGCAGGTCGCGGGGTAAGATCGTGCTCGAGGGTTTTTGATCGGTTGCAGGATCGACTATGCAGTTTTTGAACGGCATCACGCTGTTACTGATATTCCAGCTGATCGGCGAATTCGGCGCGCGCCTGCTGGATATCCCGGTACCCGGACCGGTGGTCGGCATGCTGCTGCTATTCCTCACCCTGATCGCACGCCGCTCGGTGGCGCCGTCGCTGGAAACCGCGTCCGGTGCATTGCTCGGCCACCTGTCTTTGCTGTTCGTACCGGCAGGCGTGGGCATGATGATTCATTTCGAACGCATCGCCGGCGAATGGCTGCCGATCGCGGTCGCGTTGCTCGGCAGCACCGTGATCACAATGCTCGCAAGCGCGTTGATCATGGCCGGCACCAGCCGGCTGTTTGCGCCCGGGGACAGACAGGATGACTGACGACGGCATCGCCACGATCTGGGTCTATCTGTCGACCACGCCGCTGCTTGGACTGACCATCACGCTGGTAGCCTACGGCATCGCCTATCGCGCCTACCTTTGGTCCGGATCCAACCCGCTGCTGCACCCGGTGGTGTCGGCAGTCACGCTGCTGATCCTGTTCCTGGTTGGCACCGACACCCCCTACGAGGCCTACTTTGCCGGTGGCCAGTTCGTGCACTTCCTGCTGGGCCCGGCGACCGTGGCGCTGGCGATACCGCTGTATCAGCAGTTGCCGAAGATCCGACGCTTGTGGCTGCCGGTACTGATCACGCTCGTTTCGGGTGTCACGATCGGCGCGCTGAGTTCGGTCGCCCTCGCCAGGCTGTTCGGCGCAACCTTGCAGACGCAAATGTCACTGGCGCCCAAGTCGGTAACGGCACCCGTGGCCATGGGTATATCGGAACAGATCG
>ERZ795048.1506-NODE-1506-length-20642-cov-15.190266_pt1 | contig 20642 bp, 15 predicted proteins | sample MGYA00375132_ERZ795048 | MGnify/ENA primary metagenome ERZ795048 (study PRJEB30177, sample SAMN05720225) | activated sludge metagenome | isolation source: Anaerobic digester | place: Hong Kong | collected 2014-12-17 ... | reverse complement strand
TGAGCGATATCACGGAGATATTTCTGTGCATACGGGATGATATCACTGTCAGGATACCCCTTGATCAGCCGCTGAAGGACCTTGACTGCCTTCTCAGGACTGAGCAGCTTCTCATAAAACACATTGGCTGCGAGGAAGTATGCCTTGGGTACGAGCGGGTCATGGGGCGAGGCCTTGATAAATCGGTTGTAGACCCCCAGAGCTCCCATGAAGTTTCCCTGCTCATTCATTGAACCGGCTATCCTGAACAGCGCGGTTGCATGAGGGGAAAACGAAGAATCCAGGGCTGCGCATTCCAGATACACCTCTCTCATGGTGTCTCTCTTATCGCTCCTGAGGAGAAGGTCCAGATACCCCTTGGCATGTTCGAGCATCTCTTTTGTACGTTCCTTCAGCTTTAAGAGGTTGTAGTAGCGTTCTGCAAGATCAAGGCTCTTTATCTCACCTTGTGTCTCTGACTGGATAAGGGTTATTGCATCATCCAGCTTGCCTTCTTTAATCAGCACATTTGTCTGATTGATGAGGTCCTGTGTACTTCCCTGTTCAGCCCCTGTTGGTTTCTCACATACATCCTGGGTCTCGAAGTCCACATCATAGCCTATGGTATCGTGGTGCTGCAGGATGAGATAACCCATGAGATGATGTGCCACGATCGTGTAGTAGCAGTTTACCATGGCAAATATGAATATGAGGAGGATCCTCGGCACAAAAGGCTGGGCAAGATACACCACGGTTGCAGGTGCGCAGTAGAGTATGAAGAGAAAGAGATACATCAATAAATAAGACGGTCCTATCCTCCAGGCCATACGCACCGATATGGAGGGATTGATCGCACTCAAAAGGCTCCCGGATGTTGCCAGGACGATAACCACCGCAGGATAGATCAGGAGCAGGAAGACAACAATAATCCCGAAAAGGATCATCCCGAAAGCAGCCCCCATACCTATGATGACCGGCATGATGAAGACAAAGGATACGATTAATGCGAGAAAGAACAGTATGCCCAGTGTCCAGTATTTGACCACCACGCCGAAATCCTCCGAGATGGTACGCTCGTTGATCTCCGGCGGCTTCATGTTGCCCTGGGCGGTATCCTTGATTATGGTGAATCCGTATTTCAGCAGCACGCCGAACAGGAGTGTCTGGATAAGTTTGCTCAGCAGGCCGGGTGCGCTGAACAGTGTCATGAAGATCGACAGTACGACGATGAAGATGACCACCTGGGTGGTAAACGGATAGGCAAAGAACTTCGGTATCCGGTTCCAGAACGGCTCCACCACATTTTCGATGGCAAGCTGCTGCGCAACGCTTTTGCAATTCGGGCACACATACATGATGGTCTTTTTATTAAACCCGCTCAGATCGCGCCTGCTGATACAGTCTGAACAAAAATATTTTTCGCAGCTCTCACAATACCACAGAGCCGGCCTTGTCGGATGATAGGTACAGTATGTTTTTTCCATATGATAACTCCCTGGTACCTGGCAGATTCTTGGGAGCCTGGTTAAGCCTGCAGACCAAATACCGCCCGTCTTTATCGGTTCTATCGTCACTATCGCCTTGTTTTCTTGAGGTAAAATATGGATTTGGCTTCAGAAACGGTCAGGATCGACAGGTCTTGCCCGGACAATCAGGAGGGCTGATATCACGATGATGCAATAATTGATTGGAAGAGTGTTGGAATAGCTGCGGAAAAGAAATTGGTATTTCTCCCAATACTCCCCCGCCATAGCGGGATCTTCGACAGTACTCCATCACTCCATTTTATCAACCGATTATTTTCCCTCCCTTGTTGACTGCAGTTCAAAGGAGGATTATCTTAATGAAAAGGATGTATTGCATCTGTGAATAACAATAGATTGCTGAGGGGCGACTAATCAGTGTGAACCATAAAAATACATATAGGGGAGGTTAAGTATGGAAGAATGGTTGCCAAAGGTCGTAGAGTTGATCACTTTTTACGGGATCAAGATTATTGCTGCGCTGGTTGTCTTCATTGTAGGACGGTGGATCGCCAAGGGTGTTGAGAAACTGACCGCCAAGGTCCTCACCAAAAGAAATGTGGACCCGACCATCGTGTCATTTGTCGAGCATCTGGTCTACATCGCTCTGATCACCTTTGTCATCATAGCCGCTCTGGCCCAGCTCGGGATACAGACGACGTCATTCATAGCGGTCATCGGTGCCGCTGGCCTGGCAATCGGTCTGGCCCTGCAGGGCTCTCTTGCAAATTTTGCGGCCGGTTTTCTCATGATCATCTTCAGGCCGTTCAAGGCAGGTGATTATATCGAAGGCGGCGGAGCAGTCGGAACAGTGGAAAAGATAGAGGTGTTCACCACCACGCTCAAAACCGTGGACAACAAGGTGATTATCATTCCCAATGCAAAGATGATGGGAGACAACATCATCAATTATTCCGCAAAAGATACCAGACGGGTGGATCTGAACTTCGGGGTCAGCTATGGTGACGACATAGACAAGGTGAGAAAGATCCTGGCTGACGTGGTGGATAAAGAATCAAGGATCCTCAAAGACCCTGAAACCATGATCATTGTAAAGGAACTTGCGGACAGCAGCGTGAACTTTCAGGTGAGGGCCTGGGTGAAGACAGCAGACTACTGGGGTGTCTATTTCGATATGATCGAAACGGTGAAGAAACAGTTCGACGCAGCCGATATCTCCATCCCGTTCCCCCAGAGGGATGTTCATGTCTACGAGCACAAATAGAGGTGTGGATCCTCTCAGGAGACACAGGTGGTGAACCGGCAGGAAGGAGTTGGGAAACCGATTGCTTGCAGGGGACTGCATTGACATAAAAGGTGGCCCGCTTATACTTTAACCGTACACCCTTGAGGCAGGGTGTACGGATGCATCATTGATGGAGAAAGGAGGATGCATGGACGAAAAACAGCGCCTGGATGCCCTGGAAGTAGCCCTGAACAATGAGATGAGAGAGCGGGAGTTTTACCTCAAACATGCCGGAAGGACCAAGAACCCGGTGGGCAAGATCATGTTCCAGGAGATCGCGGATGAGGAACTGGAGCACTACCAGCGGCTCAAAGACCTGCACGAGAAATGGGAAAAAGCCGAGAAATGGCCCGCGACAATCCCCTTGAGCGTGAAGCAGACAAACATACAGGATATACTGAAGAATACCCTGAAAAAGGTTGATGAAATGCCTGAGGCCGATGATGACGATCTCAAGGCCATCGAGATCGCTGTCGAGTTCGAGGCCAAGGGTTCCGAGTTCTATGCAGCGCTCAGGGATGCATGTACCGATCCGAAGGAAAAGGCCTTTTTCGGCCTTCTTGCCGGGATCGAGCGCGAACACTACCTTTCCCTCAAGGACACGGAAGAGTATATGAAAGATCCTGAGTCATGGTTTACCAAATCAGAACATCATAGTCTGGATGGTGCATGATCGTATCTAAGATATGATCGCTTCAGCAGGTAAAGGTCTTTTCGGATAAGAAAGGTTGTAAGCGCAGGAGAGAGGTGCACGTATTGTGGGTAATGACGAGAGGACACCGGCAGAAGACCTTTCCTCCATCGTTATCGTATCCGGGGGTGCAGGTGCCAGTGCCGAACAGGTAGTACATACGGTTCTGGCGCAGTTTCCATCGGCAACGCTGCCTGTCGTCACTGTTGCCAATGTGCGTTCAATCCAGCAGATCAGAGATGTTGTGGATCAGGTCAGGGCTCATGGCGGGTTCATCGTTCATACCCTGGTGGATGGTGCCTTGAGAGATGCCATGAACTCTTTCGGAAATGACAGCGGCATCGTGACCATAGACCTCATGGGAGAACTGTTGGACACCCTGGGTGCGGTACTCGGCCAGGAGCCTCTGGGTGAACCCGGTCTGTACAGACAGTTGAACAGGGAATATTTTGAACGGGTGGCTGCCATAGAATTTTCCATGGCTCACGACGACGGGAGAAACACCCATGAACTGGACAGAGCAGACATCGTACTGCTCGGGGTGTCCCGGGTTGGTAAGACACCATTGAGCATGTACCTCTCGGTCCTGGGATGGAAGGTCGCAAATGTACCGTTCATTAAAGACCAGCCACTGCCCGGCGAGGTGTTTGAGATCGAACGGGGACGTGTCATCGGTCTCGCCATTGACCCGCAGCGCCTGATCAATCACCGGAAAATCCGTCATGAACGCATTGCCGGCACGCAGCCTTCCACCTACATGGATCCGGGAATGATCTTCGAGGAATTGGAGCAATCGCGCAGGCTGTTCAGACAAAAGGGGTTCTCCGTGATAGATATCTCCAACAAACCGCTCGAGACAAGTGCGGATGAGATCATCGCCCTGATATCCAAGCGGTTCTCTCAGCAACGGCACTGAATGAACGACCCCTCCCTATAAAAGAAGTAACCGCATGCAGCCATAATTTCACACCTATATCCATCATCAGGCACAGAACTCTGTTCAGCACAGTATCCGGGGGTCTTCTATGCTCTTTGTCCGATCTGGAAAATTCCAATCATTTTATTGACATGCTGCGTGTGCCGTGATAATTTTTCTTGCATTGAGGGATGATGTCCGGGGCATGCTGAGATGTGGGCCAACCCTTCACAGACCTTGGATGTACAAGCATCCACCACACCATTAATGCCCCGGGATTGTAAAGAGGGGTTTCTCTATAGCTTTTGTGTAGCACTGACTCACCATGATTCTTGATCACTTGAGGGATAGATTATCTAAGGGGGAGGGCTTTATGAGAACAATTGCCATTATCAATCAAAAGGGCGGGTGTGGTAAAACCACGACAGCAATCAATCTTGCTTCATGTCTTGCTCATCAGAAGAAAAAGGTCTTGCTGGTGGATATGGATCCCCAGGCACATGCAACATTAGGCCTGGGGCTGATACCCGGTGAATACGACAGAAGTGTGTACGATCTTCTCATCGGCAAGGATCATGACGTCATTGCGCCGGGTGATGTCATACTGGAGATTTCTTCCCTGCTGCATCTTCTGCCGTCAGATGTCATGCTCTCCGCGGCAGAGCCTATCCTGCTCCAGAGGGATTACCGGGAGTATTACCTTTCCGATATCCTTACACCTTTTTCCGGGAAGTATGATTTCATCATCATCGATTGTCCTCCGAATATCGGGATACTTACCTTTAATGCCCTGTTCGCCTGTTCCGAGGTGATCATACCCATTGAAAGCGGGTTGTTTGCCCTGCACGGCCTGTCGAAACTCATGGAGACCATCGATCTCGTCAATATGAAGAGGAGCCAGAAGATTACGGTAAACGCTCTGGCCACCTTGTTTGACCGCAGGACAAGGATCGCCCACGAGTCCCTTGGCGAGATGAAACAGCTTCTGGGGGACAATGTCTTTACGACCGTGATCAACCAGAATGTCAGACTGAAAGAGGCTGCCGGCCATGGGAGAAGCATCCACGACTATGCAAAGGATTCGAGCGGCTACCGGGATTATATGGCGCTTGCCAAAGAGCTTATGAAGATGAAGGTCAAGAAACTCAACAAGACCCAGAGGGTCCACGTGCCCAGTCCTGTTGTAACCAACGAAGGGGTGCTCTTCTCCTATTATGCGCCGGAAGCCAAGAAGGTCAATGTCGTAGCGGATTTCAATGAATGGAAGGTGAACGATACCCCGCTGAATAATATCGAAGGTACCGGGCTGTGGCAAAAGCTCGTTCCGCTCACAAAAGGCAGGTATGAGTACAAGTTTTTCGTAGACGGCCATTGGCGTACCGATCCCGATAATCCCAACAAGGTGAATCGAGAGTTCGGAGAGAATTCGTATATTGAAATAGACTGATTATGGATGACAAACCCAGACTGGGCAGAGGCCTGGAGGAGGTCTCCCAGTTTTATCTCACCTCAGGCAGGAGAGACGAACCCGGACGGCAGATCAAGGCGATAAAGACCCATCCGATCAGATCGCCCATCAAGATATTCCATCCGGGCTCCAGCCTGATGCAGTCATGTTTCCTGGCCAATTTTGCCTTGGAGCTGGCCAGGAACCGCCTTCACGTATTTATCTGGGATTGTCTGGACCGGCACGAAAACAGTACCTGTGCCCTTATGAAGGACCTCATCCCTTCGTACAGGGATGCCGCTGCTGCAACGGCATCCCTGTACGGACTTCCTGATATCGTTATTTACAAACAGAGCAGCCATACGGATGATACGCCGGCAGGGCTCGTGACAACGCTGAGCACCCTGGAGGAGGAAGGGTGTCTCCTGGTAAATACATCCGGGTCCCTGACGGCAGTCCTGCCTGATGATCTGTCTGCAGATTGTATCGTGTTGACCCGTACAGACGAACACGCGCTTCTTCAGTGCTATGCATACATCAAGGTCATCCTGAAGAATACTTCCCCGGGAGATATATTCCTGATATTCGATGACCCCGGAGGAGACGAGGAGACAGAGGAACTCTTCAGCCGTTTTGCCCGGTTTATCGAACAGAAGCTGAATTTTCCCCTGCACTATCTCGGTTCGTTGCGTCATGACAGGTACCTCGAACAGTCCGTCGAGGAATCAAGACCACTGATGCTGTTTCAGGAACCCTCGGAGGCCAAAGAAGACCTGGCTTCCATCAGCAGGAGCTATCTGCTCAGCAGACAGGCAAAACAAGGCGGTTAAGGGTGCTATGACTCGGATTTTGAAACCAATTGCTGCGCAGGATGTCAAATACCTCCATCAGATCTGTGCCCAGTATTTTATGGGTGAGCGGGCGTTTCGTATTGTCGAATACAACCTCGGCAACACGTTTACCGGGAGTATCGATCTTCTGGCGAGTGATGACACTTCTGTATATCTCATCACCATCAACATCGCCGACTTTGCAGGTGCGCTGCTGCGTGCATTCACGGGATATCGATGGTTCAGGGAAAACCGGGAGTTCTTACAGAGGATCTATCCTCCCGAGGTTGTTGATATCGGCCTGCCGGTGCAGCTCATTATCCTGTCGCAGGATTATCCGCCGGAAATCCCTTCCATCGTGGATGAGGTGTGCTCTGTGCCGGTAGGGTTATACCGGTACCGGCTTTTCGGCCCGGCCCAGGATCCGGATATCTTTATCGAGGAAATTCAAAGCCCCGGAGGGATTCTCCCTGCTCAGGACGAAGAGCCGGATACCTTGCGGAAACGACTGAAGATAGAGGCTGCAAACCTGAGCGATGAAGACATCAGGGAGTTTCAACAGGCAATGCGCGGGTGAGAAAGCCTTTTAAAACCCCGGGTATGAGGTATAAGGTTTAAGGTCCAATCCGCTGCAGCGGAGAAGGAACGGCTTTCAGCCGTGTTTGTTTTAATGGAATTGAACGTACACTTCTGTGGCGGACAAGGCGTTCTGGTACGATATGCTGTCAAGCTATAGAGAATCTGCCTGTTTACCCTTAAGCCTTATAGCTGGAACCTTCCACCCTATACCTTATACCTTATACCTTGCACCCGATACCTCCAATACTCCAACACTCCAGTACTCCATTACTCCGGTTTTTTGCCAACACTCCTGTACTCCATTACTCCGGTTTTTCTGTATTTCCCGAGCGGTTCATTTCATGGTTTTCGCAATTATTATAGGTTTTATGTGTTCGGGTAAATGTTCGAAAACGGGAAGGGTTATCTTTCTTCTCCTGTGCCTGGCCGTACCCGTATCATCAGCACAGGAAGCTGATGATACCTATTCCCGGCACAGGGCAGAGATGGTGCGGGACCAGATCGAGAGCCGGGGGGTGTCGAACTCCGCGGTGCTCGATGCCATGCAAAAAGTGCCCAGGCATCTGTTCATCCCGGAAAATCTGCGGTCCCTGGCATACTATGACAACCCTCTGCCCATCGGTTTCGGGCAGACCATATCGCAACCTTTTATCGTGGCTTACATGACCGAGACGATTCAGCCCCAAGCGGGCCAGAAGATTCTCGAGATCGGGACCGGATCGGGATACCAGGCTGCTGTGCTGGCAGAGATCGTGGAGACGGTCTACACGATCGAGATTATTGACGAACTCGGTGAAGCAGCCGTTACCAGGTTGAAGGATCTTGGATACGAGAATGTGGAAACACGGATTGCCGACGGGTATTACGGCTGGGAGGATGTTGCTCCCTTCGATGCCATTGTGGTCACAGCTGCCGCAGAATATATTCCTCCTCTGCTTATCGAACAGCTCAAAGACGGGGGCAGGATGATCATACCGGTCGGTTCTCCCTTCATGGTCCAGATGCTCATGCTTGTGGAAAAGAAGGGCAGGGAAGTTACCACAGAGGGGCTCATGCCTGTGAGGTTCGTGCCGCTCAGGAGAAGCCGTTGATTCATGAACCGGTCAGGGTGGGTCGTATCTCCTTGGCAATCGGGGTGCTCTCTGCTGCGATAATCGCCTTTGAGCTGGTGCTCATGCAGATCCTCTCCATTGTGCAGTGGTACCATTTTGCATCCATGATCATCTCCGTGGCCCTCCTGGGATTCGGTGCCTCGGGAACGGTTCTCACGTTCTCAGCCGGATGGCTTCTGGAACGTTTTGATCGTGCACTTGCAGTACTGCTGATGGCAACCGGAGTGGCAATGTCCGTGGCCTTGTGGTGTTCACAACTTCAGGGCATCCGGTTCGATTCGTATCTCCTCTTTACCGGGCAATCCCACATCTGGCGTCTCTTGCTGACGTATCTGATATTCTTTGTGCCCTTTGTACTGGGTGCCACGGCAATCGGGCTGAGCTTTGTGGGCCTGAGCAGGCATATCGGCATGCTCTACTGTGCAAATCTCGTGGGCTCCGGCGCCGGAGCCGTAATCATCGTGATTCTCATGTGGCTGGTGTTTCCCGAGCGGCTCGTGGGTGTTCTCTCCCTGGCCTGTATCATCACAGGCATACTGTTCATACCCGGCGGGGGGCTGTTCAGGATGGTGGCCACCGCCGTGTCGTGTCTGATCCCTGTACTGTTATTTCTCCATCCTCCCGGTCTTCACGTTTCTGAATTCAAGGACATCAGCCGGGCCCTGGATCTGCCAGGTGCACGCATCGCACATGAGAAGTCTTCTCCTTTCGGTCTGGTCCAGATCGTTTCTTCCCCGGCCCTGAGATATGCACCCGGTGTATCGCTCATGTACACTCAGGAGGTCTCAGCCTCTGATGCGGTGTTCATCAACGGCGACTGGCTCGGACCTGTCGCTTCCATGGAGAGTGCACCGGTGATGGGTCATACGACATCTGCCGCGGCATATGCGATGGCACGGCGGGACAGGGTGTTGTTCCTGGATGCCGCTACCGGTACTGATATGTTTCTTGCCCTGGATAAGGGATCTCGCAGGATTACTGCAGTGGAGCCCAACGTGTCGGTCATGGAGGTTCTCGAGACATCTCTGAAGTCCTTTGTTCAGCAGCGGCAGGCCCGGCCGGAGATCACAGTGCTGAATACGAACTCCCGCGCATATCTCGCCTCTGACGCACAGTACTACGACCTTGTCGTGCTGCCGGGTGTTGGATCTTTCGGCGGTTCTTCCGGGCTGTTCGCATTGAAAGAACAGTATCTCCTTACCAGTGAGGCATTCTCAGAGGTCTGGGAAAGGCTCGGCCCTGAAGGTGTCATGATCATTACCTGCTGGATGGATTATCCCACCAGGAATCCCCTGAGAATTCTGGCCACCATTGTCGGTGTACTGGAGGACAGGGGGGTGCATGATCCCAAGGACTATATCGCAGCGGTCAGGGGATGGGCCACCATGACCTTTGTCATGAAGAGATCGCCCATCACTGAAGACGAACGGGAGCGTATCCGTGCGTTCTGTTCACAGATGCGGTTCGACCCGGCCATGCTCGCAGACATCTCGGCCGAAGAACGCATGCGGTATAACCGACTGGCCGATGACGCCCTGTTTACCCTCCTTGATGAGATTGTCTCCCCGGATAGAGACCGTCTCTATGAGTCATATGATTTTGCCGTCTATCCTGCCACCGATAACCGGCCGTTCTTTTCCCAATTCATAAGATTGCAGGGGATAACAAACCTCGCCAGACTATTCGGCACAGAGCGGGTACCGTTTTTCGAGCTTGGCTATGTAATTGTGCTCCTTACCCTGTTACAGGTCGGGTGTGCAGCCTTTGTGCTCATAGTACTGCCGCTGTTCGGCATTGGATGGAGAGGGGAAAACAGGGCAGGGGTCCTCATCTATTTCAGCAGCATCGCGGTGGGGTACATGTTCGTGGAGATTGTCCTGATACACCGTTTCATGCTCTACTTTGCCAACCCGGTCTATTCGGCCTCGGCTGTCATATCCGTGATGCTCATCTGTTCGGGCACCGGCAGTTACCTCTCGACAAGAGTGAATGTTGTGGACCGTTCCCTCGGCTTTATCCTCGGTGTGATCATCCTGGGAATCCTCATCGCCTCCTTCGGCCTCTCTTTTGTTGTCCAGGCAACTCTATCCATACCCGGGGTGGTCCGGTGGATAGCTGTCCTGATCATTATCTCCCCGCTTTGTGTGATAATGGGTTTCCCCTTTCCGGCAGGGATTATGCTGGTCAGGAGAAAAGATGCCGGCTCGCTACCCTGGGCATGGGGGATAAACGGGTGTTTTTCTGTCATGAGTGCAGTCCTTGCAACCATTATTGCAGTCGAAGCCGGTTTTACCGGTGTAATGCTCAGTGCTGCCGGAGCCTACGGCCTTGCGCTGCTGGCATACCTGTTCTGGTTTCGCAAACCATCTGTGGCCTGACGCTTGGGACATGGTATTTTCATGACAGGACTACAAAATCGAAGGGGAGGCTCTTATTATATAATCTTATAGTAAAAAGAATGATCCTCTACGCAGTGAAAAAAAGACAGGGAGGGATGCATCCGTGGATAGCAGGAGTCTTTTATCGGCATTGTTCGGGGAAGAGGATGCCCTCAAAAAGGGACTTACCCGCAGGGAGTTCATGTCCACCCAGGCAAAGGGCGCTTTGTTGTTTGCTGCTCTTTCATCAGGGCTTTATGTGCCCAGACGTGTTCTCGCAGCCGCTTCTCCCGATATCGTGGTTGTCAAAGGGAGCCCAGGCGCTGCCACCAGGGCGGCCGTGGGGCTTCTCGGCGGTATGGAAGCCTTTGTCAAACCCGGGAATAAGGTCGTGGTCAAGCCGAACATGAGTTTTGCCAGAGGGCCTGACAGTGCCACCAATACCGATCCCGAGGTGGTGCGGGAGATAGTAGCCATGTGCAGGGAGGCCGGGGCAGGCAAAATAAGCGTTGTTGACCATCCGCTTCGACCCAATGAGATGTGTGTGGAAGGGGTGAGAGATGCCTGCAGGGTTTTCCCTGACACGAATGTTCAGGCCCTTGAAGACAAGGATCTCTACCGGAAGACAGAACTGCCGCAGGCGGAGAAATTCAGGAAGACCCATGTGATGAGAGACGTGCTCGAAGCCGATGTTCTCATTTCCGTTCCTGTGGCAAAATCACACTCCAGTACCGGGGTAAGCCTTTCCATGAAGGGGATGATGGGTCTCATCCTGAACAGGACCATCATGCACTGGCGGTATGATCTCAGTTCATCGATCGTTGATCTCTGTACCTATCTCAAACCAGATCTCGTAGTGATTGACGGGACAAAAGTGCTCAGCACAAACGGACCGGGCGGTCCCGGCAATGTCCTGAAGTATGATACGGTCATTGCGTCAAGGGATATGGTTGCGGCGGATGCAACCGCTGTGGCGATGTTCGAGTGGTACGGGCAGAAGATGCAGCCCAGGCAGGTCAAGCATATCAGCATCGCGCATGAACGCGGCCTCGGACGGATGGATATCGACAATCTCATCACAAAGAAAGTACAGGTGTAATGACTTTCCAGCGGATCCTCCAGACGATCACGTTCACGGCCTTTATCGTCCTGTTGTACCTCGCAGCATTTCCCCTGATGTCTCCGGTGCCCGTGGATCTCTTCCTGAGAATGGACCCGCTTGTACTGATAGGGACGCTGGTAAGTGCCCGGGCGTTTATACCGCTTCTGCTGCCGGCAGTGCTTATCATCGGGTTCACTTTTTTCCTGGGCCGGTTCTTCTGCTCACATATATGCCCCATGGGAACAACTATCGATATATCGGATCAGATTTTCCATCCGGGGAAAAAGGGCGGTCCTGATATCTACAGGCCGGTGCCCGCATCCTTGAGAATCATGAAGTACCTGGTGTTGCTCTTTATCCTGGGTGCAGCTCTGTTCGGGGTGTCCCTGGTATTTCTCGCCTCGCCGCTTTCTCTGATCACCCGTCTGTTCGGTCTCGTCATATTCCCTGTTGTGGCGCTGCTTATGGATATGGGGCTGTTCGTACTCAGAGGTGCCGGTGAAATCCTCGGCTTGAGCATTTTTCCATATACCGCGATAGAGGCGCCCCGCTACGCACTGCAGTTTTTCATTGTGCTGATATTCGCGAGTGTCTTTGGGTGTGCATATCTTTCCCCGCGGTTCTGGTGCCGCTATCTCTGCCCTGCCGGGGCGCTGCTGGGGCTGTGCTCCTTCAAGCCCTTCATGCGGCGCAGGGTCGATGAATCATGTACCCGCTGCGGCCTGTGCGTTCAGAAATGCCCGACCGGCGCAATTCGTACAGATCCGTTCAAGACAGATTTTTCCGAATGTATCGTGTGCCTGCGATGCACAGACATATGTCCGGAACGTGCCATCACCTTTGCCTTTCCCGGACGCAATCAGGGGAAAGCTGAGAGCCCATTGTCAGGGCAGCGCAGGAAGGTGCTCGGCGCAGGGCTTGCCGGGGCAGGGGCCGCACTGGTGTCGCTGAGCGGCCTGCGTCAGCAACACAGAGGAGAGGCACCCGGTCAGATTGTCCCGCCCACGCTGATACGGCCGCCTGGTGCCATACCCGAGGCGGATTTTCTCGCCCGCTGTGTGCGCTGTGGAGAGTGCATGAAGGCATGCCCCACGAACACGCTGCAGCCCATCGGTCTTCTATCGGGATTCACGGCCTTTGCTTCACCGGTCATTACCCCACAGCTGGGCCCCTGTGAGCCTCATTGTACGGTCTGCGGACAGGTATGCCCCACCGGTGCGATCCGATCGCTTCCGGTTTCGGAAAAGATCTGGGCAAAGGTGGGAACAGCCTATGTAATTAAACACAAATGTCTCGCATGGGAGTTTGACCAGGAATGCCTTGTCTGTGATGAGGTGTGTCCCTTTGATGCCGTAAAACTGCAGCGGGTTGAAGGTCTCAGGGTTGCCGCGCCCTTTGTGGACGAATCACGGTGCAACGGGTGCGGCTTTTGTGAACACCACTGTCCTGTGCTGGGAGACAGGGCGATTGTTGTGGAACCCATGAATGCACTGCGGCTCGCAACAGGGTCGTACAGGGAGCAGGCAGAAGTCCTGGGCTTTTCTTTTGAGATGAAGCAACAGTCGAGCTATGAGCCGGCAGAGCGTGAGGAAAAGGATACGTCGAAGGGGTTTGAAGACGCCCTTCCCCCGGGATTCACGGAATGACTTTCCATAGGTGGGCAGGGGTATGAGCTTAAAAAATAGGCATCCGGCTTCGTTAGTAGCTTCGCCGGACAGGGAAGGCAGGACAGGACATGGGGCTGTGGAACCTAGGCAGAAGGCAGAAGTGAAAGGATCGAAACTTATAAAGATCTGGATTGCCGACTCTGGGTTTTAGGAGGATGGACATTTAAGGGGTAGGTTGAAAAGATTACGGAATCCTAAAACCCGATACCTTACACCATTTTCATAAAGGGGGGTGCCAATGGAAGGGAAAACATGTGAACAAAGCGCTCTGATTGTTGCTCATTTTATGGAGCGTTCAGATGCGAACCTTGCCGGCAATGTGCACGGCGGTGTTATCATGAAGCACATCGATTCTCTGGCCGGCATGGTTGCCTTCCGGCATACCAAGGACAATGTGGTCACGGCATCCGTTGACAGGCTTGATTTCCACGGGCCGGTATTTATCGGAAACCTGCTCAGGCTCAAGGGGCGTGTCAATCTGGTGGGCAGGACATCAATGGAGGTGGGCGTGAGGGTGGAAGCCGAGGATATGGCCACTGACGAGGTCAGGCATATTGCCTCGGCATATCTTACGCTGGTGGCCCTGGATGAAAACGGCAGGCCGAAGCAGGTACCCCCTCTTATTATAACCGGAGAGGACGGACAGCGCCGGAGCAGAGAGGCTGCCGAGCGCAGGAGAATCAGGCTCGAAGAAAAACGAAGGGAAAGAACGGGATAACAGAAGGCAAGGGGGAGATATCATGAAAGTGGAAGTGGATCAGGTGAAGTGCACTACCATGGGCGTTTGTGTGAAGACCTGTCCCGAGATCTTCCGGTTCCAGGAGGGGAGTAAAAAGGCAATTGCCATCCCGGGTGATGTTCCGGATCATCTTGTGGAAAAATGTATCAAAGCTGCCATGGACTGTCCGAACCAGGCAATTATTATACGAGAATGAATTCTGTTTCTGCGGGCTTCACAAGGGAGTGTTTCCGGCATCAGGGTTGTCTGTGCCTTGAGAATAGCTGTATATAGGTGTTGTGCATAAGGAGGAACCGATGAAGTATGATTACGATGTGATGGTTATCGGCATGGGACCCGCCGGCATGGCAGTTGCAGCGATGGCATCGGAGATGGGGTTGAAGGTGTGCGCCGTGGAAAAGCACAAGCTGGGAGGAGAGTGTATGAATGTGGGATGCATCCCCAGCAAGGCATTGCTTGCCATGGCAAAGACACGGAATGTCTTCTCGACATTGAAGAATATGGAACTCGATGCGGTGGATTCTCCGGCGGTCAGGAAACCGTTCAACAAGATCAGGAAAGACCTCAAGTTCATCAATGACAAAAAAACCGTGAAGATGTTCGAAAAGGTGGACCTTCTCCTGAACGAGGGTGAGGCATCCTTTATTGACGACCACGCACTCTTGGTGGGAGAAAAGACGCTGAGCGCGAAGAAGATATTCATCTGCACCGGTTCGAAGCCGGCAGTACCACCCATCGATGGCATAAAAGACATCAAGATACTCACCAATGAAAACGTATTCAGCCTCAAAGAGATTCCGGACAGCATGATCATCCTGGGAGGAGGGGCTATCGGGTGCGAACTCGCCCAGGCATTTACCAGGCTCGGGAGCAAGGTCTCCATTGTGCACATGGACCCGATGCTGATACCGGCAGGCGGCGGTGACAGGGAGTGTTCGGATCTTCTGGAAAAGGTTTTTCAGCAGGAAGGCATAGCGGTATACAACGCCAGACAGATAGAGAAAGTGGGGGAAGAGAATAATCTGGTTACCATGCATACGGACAGGGGCGAGACACTCCGGGGCAGGAGGCTTCTGGTGGCGGCCGGAAGAAGGATCGACGTTTCCGGGCTGAGACCCGAAAATGCAGGAGTGGAATTTACCCGGCAGGGGATAACCGTAAACAAATACCTGCAAACGAGCCGGGAGAACATATATGCCGCCGGCGACTGCAACGGCTATGCGCTGTTTTCCCACGCGGCCATGCACCAGGGCATGATCGCCCTGATCAATTCCCTGGTCCCGCGGCCGTTCAAAAGGGATTTCCGAAAATATGTCATCCCCTGGACAGTCTTTACCGAGCCCCAGATCTCTCACGTAGGAAAACTGGAGCCGCAACTGATTAAGCAGGGTATTGGCTACGAGGTTGTCTATGCCCGTTATGAGGATTACGGTGCAGCCATTGCAGAAAATATCGACACCGGTTTTGTCAAGGCGTTTATCTCAAGGACCGGCAGGATACTCGGCGTCCGGATTGCTGGTGAGGGCTCGGGAGAGATGATCAATGAGTGGGGGCTTGCCATACAGAAAGGGATCAGAATCACCGATATCATGTTCCTCCAGCATTCGTTCCCTACCATGGCGTTCCTCAACAAGCGCATTGCCGAGACATGGGCCATGAACCGGATGGAATCACCACTGCTCAAGCGCCTGATTGGGTTGATGAAATAAAAAATGTCTGATGGTCTGGCACAGATCCCATAAAGCGTGGTAAACCACAGGTATGGTGTGTAATGTATTATCGATGTTTCGCCGGATAAGACCGGGATTTGTCATTGTTCTCCTGGTGTGCCTGGGTGCATGCACCGCTCATGAAAAGCACTACTACATCACACCTTCGTTGATTCAGGGCACACAGCCGGAGATGACCACTCCCGGATTCTGGACAGGGATGATCGATGAGCCCGATAGAATCGTCATCCCGTCTGAGAAAATAGCAGCATTCAATGCCGGGATCCGTGAAGAGACGGGCAAGATCAAGGACATCACCCAGTACCCTGCAACCTATCAGGGGCAGTGGCTTGAAAAGACCTTTACCGAAACACTGGTGTCCTTCAGAAGCAGGCGAAGTTTCGATGTAGATGGCAGAAAGGTACATGAGGACTTCTTCGATAAGGTCCAGGCAAATATGAACATGGCTGCTGTCCCGAGCCAGGTGACAGTACGGTTCGGCCTGGTTACCGCATATGCCCACCAGCGGATCCTGCCCACGGATTCGGGCCTGTACGGCGGCAGGACAAACCATGCCTTTGACAGGCTGCAGAACAGTGCCCTGGACATAGGGACTCCCGTGGCCATACTCCACGAAACATCTGATAAGAAATGGTTCTATACAGACTCGCCGCTTTGTGCGGGGTGGCTGCCGGCCGAAGATGTAGGTGTCTGCTCAAGGGAACAGCTGATCCACTACACCACGGCAGAGCCCTTTGTCGTCACGCTCAAGGCAAAGACCGATATCTTCCTGGACGAGGGGCTGAAAAGGCATCATGCCTATGTGAGAATGGGGACCCGGTTTGTCTCCCGCCGGGAACAGCCCTCAGGCGTTGTGGAGGTACTCATACCCATGAGGGCCCCGGACGGTTCGTGCCTCTTAGAGGGAGGATTTGTAGCCGACAGTGCAGTCTGGCACGGGTATCTCGCCTATACTCCCCGCAATATCATAACTCAGGCATTCACGCTTTTGAATGCACCCTATGGATGGGGTGGCATGTTCGGCGAGCAGGACTGTTCCCGTTTCATACAGGAGATCTTTGCCACCGTGGGGATTCATTATCCGAGAAATTCTTCCCAGCAGGCAAAGGTGGGCAGGCTGGTTGCTGTCTTTGATGAGAGTGTACCTGTGCAGGAGAGGATGCGAACGATCTCGCACGAGATGATACCTGGGATCAGTATTCTGCACATGAATGGTCACATCATGCTCTATCTCGGCCTTGCCCAAGGGATGCCCTATGCTATCCATGATATGTGGGGGTACAGCGAACCCAAGCCCGGCAGGGAAAACCTGAGGGTAGTAAACCGTGTTGTGGTGACGAGTCTTGCCCTGGGGCAGGGCTCGAGTTCCGGCTCACTGCTCGAGCGTCTGGTCACCCTCAGGGTCGTGACCGACGAATAATGAAATGTGGTTATGTCCTTATAATGTAATTTGATCTTTCCTGTTTCCTGTCATCCATGATATATTGATCCCTTACCGGCAGCGGTAATGAAGTATCATTATGTGTGGGCCGCAATGCGATTTCCGGCCTTTGATATGGAGGGGGTATGCCCGGATCAGTCATGTCCGCTGTTGTATGATCCCCGCAGCTTATGTGCCGAGATTTATTTGTTGTGATGTTATGTATGACACATGGAAAAGGAGAGGTTGTTTGTGGATAATCTTTTGAAGAGACTCAGCGCGGTTATAATCCGGCATCACTGGATGCTGCTCATACTTTTGTGCCTCATCACAATCGGACTGGCATATGGTGCAACAAAATTACAGATAAACAATGACCACGCGACCTGGCTGCCCAAGCACGACGAGGTCGCCCGGCTTCTGATACAGGTGGACGATGAGTTCTCCTCGAATGTCATGGTCTTCACGGTCATCGATTTTTCCGATACCGGGGTGTTCCACCCGGAAGCTCTTGCCCTGATCGAGAAGATAACCAATGAGCTCGACGGCATGCCGGAACTCTTCAATGTGACGAGCATCACAAACATCATAGATATCAAGAAGACTCAGGACGGGATTGAAGTAGGCAATCTCATGACAGAGATCCCCCGGACCCCTGAAGATCTCGATGCATTGAAACACTATGTGCTCTCCAAGGAGATGTATGTCAATTCCATCGTGTCTTCCGACTGCAGGTATGCCGCGCTCATGACCAATATCGAGAGTGCCTACGACGAGGTGGTGATCGCCGAGAAGATATTCAACAAGGTTGATGAGATCGCAGGAGACCGTCCCCACTATTTTGGCGGTGACCCTGCCATAAACTATTACATGAACGAGTATATGATCAGGGATATGCAGACGCTTGTACCGGTCATGCTGGTGGTGATGGTGTTTGTCCTTGCATTCGGCCTCAGGCGGATTACGGGTGTGGTGTTTCCTCTGACCCTGGTGGGGATCTCCATTGTCTGGACCTTTGGCCTCATGTCCATTTTCCTGTTCCCCATCAATATCTTAAGCCCTGCGGTTGCAGTACTCCTCATTGCCCTGGGATCCGACTATGCCGTCCATATCTATAATCACTACCTGAAGCGCGGCGATATCCGTGAGTCCACCTCGGAGATCGCGCTGCCTGTCATCATGAGTGCCCTTACCACCATCGCGGGACTGCTGGCCTTTGCGACCACCAGGATAGAAGTGCTGCAGAATTTTGGAATCGAGCTGGCATTCGGGTTGGGTTCGGCCTGTATCCTGTCCATCGTATTGCTTGCTATCGGCATCTACCTTTTCAGGATCAGGGCTAATCCGAGCGAGAACGGCAGCCAGGACGATCAGCACGTTTTCTCCCGCATCATGGTCAAAACCGGTGCTTTCGTACACGACAATGCGAAGTTTGTCCTCGTGGCTGCCTTTGTAGGCCTTCTGGCCATGGGGTACGGGATCCTGAAAATCAGGACGAATATTGATTTCATCGGCCAGCTGCCGAAGAACAGCCCACCCCGCCTGGGATGCAATATCCTGGAGGATTCCTTCAACGGCATGTATCCCTTCAGCCTGTATTTCAGGGGGGATATTGAAGATCCTGCCGTAATGAACAGAATGAATTATCTCGAGAACTACCTGCGGTCAGAGGATGTCGTTGGGGGCATCACCTCGATAGGTGCCCTGATCGCGGAGGAAAACTGGCTCATGAATGGTGTGTACGCCATTCCGGAAACCCGTGAAGGGATTGCGAACCTGTGGTTTCTGCTCGAAGGCCAGGAGATCCTCAAGACCTTTGTCAAGACAGACCGCGACAAGGCCCTTGTGAATTCAATAGTCAGCGAATCGTCCACCGGAGCACAGCGGTACCTTGCCAGACGCCTTGAACGGTTTATGGGAGAAACCGTCTCGCCCGAGATTGTAACCATTGATCCCGGGATGCTCTCATCAGAAGAAAGGCGATCTCTTGAGAAGCTGCGTCTCGATGAGGCCTCGCGGCAGTTGAGCTGGCTGTCCGGGTTCTATGATGATGCAGCCGTGGTGGAACCTTCAGCTTTTTCCGAACGAATGGCAGGGGTATTCAATTCACCTGAACGTGGTATGGACATGGCACCTGTCTTCTCGGATGTACGAGCATATCTGGAGGAGGAAACCATAGAGATTCTTCCGGACGACCTCATTGAAAGCATGGTGGCTATGCTGAAGGACAGGTGGGATCAGCGCAGTCTGCCCGAGACAAAGGCTTCTTTCGTCACTATGATCGTCGAGCGCGGAATAATGGATGCAGAAGATGCGGGGATGAGCGTTGACGGCATGCTCAAGCGTGCCGGCTTCTCCTTGAGGAACCTGAGGGTATTGGCCCTTGAGAATTCTTATGTGGATATGCTCTCCGGGAAACAGCTCGGAGACGAACATTTCAGGAAACGTGCAAGAGGCGTGCTGTGGGAGTTGTTGTCTGAAAGGCCGGTATTCTTCTCCAGACAGGCCGAAATGGTTCCGGGAATAGGAAAGGCCGTTATCAGCTCAGCAGGGATCAGGATCGATCAGGCCGGTATGCCCGAGACCATCCGCGTTGTGCACCGCCTCTTGATATCAAGCCAGATACAGAGCCTTGTCATAGCATCCATAATCGTTCTGGCGCTGGTTACGATCACCCAGCGATCGTTAAGACGGGGGTCGATCTCCCTGTTGTCGGTCATTGTCCCCCTGGAATTCATTCTCGGATTCATGGGCTGGAAGAATATCCCCCTGGATCTGGGGACCGTGCTCTGCGGGGCATTGATCATCGGGCTCGGTATAGACGGCTCCATCCATTTCCTCCATTACTATCACAAGCTGCAGACGCAGGGCATTACAGGCAAGAGCTCCTTACAGCTGACCATGGGGCATGTGGGCAGGGCCGTGCTCACTGCCAATGCCACCACGTTCTGCGGTTTTCTGGTCCTGCTTTTCTCCAAGACGGCAGCGGTGAGGAATTTCTCACTGGTGAACTCCATTGCCATATTCCTCGTGACGCTCTCTGTGCTGACACTCCTGCCCGCACTCATAACCGTATTGCACATCGGGAAGGTGCAGGACTTTCCGGAGAGAGACCGGAGCCTCCAGGCAAAAAAAATCTCAACCCTGGAGCCCATGCAGGTGGAGCAGGTTCTGAGGAAAAAGAACAAGAACAGGACGTTGGGCACAAGAACTCAGGCAGGGCGAACAGGGGAGGTCGAGAACCGAGGCAGAAGGCAGGACGAGCAAGTCAACTCGTGAACCC
>ERZ795048.1499-NODE-1499-length-20700-cov-12.135771_pt1 | contig 20700 bp, 18 predicted proteins | sample MGYA00375132_ERZ795048 | MGnify/ENA primary metagenome ERZ795048 (study PRJEB30177, sample SAMN05720225) | activated sludge metagenome | isolation source: Anaerobic digester | place: Hong Kong | collected 2014-12-17 ... | reverse complement strand
GTGAATATTTACATTTTTTGATTGTTAACATATAATTCATAATCTGAGCATAGAATTAGAAGGACAGCTATCAGAAAGAAGGTACTTACACGTGTTAAGACTTAAGGATATAAAAAAGAGCTATATAGTAGGCGATTTCAAGCAAAATGCATTGAATGGAGTTTCTGTTTCTTTCAGAAAAAATGAGTTCGTAGCCATATTAGGACCTTCCGGTTCAGGTAAGACAACTTTGCTTAATATAATTGGCGGACTTGACAGATACGACACAGGAGACCTTGTCATAAATGGAAAATCCACAAAAAACTTCAAAGACAGCGAATGGGATGCTTACAGGAATAACTCTGTAGGTTTCGTATTTCAGTCTTATAACCTTATAGGTCACATAAGCGTAGTGAAGAACATTGAATTAAGCCTTACTTTGAGCGGCGTGTCAAAAACCGAGAGAAGAAAAAAGGCGATGGATGCATTGGAACTTGTAGGTTTAAAAGAACATGCAAAAAAGAAACCTTCACAGCTTTCAGGCGGTCAGATGCAGCGTGTAGCAATAGCAAGAGCTTTAGTTAATGATCCAGATATAATATTAGCTGATGAACCTACAGGAGCTTTAGATACTGAAACAAGCGTTCAGATACTAGACCTTATACAGAATATTGCAAAAGACAAACTTGTTATTATGGTTACACATAACAAAGAAATTGCTACCAAATATGCCAATAGAATTATTAATTTAAGAGATGGAGAAGTTATAGATGATACGAATCCAGTAACTGAAGAGCCAACTTATAAGGAAAAATATTCTTTTAAGAAGACTGCAATGAGTTTTTTCACTGCATTAAGTCTTTCTTTTAATAATATAATGACTAAAAAAGGACGTACTATTCTTACAGCTTTTGCTTCAAGTATAGGGATTATAGGTATCGCATTGATTTTGGCGTTATCAAACGGCTTCGATAAGCAGGTACAGACTTTTGAAGAAGAAACCATGTCAGCATTCCCAATAATGATATCACAAAGCGCTATGAATGTAGATTATGATCAATTACAGACCATGAGAAATCAAAATATATTCGGTTCATCAGAGAATTATCCTGACATAAAAGCCGTTTATCCATATGATCCATCTCAGTCCTCAATGAGACATACTAACAATATAACTGAAGAGTATATTGAGTATGTAGAGAAGATAGAATCTTCATTAGTTTCTGGTCTTCAATATTCCAGGGCGATTAATTTCAATTTAATGATTAAGAAGAATGGAGATGTAGGAATACTTAGTTCATCAGATATACATTTCTCAGTTATTCCTAAAAGTCTGGATGATAATAGTTTGAGTGTAGTGGAAACCAATTACGACTTATTACATGGCAAATATCCTGAGTCAATGTATGAATTGGTTTTGGTAGTAGATGAAAAAAACAGAGTCAATGTTGATATTCTTGAGGCACTGGGCTTGGATCCAAATCAGGAAACTATCAGCTTTGATGATATAGTTGGTATTCAGTTTCATCTTGTAATGAATGATGACCTTTATGTACCTTTCAATGATCATTTTATTGTAAACTCTGATTTTCAGGCTGTATATGACAGCGAGCAGTCAGTAACTCTATGTATCTGTGGTGTAATTCGTGAAAAAGATAAAGCCACAATGCCTATATTAAATGCTGGTGTTGCATATACTGAAGATTTAGTAAGTTATGTAATGGAAAACGCAAAGAATTCTGATGTTGTTCAAAAACAGCAGGAAGTTGACTATAATGTATTTTCAATTTTAGGTCCCGCTTCTCCATTAGCTCAAATGGATAAAGACAGATTATTACAGGTTTTGGGTGCAACTGCAGTTCCATATGCTATTAGCATATATCCTGCTGACTTCGATTCAAAGGACGAAATACTGGCTTATCTGGATGCATATAACGCCGGCCAGGAAAATCCTGAAGATGAAATAATATATACAGATTTAGCAAGCATGATTACAATGCTTTCAGGAAATATTATGGATGCGATAACTTATGTTCTTATTGCCTTTTCCTCAATTTCACTAATCGTTTCTGTTATTATGATTGGAATAATAACATATATCTCTGTTTTGGAACGCACAAAAGAAATTGGTGTACTAAGAGCATTAGGTGCAAGAAAAAAAGATATTACACGTGTATTCAATGCAGAAACATTTATTATAGGTGCTTTTTCTGGATTCATTGGAATATTTATTGCAAGATTGCTAATATTACCAACAAATGTGATTCTAAAGAATTTGTCTAATTTGGATAATATTGCAGTTATGAATCCTTTACATGCGCTTGTCCTTATAGTAATAAGTGTTGCATTAACCGTTATAGGAGGAACAATTCCAGCCAGAATGGCTTCAAAACGCGACCCTGTTGAAGCATTAAGGTCAGAATAAATATTCACGGAAAATTAACATCTTGTTCATAAATTATTAACACTTGCCCAATATACTTATATTGTATTAATAGCATTTGCCTTTTTTGTAAAAACCTTTCCTCCTCTGAATAGAAATTTACAGGCGCTAATAATACCGAAACATAATAATAACTCCTCATACAACGTTTCGCACAAGCAAAATAGCACCCTCGCAAGAGTGCTATTTTTCAGTTGCATTTTTATTTTGCTACTTGTTTTTTATAACCAGACCCTCATTTCCGTTTCACCTCTGTTTGCAAAACAATAGAAAGGTATAAGAGTTAATTCTTTGTCGATATACTCAAATGGCTTATATGTATACAACTCATCGATTTCTTTTGGTATCTTAACTCTAAGTTTCAGTATGTCAGCATCCAGATCATTTGATTTATTTACTTTGTATTCGCATTTTTCATTAAACAGAATCTGGTTAAGTGGAAAATCATTATCAATACCTTCTGCGCAATAAACTATCGGTCCTCTCATAACTGCTGTTTTCTTTGAGTCTTCATGTACCTTCGGGTTACTTCTCACAATTCTTACCGGCATGTCCATTTTTATATCTATGGTATTATTCGTTTCAGTCAGACCAAGATACATATATCCTTTTTTCAAAGTATATATAGCATCATTACCGTTAACTTTGATATCTACATCAGTACACCAGTATGGTTTACGTATAGCAATTTGGTTAATATTTTTAGTCTTTATACTAATATTACCACTACTTGGAAAATCCGTTTTCATATCAGCTTGAATATTTTCATACAACATTTCTGATGATATGTATTGATTTATGAACAATATATCCTGTTCATATGAATAGATGTATCCGTTTATTGCTCCTATAAATCTTATTACATTTGGAGGACAGCATGAACAACTGAATACTTCCTTTCTCTGTGTTATTGGATTTCTTTCAGTAAAAGTTGTTGATACATTCCTTTTATTCAAAACAGGTTGTATTTCCAAAGGATTCTCATAAAAGAAAGCCTTACCATCAAGAGATATCCCAGAAAGCATCCCATTATACATAACTCTTTCAACAGTATCTGCATATACGGAATTCTTTTCAAGTAAAAGCATTCTCTGAGCAAAGAAAGCTAAAGCGATGGCAGCACATGTCTCAGCATATCCTTTTGAATTTGGAAGATCGTAATCAAGCGTGAAGGCCTCTCCCAAATGTGATGATCCGGTTCCTCCGGTTATGTACATTCTTTTATTAACAATATTTGAAAATATTGTCTTACATGCTTCAAACAGTTCTGTATCATTGTATTTTACTGCAATATCAGCCATTCCTGAGTAAAGATAACTCGCTCTTACAGAATGTCCTTCTGCAGTTTTCTGCTGCCTTACAGGAAGGTGATCCTGAATATTGTAGTGATTATACTTTTCAAGTATATATGGTTCCTCTATAGTTCCTCTTGTATCAATAAAGTATTTCGATAGTTCAAGATATTTCTTATTTTCAGTAACGTCATATAGCTTAACAAGAGCAAGTTCTATCTCTTCATGCCCTGGAGTTTTAAATGCAGCTGAATCCTCGATTACAAATACCTTATATATATAGTCAGCATAATCCTGCATTAGTTTCAGAAATTTGTCTTTGCCCGTCGCTTTATAATACTCAACTGCTGCTTCCATAAGATGGCCTGCACAATACAACTCATGATCTTCTCTGTTTTTCCATCTTTCTTCAGGTTTTCTAAGAAAATGCGAATTGAAATATCCATCTTCAGATCTGTTTTTCTCTATAAGATCAATCAAATGGTCTATGAACGTTTCCAGTTCAGCATTTCGCTCTTTATATAAGGTAAAAGAAACGCCTTCTATCCACTTAGCTACGTCAGAATCATAAAATATATGCGGTATTTTTTCATTATCAAAGTCAAGAGCATCAAATCTTCCGGTTTCTAAAAACCTGTTCTGAACGGCTTTAATGGTAACCTGTTTATTTATATTCTGGCGCTTATACCAGAACCCTTCTTTAATATTAATGTGTTTGGTTTCAATATGCATCATTCTCTCCTTGAGGTACTTTATGCAAATATTATAACATATTTTATGGATGGCTATTGCTGCATATAGAACATATTTGCCTTAAAAGTAAATTCATATTCAAATGCTACATCAGATAAACTAACTATCTTAAAGTAATATGTTCCTTCTTCAATTTCAAACATATTTGAAAGGTCTGCTGTCTTTACTGAATATATAGGTTCTGCTCTTAAGCCATAGTTTAATAGATCAATCTCTCTATATACAAATACGCCTATTATATTCTTAGCCATGAATGTATTAGGTATTTTATAAGAGAAACTCATGTTATTCATACCTTTATTTTCCATCTTGAACCAATCAACATCATTCGAAGCTGAAATAGTAAATTTTATATCCTTATTTCTTTCAATTAAAACCGCATCCTGCCATGTATCATTATTTTCATATGCATCAGAATTTGATAATGAGTATGTAATGTAAGTTATATCAAGTATCGGCTTATCTGAACTTAATTTAATATAGTAAGCTCCGGCCTTTTCAAATTTACAAGTAATACTTTCATCATAAATACTTGAAGTGAATAAAGGATTTGCATATTCATCATATTTGTTCAATTCATCTTTACTGTAAATCTGAACCTCTGCATATCTGTTATACTTAGCTTCAATTATGTATTCCAAAACATCACCGTCATTTTGTATTTCTATTTCAAACCAGTCCTCATCATTTTGTCCTGATAGCGTAAAACCTGTTTTTACACCCTGTTCTAATATAGTTGCTTTTTCTGCACTGTTATTTGGCTCATTTCTGTCTGAGTCTATAAGAGAATAGTACAAAGTACATTCGTCTGATATTATGGTATCTGATGTTATTTTCATGTAATATTTTCCTGGATCATTAAGCAAATATATATATGGTGCATGTTTACTGTTAAAACTAAACAATGGTATAGCTTCTCCATACGACTGCATATCGTTTAAGCTGTAAAAGGAGACATCAACAGACGCGCCCGTTTTTGATATGCTTGTATCAATCCTTATAGCCTGATTGCTTTTAGCTATGTCAATCGCAAACCAGTCTTCATCGTTTAATGCAGGCAATGTGAAACTTGTTTCACGCAGACTTGTGATATTATGTGCTTCACTGTAAGAGTTATTTGGTTCATTTTTGTCAGCACCAATAATACTATAGCTCAAGTCTATAGGTGTTTTGATAACACTTTTGTCTTCTGTAAATATTTTTAAATAGTACACCGAAGCTTCTTCAAGATATATATATGTATAACCTGAACCAGAGGATTTATATTCTGGTGATGCGGTTTCTCTGTATGTCATAATCTTTTCATTTGAATACCACCAGCAGTTTAGTTTTTGTGCAGCAGTAGAAGGATTAATTAATGATAACCTGACTGTTTGTCCGGGTTTATCTGTTTTTATCATAAACCAGTCTATATCATTAGATGCAGATATAGTCAGAGTTTTGGACATATCAGGTTCAAGCATAACCGCTTTATCGAAAACATCATTATTCTCCATAGCATCTGGCTCTATAATATCAGCTATAAAAGTTATTTTATTCATTATTGAACCTTGCACAGGAGGTACTATTTTTAAGTAATATGTTGTAGATTCTTCTGATTTATATGTAAAATACTTGTTAAATTCATCAGAATAGAATGTATTCTGAGCGCTATCATCGTATTTCTTTAAATCTTCCTCTTTATATACGAATACCTGAGCTTTACTGCTTGTTGCTATTTCATTTTTTAAAATATACTGATATGACTGATCATTCTTTGGAAGAGTTATTTTAAACCAGTCGGTATCGTTAGCAGCAGAGATATCAATATCATATTCCTCACCTTGCGTTATGTTAACTGCTTTTTGCCAGGTGTCATTGTCTTCATATGAATCATTTATAACTAGTGTATACCCAAAATTCAATTCCTTACCGACTGCACTATTTCCTATTATGGATATCTTAATATAATATGTTCCTGTTTCTTTAATTTTATATGTAGCTGATTTATTTAGAGAATACAGATTCATAAGTCTTGTAGCATTATTGCCGTATTCATCAATATCCTCTTTTAAATAAAGTGATGCAATTATTCCTGTAACAGACTCATCATCACAACTTATCAAAAATGATAATGACTTTCCTATATCTGAAACATCCAATACATACCACTTTTCTGTAAAAGAATTATTAAAAATTAATGAGTAAGTTCTGTCATTGTAAATTCTCAAGGAATTATCCCAGGCTCCTTTTACCACCGTCTGTTGGTCAGATATTTCAACTTCGGCTTCATTTGTCTGATATCTCATCTCATGCGTCACTACATCATGACTCGTATTAACCTGCCCGTTTAATACTGCAACACAAAAAGCAAGGACTACTATTAGAACTGTAATGGAAACAATATGTCTCTTCATTATAAACCTCCGATTTGTACTAATTAAGAATATAGTAATATAAAAGCTTTGTAAATATATCTTTACTTATTGATTAGTATATTCATACAAGATATTAAAAATGTCATATACTTACACATCATTTTAAATAATTACTAAGTTTCCAGTGCTATTGTTTTTGTTTTAAATTAGCACTTTTTATGCTAACATATCACTAGGAGGGAAAATGAGAACTGTCCTTATAACAGGTGCATCAAGAGGTATCGGACAACAAGCGGCTTTTGATTTTTTAGAAGCAGGATACAATGTTGTGGTAAATTACAATCAAACATATATCAATGAAGCAGATTATCTGCCTTATAAAGATCATGTCATATTTATAAAAGCTGACATTGCAGATTACTCTCAGGTACAAAAAATGTTTGTGGATGCTAGTAATCAATTTGGTAACATTGATGTAGTTATAAATAATGCAGCAGTAACTTATCTGGGCCTTCTTTCACAAATGGATGAAAAAGACTGGGACAGGCTTATGGATATAAACTTAAAGGGTCTTTTCAATGTTTGTAAGTGTGCAATACCTTCTATGGTTAATAACAAAAAAGGTCATATCATAAACATATCATCAATGTGGGGAATAACCGGAGCTTCATGCGAAGTTGCATATTCAGCTTCTAAAGCTGCAGTTATAGGGTTTACTAAGGCTTTGGCGAAAGAACTTGCACCTAGTAATATTCTAGTTAATTGTATAGCTCCAGGCATTATTAATACCGATATGAATAAGAAGTTTACAAAAGATGAACTTGAAGAAATGATACCTCTTGGGAAAATAGGGAATTGCAAAGATATAACTGATATGATGCTTTATCTGGCTAATGAAAAAACATCATTTATTACGGGACAAGTCTTCTCTATAAATGGAGGCTCAGTTATCTAGTTAATAATTTATTCCTTTAATATGATATTGAATTTGTTTAAATATAGTTCATAATCAACTGGTAAAATAGCATTAATACTGATGTAGGAGTTTTAATTTAAAATATGAGAAAAATAAGAGAGTTTTTAATGAATAGATACGGCATGGATACTTTTAATCGTGCTTTAATAATCTTTTACATCATATTTCTTTTTCTTTCTTTAATCACAAGAAACGATATTTTTATGTATATTTCTTTAGCCTTGGCCATTTATCAGGTATTTCGTGCTTTTTCAAAGAATTTTGCAGCAAGATCAAAGGAAAATCAGCAATTTTTGAAACTGTGGAATCCAGTAAAAAGAAAATACTATTCTATAAAGAAAAAGCTTTCTGACAAGACTCACAGATACTATAAATGTCCGAAATGCAAGACCGAAATACGTGTACCTAAAAACAAAGGAAAAATCCGAATTACATGTCCTAAATGCAAAGAGCAGTTCATTAAAAATACATAACAAATCTAATTAAAAATAGCACATCCAAATATACCTTAATGTGGAAAATAATTATAATATAAGTTAGAATAGTAATATATGAAGTCATCCAGGAGGTATTTATGGAATTTCTAAAAGCCTTGGAACAAATCAGGACACCTTTTTTCGATAAATTTTTTCTTCTTGTTACAAAAATGGGAGAAGAACTTTTCTTTACTGTAATCATACTAGCAGTCATCTGGTGTATTGATAAAAAAATCGGTTATCGTATGTTCTTTATCTTTACTTTAGGGTCTTTTGTAAATCAGCTTTTAAAACTAATATTTAAAGTTCCTCGTCCATGGACATATGAAAATGCAGCAAAACCTGTTGAAGGCTCTGTAGAGGCCGCTACAGGCTACTCTTTTCCATCAGGGCATACACAGCAGGGAATGAGCTTGTTCGGTTCTATTGCTATGTTTATGAAAAAATCATGGGTCTATATCGTGATGGCCATATTGGCTCTGCTTGTTGCTTTTTCCAGAATGTACCTTGGAGTGCATACACCTGCAGATGTATTTACATCTTTAGCAATAGGTATTGCGCTTTTAGTACTCTGTTACTTTGTTTTCCGTATAGCTGACAAGTATAAATATGGAGATGCATACCTTTATGGAATAATGGCAGTAGCTATTACAATAGCAATAGCTGTTCTTTCTTTTGATAAAACAGGGTCAGTTGAATATCTGCATGGAATTGAAAACGGATGGAAGCTGTTGGGTTGTTGTATTGGTATTATAATCTCTGTCATTGTCGACATAAAGTACACTCATTTTGAAGTAAAAGCAAAATGGTGGCAACAGGTTATAAAACTTGTCGTAGGTCTTGGAATAGTAATAGTAATAAAGACATTCTTGAAACAACCGCTTTTAGATTTATTCAATCAAAATCCCATCGCAGACGGTATAAGATATCTGCTAATAATAGTATTCGCAGGCTGTCTATATCCTATGCTGTTCAAACTTTTCAAAAAGAAAGTATAGTAGTTTAACTTTTTTATAATAATTTAAAAGAAGGGCTGTACGCTAATTACATAATGCGACAGCCCCTTTTTAATAGTTTTTACTTTTCTTACTATTCATTCTCATATGGTCTGATATATATACTTCCTGTTGCTGTCTTCATAGTTATGTTTGCATCACCGGAGGAAGATACAAGTACAGGAAAGTCTGAATGAAATTTTCCCGTAGCTGTGCTGTAAGCTACAATAAGGTTATCAGTTTTAACTGTATAAAGGTAGATGGATCCAGTATCGCTCTTTGCATATATTTCATCAGGCAGAGTAGCACATTTCATTGTTATACTTCCTGTATTACTCCTAAAATCTCCTGTTTTAAAAATACCTTCTGTTTCCAAAGCTCCTGTATCGGAACTCTGTGTTATTGAATCTACATCATAATTTAAACATATAACTCTTCCAGTATCTGAATCGCAAATCAGCGTTTCTGTCGTAACATCATTTACTTCTACTCTTCCAGTATCAGTCTCTATATCAATTTTCACATCAGCTTGCAAATTACTTACATCAATATTTCCTGTATCACTGTCAATTACTATGTTCTTTGCTTTTATATCTGATGCTGTAATTGAAGCAGTATCCGTATTCAGAGTAAGAGTCTGATTAGCAGTAAGATTCTTTACATTTATCCTTCCTGTATCAGATTCAAGATATATCGTGTCAGAAGAGATATCTTCTGCAGTTACATCAGCCAGAGCGCAATTGCTTCTTAGTACTGATAAAGTCTCAAGAAGGCTTTCTGGAATCCAGATAACAACCTTTTTTGGTGCTATGCGTACTATGGTTTCATCTTCAAGTTCCGTAATTTTCAATATACCGTCTTTTATGGTATAAGTAAGATTCTCTCCTTCTGATAAATCTCGCTGACAGCTTTCTACAAACAGTATTGTGTCTTTATCATGAACCTTGAAATCTACTGCTGAGGTTATCCAGTTAACCTGTATTTCCTCTATATCGTCAGAATCAGCTTCATATCTTGCCTTTTCTTCAAAAGGTCCTGTCAAAGTCTGTATAGTATGCCTGCCCGTAGTTGAAAAGCTGATTCCTTTAAATCCATATTCTGCTACATACCAGATTCCTAAACCTATAATTACAAATATTATTACCAGTATTGCTATTGTTCTAATTATTTTTGATGATGTTGAACTCATAATATCACCTCACACTTTCCCTTGGCCTAGCCAAATATTTAGTATACATTCTATTGCTGCTGCTAATAGAAACATAAGCCATGTCAGATGCCATGCATGTGTCTGAAAACTTACAATAAAATACAACACTATAGTTATTAACCATAAGAATCCGGATACTGATTTTCTTATGTTGTTCTTTTTTGCTATTTCTGCCATTTTGTAAGCCTGCCCCCCATAATATTTGTAGCCTGGCTTGTTTGAGCTGTTATACACAGACAATATAATACCTATAGCAATCAGTATAACAACTGCTAAAAGATTGAACAGTACTGCTCTTCCTGAAAAGGACATAACAAGTGGAATTAAAGCAAGTACGAAAATCATAGCTGTTACAGCTTTAAGTGCCATATATTTCTCTTGCTTTGAGTTATCAGGAACAGTCTCTTTTTCTAATTCTATAAAAAGCTCTGTTAAGTCGCCTATACTCTCAATAGCAATCTTATATGCTTCGTTCTCACTCTTTCCTTCTGCTATAAGGTCATTATATTTATCCTTGAGATTCTGAAGAATTTCTTCTTTTACCTCATAGGCTTTCGCCGTTGCTGGCGCATTCTTAAATAGATTATCTACATACGCCTTTAACTTATTATCCATTATCTACCACCCCCGTATCAATCAGTTTTTCTATCATGTTTTTTGCATTCTTCCAGTCCTCTAGAAGTTTATGATATTCATCTTTTCCTTTAGGGGTAATGGAGTAATATCTTCTTCTTGCTGATACATTCTCTTGTCCCCAATAGGATCGTATGAAACCGGCTTCTTCAAGCCTTTTGAAAGCTGTGTAAAGTGTTGCTTCCTTAAATTCATATTTGCCGTCTGTCTTTATTGAGATATTTTTATTTATCTCATAGCCATAGTTATCTTTTTTCATCAAACTGGCCAGTATGATTGTATCCGTATTTCCTCTTATAAGATCAGATGCTATTATCAATCTAATCCCTCCTTTCGCTTAGTATTTCGCTTCGCAGAATACATAATATTACAAGATACCTCGCCTGTCAAGGTATATTTTTAAATATTTTTTCTTTCTGTTCATACTTGTGTTTACAGATTATTAACAGATATATCCATTTATCTTTGATTATTATTGTTAGTTGCTGTGTAAAATCTGTGGATAACTATATTCAATATTTATTCCTTATATAAGGACTAAATTTAATTTTTTCAATACTTATCCCCAAAATCTATGGTTAGCCTGTGGATAACTTTGTATTAAAAAAATGCCTTGTTTAAGGGCATTTTCATAATATAATTTGTTATACACATTACTTTTCCACAATCATTGTGGATTGTTTATTCCTTCTTTGAATCCTCTTGATCCTCTTCTAATTCTTCTTCTTTTTCAACCTTTGCAGCTGCAACTACCATATTCTCTTCATCTATCCTCATCAGAGTAACTCCCTGAGTTGCTCTGGAAAGTATACTAATCTGTGATGCATCTAACCTAATCATATCGCCCTGAAGAGACATTAGAAGAATATCATCTTCATCTGATGCTATCATAGAAGATATAACCGGACCTGTCCTTTCAGTAACCTTATATGTTATAACTCCTTTGCCGCCTCGTTTCTGTATCGGGTATTCTGAAATGAATGTTCTTTTACCAAAACCGTTTTCTGTTATCATTAGAACAGTTTCCTCGTCCTTAACTAAATCCATTCCTACTACATAGTCATCATCATCTAATCTTATGCCAATAACTCCTTTTGCAGATCTACCCGTCTCACGGGTATCCTTTTCCGTGAACTTAATAGCTTTACCCTTGTAAGTAATCAGCATTACTGTGTCATTTCCTTCTGAAAGCTTAACTGAAATCAAATCGTCATCATCTCTCAAGGTTACTGCTATAATTCCACCTTTTCTAATATTAGTGTAACTTGAAAGCGGTGTCTTTTTTGCAAAACCAAGCTTCGTAGCCATTAAAAGATTCTGTGTTGTTTCAAAACTCTCTATAGGAAGCACTGTAGTTACTTTTTCATTTGGCTCCAGTTCAAGCAAGTTTACAATAGCAGTACCTTTTGCAGTTCTGCTTGCTTCTGGAATTTGATACCCCTTAAGCTTGTATATTCTGCCTCTGTTAGTAAAGAAAAGCAAATAACTATGAGTGCTAGTTGTAAATATGTCGATAATTGTATCTTCTTCTCTTGTTGTAACGCCAATAACACCTTTTCCACCCCTGTTCTGGCTTTTATAAGTATCTGTTGGCAATCTTTTTATATATCCGAATCTTGTAAGAGTAAGAACTACAGTTTCTTCCTTTATCAGATCTTCATCCAAAAGATCTTCTTCAGATTCTTCTATACGTGTTCTTCGTTCATCACCATATTTCTTCTTTATTACTTCAAGTTCCTCAATTATTACCTGATGTGTAACCTCATCATTTATAAGAACATTGGTTAAGTATTTAATTTTTTCCAAAAGATCATCATACTCGCTTTGAAGCTTAAGAATTTCCAGTCCTGTAAGCCTTCCTAATCTCATATCTACAATTGCTTGAGCTTGTCTGTCTGAAAAATCAAATTTCGATACAAGGTTTTCCTTTGCTTCAGGTTCGTTGGAGCTGCCTCTTATAGTCTCAATAACTGCATCAAGTATGTCTACTGCTTTTATTAAACCTTCTAAAACATGAGCTCTGGTCTGGGCTTTATCTAAATCAAATTTAGTCCTTCTCTTAATTACATCCACCTGATGCAGTATGTAGTATTCGAGCATCTGTTTGAGATTAAGTATTTTTGGTTCATATCCCATTTTTGAAGGAGTTAATGCCAGCATATTTACATTGAATGCGTCTTGAAGCTGTGTATGCTTGTACAATCTGTTAAGAATTACATTTGCATTAGCATCTTTTTTCAGTGTAATAATAATCCTTATCTCTTCATTTCTATCTGATTCATCATTTATTTCAGAGATACCTTCTATTACCTTATTTTTAACAAGGCTAGCAACAGTTTCGATAAGCTTTGCTTTATTTACCTGATAAGGAAGATCATGGATTATTATTCTCTGCTTTCCATTTGCTGCTTCTTCTATCTCAGTTTTTCCTCTTACGACTACCCGGCCTTTTCCTGTCTTGTAAGCCTGATAAATTCCTGACCTTCCCATAATTGTTCCATAAGTAGGGAAATCCGGTCCTTTAATAATTTCTATTAGTTCATCAATAGTTATATCAGGATTCTTTATAACCGCAGCAATGCCATCTATAACCTCAACAAGATTATGAGTTGGTATATTTGTTGCCATTCCAACAGCTATTCCACTGGAACCATTAACCATAAGGTTTGGAAATCTGGAAGGTAAAACAACCGGTTCCATTTCGTGGTCATCAAAATTTGATTTAAAGTCTACAGTTTCTTTATTTATATCAGCAAGCATCTCCACAGCTATTTTTGTAAGCCTTGATTCTGTATACCTCATTGCTGCGGGGGGATCTCCGTCTCTTGAGCCAAAGTTGCCATGACCATCAACTAGCGGATATCTAAGTGAGAAATCCTGTGCCATTCTGACCATTGCATCATATACTGCAGCATCACCATGTGGATGAAACTTACCTAATACTTCACCTACTGTAGCTGCACATTTTCTATGCGATTTTTCAGGGTAAAACCCTAATGAATGCATAGCATAAAGAATTCTTCTGTGTACTGGTTTGAATCCATCTCTTACATCCGGTAACGCTCTGTCGGCAATAACGCTCATAGCATATTCTATGAACGCTTTCCTCATCTGCTCTTCTATATCTACTGGTATAATTTTGGAAACATCGTTTATTTTTTCATTTTCCATAGTGTTTTATCTGGTTCACTTTCAATAGTTTTAACTGATTTATTATACCATAAAAACCCTTTAAAGTCTATTGACAAAGGGGGTTCTTATGTAAGAAAAAAGCCCTTTTTAAAGGGCCGGTTTGTTAATTGCTCTGGTTTCGCAAGAAGCTAATATATGTATCATCAGGATTGAATATTTTAAGCCTGGTTCCTCGTATATTATATCTTCTTATATACTGCTGTCCATTTTCAGGATTAAATAAAATGTACCCGTTAACACTCGTTCCTTTTATTTCATATGTCCCTGTTTCAGACCATTGGTCCACTCCGTACATAAACGTCTTGTAAGTCTTGTCGCCTCCAAAATATATATATGCTCCTGTAGTTGTTGAGTCTTCCTGCACTTCAACCCACCATGTTCCAACTATTGATTTAAAAATTAGAGCAGATATTATTCCAAGTACAAGTATTGCAAGAACAGAGATGGTTATTATTCTTTCCATCCTCATTTTCTTTAATGCTTTTTCTTTATCTTCAATATTTACAACTTTTTTATCTTCAGCCATATTTTACTCCTTCATATATAAATCTGCTTTAATATTCTACCATAAATTATTAATAGCTTGAACAGAACTTTTTAATAATCTTTTTCGGACAAACTTCATAACATTTACCACATGCTGTACATTTCTCATAATCTATTATTGCAACATTGTTTATAACATGAATTGCATCATCCTGACAAGCTTTTACGCACAAACCACATGCAATACATCCATTCTTACAGTTCTTATTAGTTACTTTTCCGGTATCCTGGCTCACACATGCAACATAGTATCCGCATTCACCAATAAGGTATTGTATAAGGTTTTTAGGGCATGCTTTTGCACAAAGACCACATTCCGTACAAAGCATCGGATCAATAATTGGGATGCCATCTTTCATCATTATTGCATCATGAGGACATACAGCAACACAATCTCCAAACCCCAAACAGGAATAGTTGCACGAATTTTCGCCTTTGTATAATAACGCTGCAGCTGCACATGTCTGAATCCCTTTATATTCAAACTTCTTTGTAACATCTGGGCAGCATAATGCTTTCATAACTCTTGTCTTCTGTTTCTCAACTTTTAGTCCAAGAACCTCTCCAATTGCCATGGCTGTAGTATTAGTTCCAGGTATACAAAGATTTGCTTCAGCTTTTCCTTCTGCAACAGCCTGAGCATAGAGATCACATCCTGAGTAGCCACAGGCACCACAGTTGGCACCAGGCAATATCTGACGTATCTTTTCTGCTTTTTCATTTTTCTTTACTTCAAATACTTTGCTTGCTATCGTTAAGGCAATTCCAAAAAACAAGCCTATTCCCCCCAATATTGCAATTGGGATTAGTATTTCTTTAAGCATTTCTCACCTCACCCGAAAATTCCTTTAAAACCTAAAAAAGCCATAGAAAGAAAAGCTGCAGTTATAAGCGCAATCGGAAGGCCTTTAAAGTATTTAGGCACATCATTAAGATCCAATCTTTCTCTTATTCCCGCAAAAATCACTGTAGCAAGTAAAAAGCCAATTCCTGCTGAAGCTCCATATATTGCACTCTGCCAAAGATTGTATTCATTCTGAACACTAAGAAGCGCTACGCCCAGTATTGCACAATTTGTTGTTATCAATGGCAGATAAATTCCCAGTGTCTTATACAATGGTGGAGTAACCTTTTTCATAAATAATTCAATCAGTTGAACAAAACCTGCTATGACAAGAATAAAGGCTAATGTCTGCAGATACTCTAATCCATTTGGCACTAAAAGATACCTATTAGTGAGATTGGTTACAATTGATGCTATAGTCATAACGAAAATAACCGCTAACCCCATTCCTACAGCAGAATTGAGTTTTTTTGAAACTCCTAAAAACGGACAAATTCCTAAAAAATTCGTAAGAACGAAGTTATTCATAAGAATAGTGCCAAATGATATATATATTATCAGTTTAAAAGTATCACCATTCATTAGTTATCTCCCTTCTCTTTTTTAGGCAAGCATTGCATAGGGCACTCTGAACAATCCTTGATTTCTGTTTTTTTATGAGTCAGAGCACTTATTAAGGCCATTAACATACCAAGTACCAAAAAGGCGCCTGCAGGCATAACAAATACTGAAGGCATGGGAATATTTTTAATAATCTGTAATCCAAATACTGCGCCACTTCCTAAAAATTCCCTTATTATTCCTATTAACGTAATCGCAAGTGTAAAACCTAATCCCATTCCAAGTCCATCAAGTAATGAGTACCATGGGTTATTCTTCGCAGCAAAAGCTTCTGCTCTGGCTAATATTATGCAGTTAACAACGATTAATGGAATATATATACCTAAAGCCTTATTTAACTCAGGCAGATATGCTTTCATTAAAAGTTGAACAATAGTTACAAAGCCTGCTATAACCGTTATATATGCTGGAATTCTTACTTTTTCAGGAATCAGTTTTCTTAAAAGAGATATAATGACATTTGAAAGCACCAGTACTATAGTTGCTGCCAAGCCCATCATAAAGGAATTCTCTGCTGTAGTAGATACTGCCAGTGTAGGACACATACCTAAAACCAGTATAAATGTCGGATTTTCCTTTAGTATTCCTTTTGAAAACTCCTGCAAAGATCTGTTTTTCATTTTGTCACCTCTGAATATATCTCCAAAGCACTTTCAACTGCAACAATTACTGCATCTGTTGTTATAGTCGCTCTGGTAATATAATCTATTTTGTCTGGTATTTCATCTTCTTTAGAAAGCCCGGAAAATTGAGAAGTGAACTCGGGCAGTTCCGCTTTTTTACCAAGGTTAGGAGTTTCTTCATTATCTCCAAGCATGATATTAACTACTTTACCCTCATTATTAATACCTACATACACTATTATATCTCCACCATAGCCTTTAGATACCATAGTGAAAACATATCCTTTATCACTTTGATTCGCACAGGTGAATTTTGCTTCTATATCAATTGACATATCCTCAATTGAATCAGTTATATTAGTATAAGGCGCTCCTCCAGGCAAAACTATCTCTAAGGCTTCTTCCGCTGCGCATCTTTCTCTTTCCTGAATTATTCCCATTGTAAAATGATTGGTAAGAGCTAATAACCCGACAACACAGGCGGTTATAAGAAAAAGACTTAAAACAGGAATAAAATATTTTTTCATTTTTTCTTTACCTTCCCAAAAGTCTTTACTGTTGTAAATCTGTCTATTAAAGGTACCAGAGCATTCATAAATAATAATGAGTATGCGACACCTTCAGTATTCGAACCGAATCTTCTTATGCTTGCAGTCATAAGACCTAACCCTGCAGCAAAAATGAATTTACCGCTTCTTGTCATAGGACTTGTAGTGTAGTCTGTCGCCATATATATCGCACCTATCATTAATCCGCCTGCTAGTATACTGAATAATAGATCTTGTCCGAAAACAAAACTCAGTAAAGCTACTGTTCCGATATAGGTAACAGGAATCTCCCATGATATTACTTTTCGAATCATAAGATAGATACCACCGGCTATTAATGTTACTGCAGCTGTTTCTCCCAAGCTTCCTGCAGTCTTTCCTAAAAACATATCAAGATATGTGGGCATATTGCCATTATTAACTAGAACCAGCGGTGTTGCTGATGTTACTCCATCACTAAAAGGCGCAACATATACTGTCATAAGTGAAGAAAATGATGCTGTTAAAAATATTCTTGCTGCTGCTGCAGGATTGAATATGTTTTGGCCTATTCCGCCAAAAAGCATCTTGACTACAACTATTGCAATAAATGCTCCAATAATGCTTAGTAATATGGATGATTTCAAGGGAGGCATATTTAAAGCCAATATCAATCCCGTTACAACACACGAAAGATCCGTTTCAGAATGCTTCTTTTTTGCTATAAGGTTGAAAAGATATTCAAAAAGCACACAAGAAGAAACAGAAGTAACTATTATTAGTGCAGCAACATACGAAAAATAGTAAACAGATAGTATAGCTGTTGGCATTAATGCTATTATTACATCAAGCATTATCCTATATGTTCTTGAACGGTCTTTTATATGAGGTGATGATGATACTATGAATTTATCCATTTTTCACCTTCTCCTTCTTAAGTAATTCCTTACCTATTCTAAATGATTGAACTAAGTGCCTCTTTGCAGGGCAGACATACGAACATGCCCCACATTCTATACAATTCATAAGGTTATATTTTTCTAACTCATCTGTCATTTTTGCTAACGCATATTTGTTCAATGTCAGGGGCATAAGGCCCATAGGACATGCATCAATACATCTTCCGCATCTTATGCATGCGCTCTCTTCAATAAAGTCCAGATCCTCCTGTGTCATGAATAAAAGGGCATTATTCTGTTTTATTACCGGCATATCAAGATCTTTAGCAGCCATTCCCATCATTGGCCCGCCACATAGGATTTTTAAAGTCTTTTCCTTATCCCCCTTACAGAATTCAAATATGTCTTTTATATATGTGCCTAATACTATATGATAATTTCCTCTTTCTTTAACCCCTTTTCCATCAATAGTCATCCTTCTGGAGATAAGAGGTATTCCGGTTTCACAGTATCTTGCTAATGTCTGAACACTAGTAACATTCATTACAACAGTTCCTACATCAATAGGAAGTCCTCCCATCGGAACTTTTTTTCCTGTTAAGGCATATATAAGCATTTTTTCAGCACCTTGGGGGTATTTTGTTTTTAAGACGACAACATCAATTCTGTCATCTTCACTTGCAAGCTTTTCAAGTTTTTCTGCACCAGAACACTTGTTATCTTCAATACCTATATATGCTTTTGGAATAGAAAGATTATCAAGTATAAGTTTTATTCCCTTGATTATCTCTTCGCCATCTTCAATTATCGCTCTGTAATCACAAGTTATATAAGGTTCACACTCTACTGCATTTACAATAAGATATTCTGGTATCCTGTCTTTTGTGTTAAGTTTAACATGTGCTGGAAATCCAGCACCACCAAGTCCTGTTAATCCACAATTTCTTACTGCTTTCAAAAAATTTTCTTTATTTGATATGTCAGGTTTCGAAATTTCAGGCAGAATTGTCTGCAATCCATCTGCCTTTATTACTACGCTTTCAGATACAGTACCATTAAACAACATTGTTTTTCTTGTTTCAGTTACCTCTCCTGATACGCTTGAATGAATAGGTACTGAAACAAATTGTTTTGAATCACCAATTATCTGTCCTACATAAACCTTATCACCTTTTTTAACTAACGTTTCGCATGGAGCACCGATATGCTGCTGCATTGGAATTTCGACAAGTTCGGGAATAGGCATTATCTTTGATGGAATTTCGGAAGTTCCCTTATTGTGGGGTAAGATAACGCCGCCTTTTATTTTCTTAAATTGTTTTATCATCCGATTCCCTCACTAGTTATAATAATAATATTATATATCGTTTTAGTCAGAAAAAAAAGGACATTTACATGTCCTTTTTATTATCATCTATTAATCTCTTATTCTTCTGCCATCATTTGCTTATACTCTGTAATAGCAAGGGCGTATTGTTCATATGGCATATCTGCTTCATCAGTAAAGCTTAAATATATCTGCATTCTTTCAGTAAAAGTTGATTTAATTTTATTAAGACTCATTGGAACTTCCTGCTGCTCTGTATCATCAGGTGCTTTATACATTACAAGCAATGTCAAGTCTGATAAATCTTCTCCAACAAACACAAAACTTACATTATCTGTAGTCATGTATTCCATTTCAATTTCTTTAGCACCAGCCTCTTCTCTTGCTTCGTTAAAGAAAATAAAGAATTCTTCCCATCCATCAGAATGAATGTTGTTACCAAGAAGTGCTGGGAAATTCATCATAAGTGTTCCATCTATTTCGGAACCTATAATAATATTAACCCCTTTATTTGAAACGGTTGTCTCAAAAGCTGTAAAATACTGACATGAGAACATATAGTAATTCTTCTGATGAATTTCATAACTTCTATAAAGCTGTTCGTTTCTTGCTGTTTCCGGGTTCATTCCAACCATTTCATTAAATGCTTCAAGTCTGGCATTAAGAGTTTTTTGCCTGCTGATGTTGTTAAACTGTGAAACAGTAGGTTTTATAACTGGATCTCCACCATATGTTGCAATGGTATACTCTTTTTCTTTTACGATATATCTGTCTTCTAATGCATTTTCTGTGTTAATTGATGGTTTTGGTCTTTTATCATATGGAGTACATGACGCAAGTCCCATAATAAAGACTAATGCAAGAACGGCAGCTACTAATACAACTATTTTTCTTCTCATTTATTCCTCCCATACCCTTATAGAGCACTTTTACATAAAATAATCAGTATGAATATTATACAACTTATGGATTTGATTGTAAATCTGTTTTAATCATTACATTGCATT
>ERZ795048.1498-NODE-1498-length-20720-cov-8.061892_pt1 | contig 20720 bp, 20 predicted proteins | sample MGYA00375132_ERZ795048 | MGnify/ENA primary metagenome ERZ795048 (study PRJEB30177, sample SAMN05720225) | activated sludge metagenome | isolation source: Anaerobic digester | place: Hong Kong | collected 2014-12-17 ... | reverse complement strand
ACCACACCGTGGGCGTGGGTCCAGATGTCCATGACTATTATCCGCGCTTCGTCGTTAGTGATTGTACGGTCCGGCGGGGCAGCCTGTATGACGGCCTGTATGAAAAAATTAAATACCTTCAGGGCCGCCTCTTTCTCATTAAATGCCATTTCCTCAAAATCAGTGTTTACATAATCATAGTATTTCGGTGTGGGCCTGTTCCACATAAGGTCAAAGTAATTCGGTTTTTCGAGGCTGAAGTCGACATAGGTGTCCACAATGCTCGCAAGCCCCAGAAAGGGAGAGTCTGTCCTGTTGTAGTTTTCTTCAAGGCGCTGGTAAAACTCTTCAAACCCGCACCTGAGGATCTCCAGGTTTATTTCATCTTTTCCGGAAAAGTAATTATACAGATTAGGAGCGGTCATCCCGATACGCCTGCTGATCTTCCTCATGGATGCATTTTCAAATCCTTCCTCGATAATGATTTCCAGGGCGGCATCAAGAATTGACTGCCGTATTGATTCAACTTCAACAGGGTGCCTGGCATTACGGCTCATAGGTTATCCTCAGGTGTTTATTGAACTTAGTTAAATTTAACACTGTTCAGCAAAAATGTCAAGGGAAATAAAGAGAATTTTTGACCTGCACCTGAACCGTGCATTGGAAAAAAATATCTTGACCGACCGTCGGTCTTTTGGTGTAATGAAAATTATTTTTTCCAGGAATGAAAACAGAACATGACACGAACAGTAAAAAAACCCGATGAACGCCGTGATGAAATCATTAAAGCTGCCCGGGAGCTTTTTCACACGAAGGATTACGAGAAAGCCACCATGAAGGACCTGATGGATCAGCTCAATATTGCCAAGGGTACAATCTATCACTACTTTTCCTCCAAGCAGGATCTGCTTCAGGCGGTTATACATGATATGATTGATAATGAATTCGAGAGATTGACTTCATTAATGCAGAGCGACAGGGTCAAAAACCTACCTGCCCTTGAAAAATTTCAGGTCCTATTAACCGAAAGCAATACCGAAAAAGAGAATGAGCAGATACTCGAAAGCCTGCATCACCCGGAAAATGCTCAAATGCACACACGGCAGCTCGGCCAGTATATCCTGAAACTTGCCCCCCTCTGGGCGGAAGTGTTTACCCAGGGAAACAGTGAGGGTGTTTTTCATGTGAAAAAACCCCTTGAGACAGCGGAGTTTATCCTCGCCGGCGCACAATTCCTGACCGATATGGGGTTTTATCCCTGGAGCGAGTCCCAGATCAATCGAAGGATGCAGGCATTACCTGCCTTTCTTGAGGCTATGCTTGGTGCTCCTGAGGGATCCTTCAGTTTTCTTGGTTAGATATAACATGTATGCGGTGTTCTTTACCCTCAATAGTAGTATGTGTGGAAACACTCATAAATAAAAAAAGTGAAATTTTTTTAAAAAAAATATAGACCGACCGTCGGTCAATGGCTATAGTGATTGTAGTATTCTGAAGTAAGGATGGTACCATGAACGGCGAACAGTGCATGAACATTAGGTCAGCTTTCGCACAGGGAAGTGTTAACGATGGTGGTATGGAAAAAAAACATAATGGTGCGTATTTAGAGTATATATTTTTTCACATTTAATTGACCGACGGTCGGTCAATTAAATGTGAAGAGTTGAATGGCGGTGAACACAATGACAACAGAGAACAGAATAAACTCCACACGGTATAAAGAGATAATTGCAGCCGCAAGAAAACTCTTCCCGGCAAAAGGGTATGAAGCCACTTCAATGAATGAATTGATAGTGTCACTGGGAATTGCCAAAGGGACCATGTACTATTATTTCCCTTCAAAACAATGTCTCCTTGAAGCGGTCGTGGAAGATATCGTCGATGAAGAGTTCACACGGTTAAAGAATTTGCTGCACAGCAGCACCGCCCAACACCTTTCCCCTGATGAAAAGCTCCGCCTTCTTCTCAGTGAGTACAGCGGCAATCAGGACAATAACCGTATATTGGACATCCTCAATCGTCCCGACAACAGCAGGATGTATTCATACCAACTCGGCCGTTATATCGAAAAACTCGCTCCTCTCTATGCCTCAATCTTTGCCCCGGGCTGCGGGGAGGGGGTATTCAATTCGGCGTACCCACTCGAATGTGCCGAGTTCATGATTGCAGGAATTACGTTCCTGGTGGACCCCGGACTTTATCCCTGGAGCCGGTCCCAGATCACACGTCGCATGAAGGCCCTCCCGTTTCTGCTGGAGGCCCAGCTTGGAGCGTTATCGGGGTTCTTTGACGAATCCCTTCAGAATAAAAATACCAACAAGGAATAATCACAGGTTTAAGGAGGATTACACATGAAAAAACAAATCATTATGCTGTTTGCATTCTTACTGGTCACCGCAGCTTCCTTCGCGGAAGAGAATGACAGGAGAAGAGAAGATGAGTGGAACGTTATTCCGCTTTTCCAGTACAACTATCTTTCTCTGGACTCACAGGTCATCCATTCACCCGGTGCGGGGCTGGTGGTGAAAAGTGAAGAGGTACTTTTTGTCGGGGTTTATTCGCGTCATTCCATCGAAGAACCCCTTAATTATGAGTACCCTGATGTCTATCATACCATAGACATGCTTCTGGACGGTAAAAAGAAGCGGCACCAGTACATCGGTATATTCAAGAGCGAATCAAACCGCCCCGTATCCGGAGGGTTACATACATTCCAGGCCGCCATGGTGTACGGGTACGAAATTGTGTCCAGCGGCAATGCTTCCTTCGTGCTTGGAGGCGGGATTGCGGTGAGCGATTTCGGTATCGAGTTTTCAAACGGCAGTAACTGTCCTGTAATTCCTGTCCCCCTGGTCCGCGCGAAGTATTCATCGCAATGGATAGCTGCGGATTTTGATTTTCTTACAACCCCGAACCTCAATGTCGTGATCGGCCCTGAAAGTCACTTCCGCATAATCGGAGATTTCAGGATGGAGCAGTTCAGGGACGGACGCGATGTTCTTTTCGAGGTTGCCCTTGCGTACCGCTTTTTTTCTGCAGCCCATCCGATGGGTGATTTCGCCGGAATATCTCTGGGGATCAGGAATGATAATTACGGGGCCTTCAACCTGAGTGATGACATCGGGGAGGAGGAATCACTCGAAATTCACTACTACGCCCTGTTCGGCAGGATTGACCTCACTCTCCTTAAAATCACTGCCGGGTATGCCTTTGGCGGAAGAGAACTCTATCGTGAAGAGGACACACGGGACCTTGGTGACGGATATTTCATATCAGTAGAAGGGCTGTATCAGTTTTAAGCGGGGATATGAACGAAATGAAAACAATTACTCGTATAACAGGTTTGGTTTTTCAGGTCCCTTTCTCCCGTTGCTGCAGTATAGCGCTGGCTGCCATTACCGCGGCCGGCCTCGGTGCAGCGTCGTATCGCTTGTACTGTAACGCCGCAGACAGTTACACCCTGAAAATGCGTTTCCAGCAGGAGCTCAACACGCTTTATGCACAGTACCGTTTCCCGGGGGCAACAGCAGCATATATTCTTCCCGACGGCACAGTGGAGGTCTTCGCTGTGGGCATGGCTGACCGGGAGTTGATGGTCCCGATGACCACGGACTCCCGAATGCTTGCCGCGAGCATAGGGAAGACCTTTGTGGGGGCAGCGGTTCTCGCACTGGCGCAGGAAGGGGTCCTGGGACTCGATGACCTTCTATCAAAATGGCTGGGGGATCGTGCATGGTTTTCCCGCCTGCCCAATGGAAATTCTGTCACGCTGCGTCAGCTTTTGGTCCACAGTTCTGGCATCCCGAACCATGTGGAGACTGAACGGTTTAAAGAACTGTTCCGTAATAACAGAGACCATGGTTCCGCCCCCCTTTCACCGGAGGAACTTATATCATGCGTCCTTGGCCTGCGGCCACTATGCAGACCCGGTATGGGGTGGCACTACAGCGATACGGGTTATATCCTTCTTGGCCTTGTTGTAGAAAAGGCCACAGGTCACAGGTATTACGATGAGATAGGCCGCCGTTTTCTCCGGCCCCTTGGTCTTACCATGACTTCGGCCTCCGACAGCCGTGAACTTCCCGGATTGGCAGCGGGATATCTCTCAGGAGATAATATCTTCGGGCTGCCCTGCAAAACTACCCTCCGTCCCGGCTTCATGGCATGGCACCCCGGTGTCGAATGGACAGGTGGCGGAGTGGTCAGTAATCCGAAAGACCTGGTGGTCTGGGCGAAAGCGCTGTATGAGGGACATGCCATGAAAGGATGTTATCTTCCGGCACTCCTGAAATCGGTACCTGCAGGGAAAACCGGTACTGGAAAAAGGTACGGGATAGCTGTTGCGGTTCATGATGGAGGACCTTTCGGGACAAGCTATGGTCACAGCGGATGGATCCCGGGATACACGTCAGGCATGCGCTATTATCCCGGACCCCGGGTAGCCGTGGCATTCCAGATCAATACGGACATCGGTATTGTCGACGGATCAACGCGGTTGTTTCAGGAGATGGAGGAACGCCTTGCAAAGGCCGTTATGGATTCGATCGGCCATATCCGTACAGGGAATAAACACAATAATGAATACAACAATACTACAATGAATTAGAATACGGAGGACACAATGATTACCAATTACAGGTACAAAACATTAACCTATTACGCCGCAACGTTTATTGCAACCTACATGCTCTGGTTTGCGGGGGCATATACAAGTTTTCAGGGTGACAGAGGAGGGCTGTATATGCTTTTCATGCTGCCGGGACTTATGGCGCCATTTCTCATTTCGCTTTTCATTATTTTCAGATCTGGCAATGCGGATTTAAAAAGGGACTTTCTCAACCGGCTCATCAATCCGGGACTCATGCGCCTTACCATGGTGCCTGTTTTTTTCCTGCTGATGCCGGCGGCGGTACTTGTTTCTATTGCGCTGTCAATTCCTTTCGGGGGATCGCTCTCCCAGTTCCAGCTTGCAGAGGGATTCTCCTTTTCCATGGGATTTGTTCCGGTGCTGCTGCTTCTCCTCATGGCCGCGGCTTTTGAAGAACTGGGCTGGCGGGGATATGCCTTTGACAGCCTGCAGAGCCGTTACACCCTCTTCACGGCGTCCATAATTTTCAGCATACTCTGGTCGCTCTGGCACTTTCCCCTTATCTTCGTGAAAAACTCGTACCAGTATGAAATTATTAATCAGAACGTCTGGTATGCGGTGAATTTCTTTGCCGGCATAATACCAATGGGAGTGATTATAAGCTGGGTTTGCGTAAAGAACCGTAAAAGCGTTATCGCGGCGGTACTCTTCCACTTCATAATCAATATTTCACAGGAGGTACTTGCCATGACCCAGTTCTCAAAATGCATTGAAACAGCGGTATTGACTGTTATTGCTGCCCTCATTGTCATAAAGGACAGGGAGTTGTTCTTTTCAAAACAGCACCTTGCCGTGGCGGGCCGCCCATGAGGACCGGCTCCCATGAGAACCGCACCATATTTTTACAAATATGGTGCGGTCAGCTCATATCAATGATCGGCACCGGCCTGACGCTTTTCTCGCTGGGAATAATCACCTATCAGAAGACGGCTGCCGCATCAGGTTATGTCTTTCTGCTCATCTGTGTGTTCCTCCCGCCCTTTCTGCTGAAACCCCTGGGAGGCATCCTGGCGGACCGTTATGACCGCCGCGTGATGATGGTAGCCGGTGATCTCGGATCATCCCTGGGACTGGTCTTTATATTCTTCATGATGGCGAATGGGTGCAGTGATCTGCGGTATCTTTACGCCGGTGTCGCACTGAGCTCGGTCTTTTCAGCGTTCCAGGAACCTGCATACCAGGCTTTGGTTACTGACCTTCTTCCGGAGGAGGGGTATGCCCGTGCGGGCGGCTTGATACAGCTGGCGCATTCGGCCCGGTACCTGATATCCCCGTTTCTTGCGGGTATTCTGATAACAGTTATGAAAATCGAATATATCTTTCTGATCGATATCACCACCCTGATATTCGCCAGCAGTATTGTCATATGGACGGGAAAAAAAACATGCTTCCCGGTACGGAACAGGGCCGGGCGGAACATGCTGTCCGATTTTATGGAGGGATTAAGGTCGTTCTCCGGGGTCCGGGGCGTCGTGGTCCTGGTGTGGACGATCACCCTTGTGCTGTTTTTCGTAGGTCTGCTGCAGTCGCTCCTGACCCCGATGCTGCTTGACCTTGTGCCGGCGAGGACAGTGGGGATTTCCCAGTCGGTCAGCGCATCAGGCATGATACTGGGAAGTCTTTTTATCGGATTTTTCGGCGGCAGATACAAACATCTGTACATACTCTCAGTTTCATTGTTTTTATCAGGTATTTTTTTTTCATGTCTGGGCCTTTCCACACACATAATCATAATTACCCTGTCAGGGTTCCTGTTTTTCGCGTCACTTCCTTTTATCAATACATCAATAGAAGTGCTGATACGTAAAAATATCTCACGCGAAAAACAGGGCCGTGTGTGGTCACTCATATCAATGGTATCATACCTTGGCTCTGTCGCGGCCTTTGCTGTTGCCGGTTTTCTTGCGGACAGGATATTTAACCCACTGCTGGAACCCGGCGGCCTTCTGGCTGATACTGCGGGCCTGATTGTCGGAACGGGGAGGGGAAGAGGCATTGCCCTGCTTTTTATTCTTTCCGGTTTGGCGATATCCGCCATTTCCTGCTGTGTCCGGTTGAACAGTTCAATAAGGGGTCTGGAGGAAGTAATCCCGTCATTGATGGAAGTCCCCCAAAAAACACACTTCCGAATTGTATAATTGATAATACGCAATAAAGTAAATATGATGTTATATAAATATATGTTGTTGACGGAAATGTGTATTTGTTATAATTTCATTGAAAGATTGCAGCTATGCTTTGTCACTAGCATTGCCGGGTATAGGATGTTGTTCCCTATACTATTTAAGGAGGAAACAAATGAAAGGAAACGAAAAATTGATTACAATACTTAATTCGCTGCTTGCAGATGAGTTGACAGCCATCAACCAGTACATGGTGCATTCGGAGATGTGTGATGACTGGGGATATGAAAAACTTCATAAGCACTTTGAAAAAAGGGCTATTGATGAAATGAAACATGCGGAAAAGCTGATTGGCCGTATTTTATTTCTGGAAGGAATTCCAACAGTATCAACCTTGAACAACATCATGATCGGTGCTACTGTTGAAAAACAGCTGGCAAATGACCATGCGGCGGAGGAAGGAGCTATCAAGGCGTACAACGACGCGATTGTTCTTGCCGGTGAAGTTAAGGATTTTGCAACTCGTGATTTTTTGCAGCAGATACTTAATGATGAGGACAGCCACATGGACGGCATTGAGGAGTTGCAAAGTCAAATAGAACAGATGAGTGTGCAGGTCTTTTTAACAACCCAGGTTAAAGATTAGCAGAGGAGAATAGCCATGAGTGATAAAAATAATGACAGCACGTGCCCGGTAACGGGGAGTACAGCCCGAAAGGGCACGTCGAACCGTGACTGGTGGCCCAATCAGTTAAACCTGAATATTCTTCACCAGCACTCTTCTAAAAGCGACCCGATGGGCGGGGAGTTTAACTACACTGAAGAATTCAAAAAGCTTGACCTGAAGGCAATAAAGAAAGACCTCTATGCGTTGATGACGGACTCCCGTGACTGGTGGCCGGCGGACTATGGCCATTATGGTCCGCTCTTTATCCGGATGGCGTGGCACAGCGCGGGGACCTACCGTATGGGGGACGGCCGCGGCGGCGCCGGGTCCGGTAATCAGCGTTTTGCCCCGCTGAACAGCTGGCCGGACAATGTGAACCTGGACAAGGCGCGCCGGCTCCTCTGGCCGATCAAAAAGAAATACGGGAAAAAGATATCCTGGGCGGACCTCATGATCCTTGCCGGGAATTGCGCCCTTGAGTCGATGGGCTTTAAGACCTTCGGTTTCGGCGGCGGGCGAGAGGACATCTGGGAGCCGGAAGAAGACATTTACTGGGGAGGAGAAAGTGAATGGCTGGGAGACAAACGTTATTCCGGGGAACGGGACCTTGAGAATCCACTCGCCGCTGTCCAGATGGGCCTTATCTATGTGAACCCGGAAGGGCCCAATGGTAACCCTGATCCGGTTGCCTCAGGGCGTGACGTCAGGGAGACCTTTGCCCGCATGGCGATGAACGATGAGGAAACAGTCGCCCTGGTTGCCGGGGGCCACACATTCGGCAAGTGCCATGGCGCCGGAGATGCGGCCCTTGTCGGGCCTGAACCTGAAGCGGCGCCCATTGAAGAACAGGGCCTTGGCTGGAAAAGCAGCTTCCGCAGCGGTAAGGGGGGCGATACAATCAGCAGCGGTATCGAGGGTGCCTGGAAACCTGACCCGATAAAATGGGATATGGGCTACCTGAACGTGCTGTTCAAGTACGAGTGGGAACTGGTCAAGAGTCCCGCCGGCGCGCATCAATGGCTGGCGAAGGACGTGGCCGAAGAGGATATGGTTGTTGACGCACATGACCCGTCAAAGAAGGTCCGGCCGATGATGACCACGGCGGACCTTTCACTCCGGTTTGATCCGGTATACGAGAAAATCGCGCGGCATTATCAGCAGAACCCCGAAATATTTGCTGACGCCTTCGCACGTGCATGGTTCAAGCTGACCCACCGGGACATGGGGCCGCGCTCCCGTTATCTCGGTCCGGAGGTGCCTGCGGAGGAACTGATCTGGCAGGACCCGGTTCCCGCTGTCGATCATACACTGATCGACGATAAGGATATCGCGGCACTCAAAGGAAAAATACTTGCCTCGGGGCCGTCGATTCCGGAACTGGTTTCAACCGCATGGGCGTCTGCATCCACTTTCCGCGGATCCGACAAGCGCGGCGGTGCAAACGGGGCACGCATTCGTCTTGCACCGCAAAAAGACTGGAACGTCAACCAGCCGGCGCAATTGAAAACCGTGTTGGGGGCCTTTGAAAAAATACAGAAAGAATTCAACAGCGCACAGGCCGGCGGAAAGAAGGTTTCCCTCGCTGACCTCATTGTTCTGGGGGGCTGCGCCGGAATCGAACAGGCGGCAAAGAATGCCGGCCACAACGTGACAGTACCATTTACCCCAGGACGTACGGACGCCTCACAGGAGCAGACCGACATGGAATCATTCGCGGTCCTCGAGCCCTTTGCGGACGGGTTCCGGAATTACACCAAAGCCAGATACTCCGTTCCGGCAGAGGAACTGCTGGTTGATCGCGCGCAGCTGCTGACGCTGACCGCTCCGGAGATGACGGTCCTCATTGGCGGCATGAGGGTGTTACATGCCAGCGTCGGGAAATCTAACCATGGTGTCTTTACAAAGCGGCCGGAGTCGCTCACCAATGATTTCTTTGTGAACCTCCTGGATATGGGTACGGAGTGGAAGCCCTCCCCGAAAGATGAAGATGTGTTCGAAGGCCGTGATCGTGCGACAGGGGAACTGAAGTGGACCGGCACCCGTGTGGACCTTGTATTTGGTTCAAATTCACAACTCCGGGCCCTGGCGGAAGTCTACGGCTGTGATGACTCGCAGAAGAAATTCGTGGATGATTTCATTAAGGCCTGGAACAAGGTGATGAATGCCGACCGCTTTGATATCGCCTGAAAGGGATACCGGCATGTGATGCGGGACAAAACTGTCTCTGCACATGCCGGTTTGTTGTGTGCACCCTGCAAAACAATTCTTCAAAATAAACATTGTCCCCTGACCATGTGTATGTTTAAAATATTTTGATGGTTGCATTTTTTCAGGGAACCGGTACAGTGGGCAGTAACGCGGTACGGATCAGGCGGGTCGATACAGGAACACCTTCCGGCATGCACTGTGACGTTCCGGGAAAACATTATAATGCATAACGGTGATCATGAGAATACTGCTTGTTGAGGACGATGAAAAGGTAGCGCGTTTTATCTCGAAGGGGCTCCAGGAGGAGCACTATGCCGTGGATGTGTACCATGACGGCGAGGAGGGGCTTTTCTGGGCGGAGGCCAACGAGTACGATGCAGTGGTACTTGACGTGATGCTGCCGAAGAAAAACGGCATGGAGATATGCCGGGAGCTGCGGAGAAGGAAGGTGCATACCCCGGTGCTCATGCTGACCGCGAGGGACAGCCTCGATGACAAGGTGGCGGGACTTGATGCCGGTGCCGACGACTATCTCACGAAGCCCTTTTCCTTCGAAGAACTCCTGGCCCGCCTCCGGGCAATGATCCGACGCTCCCATGATTACGGCGGGGAGGTGCTGCAGGTGGATGACCTGGAGCTGGACCCGTCAACCCGCAGGGTAACCCGCGGCGGAAAGGAAATCACCCTCACTGGTAAAGAGTACGCCCTCCTTGAGTACCTGATGCGGAACGCCGGCACTATCCTGACTGAAACCCGTATTGTGGAACATGTGTGGGACATGAACTATGATCCTGTTGCCAATACCCTCAATGTCTATATCCATCACCTCCGCAATAAAATTGACCGTGGTTTCGATAAAAACCTTATCCACACCATCCGCAGCCGCGGGTATGTGCTCAAAGGATAAGCGGGAGCGGGCAACGGTATGAGAAAAATTTCCGTCCGGTCAAAACTGACTCTGTGGTATATCGGTTCCATTTGTATGCTGATCGGTGTTTTCTTTATCTATACATATCTTAATTTTTCTCACGCGATTTATACCAGCGACATCTCAGTGAAGTTCGATGCGGGTCTCCGGAAATTTACCCGGGGTGTTGCCGCAACAATTTCCCGAGAACACGGACCCTTTTATCGCCCTATACACCAGTACACTGCGGACTTTGATTCCTGGATCGGTGAGGACTTTTTCCTTCATTCCGCATACGGCCAGCTTATCAATTTCCCCGATCGTCCCGGCGCGGCACCCCTTGTGGTGATCAAGAACAGCGCCCTCGGGGACAAATTAATTCCCCTGAGCGGTGAGGCGTTTTCGGCGGTATCCTCCGGCACTACCTCAATCGAGACAGTGAACGGTGTATTCTCTTTCCCGATCCGCGTGGTTTCCATGGCGGTGAAGGACCGGCTCGGGCACCGGTATATTCTGCAGACAGCCATGTCTCTGGAGCCGATCAATACCACTCTCGAAAATGTGGTGCTGAAGTTCCTGCTGGTATGGCCGTTCCTTTTGATTATAATTTCCGTCATGGGGTATCTTTTCATGAAGCGCACCTTTGCGCCGGTAAAAGAGATTGTAGCCATTACACGAAGTATTACGGCTGAAGACCTTTCGCGGCGGATCGTCTCCGTCGAAAGTGACGATGAAATCGGCGAGCTCGTGAAAACGCTGAACGACATGATCTCACGTCTTGAGCAGTCCTTCACGCGCATCAGCCAGTTTTCCGACGACGTGTCCCATGAGTTGAAAACACCCCTTACCATAATAAAAGGAGAGCTGGAAGTGTCGCTCCGCGGTGAGCGCAGCAGCAGGGAATTCCGTGAGACCCTTGAAAGCGTACATGAGGAGGTCGATAAACTCACGGACATCATTGAGGACCTTTTTCTGCTATCCCGTATCGACGTGCGGAAGAAAAAATTCCGTCTCAGGGAAACCCGGCTGGACCAGGTCCTCCTCGAGGCGTACGAGGAAATGTCGCGCCTCGCCGCGGAAAAGGAGGTGTCGCTTCGCGTTGGTGAAATTGAAGACGCGGTGATACAGGGGGAGCCGGGCCTTCTGAAGCGGGTGTGTATCAACCTCATACACAATGCCGTGAAATACACGCCGAAGGGGGGTGTTGTGGATATTTCGCTGCACAATCCTTCAATGTCGGGCAAAGGAAATAACGGCACAGTGGAATTTGTCATACGTGACACCGGTATCGGAATACCGAAACGGCATGTTCCCTTTATCTATGACCGCTTTTACAGAGTTGACGGGTCACGGTCCGCGAAAACCGGGGGAAAGGGGCTGGGCCTTACGCTTGTGAAGAAAATCGTGGATCTCCACGGCGGCACAATCGATGTCGAAAGCCTGAAGGGGGAGGGGACGGCATTTTTTCTGAATTTTCCGAAAAATTAATAAATTTTAATCTTCAATTAATCTACGATTAATCATACCGCTTTATACTTTCCAGTAACAGGATGTGGATACTGCTCCTGCCACAAAAATAATAATGAAAGATCAGCACAGAGGTACCACGATGAGACGATCAATAATCACGTTGGTGATAATAGCGGCAGTCATGATATGTACTGCCGGGATGACAACTGAAGCCCTTCAGGCACAGCAGCAGGGGGCCCCTGCAGCCGGGCAGGTGCAGCAGCAGGCCCCGCAGGTCCGGGACCAGGCGGCGGCAGGGCAGCCGGCAGAACAGACAGCTGTTCAGCAGAACAGTGAAGAATCGGGGGATGCCAACGGTTCCCTGTATCATACAGTAAAACGGGGCGGCCCCCTGATGATCTTTATCATTCTCCTGGGGCTTGTGGCGCTCACCATAATCATTGAACGCATAATTTATTTTACAAGAAACAAAGTATGGCGGAACGATCAGGTGGAACTGTACCTGAAAGAAGTGTCTGAAAAATCAGAAACACGTTTTAAAGAGGACCGTGAGGATGAATTGCGCGGAGCTTTTCAGCTCTATGCGAACAACCTTGAGAGGGGGATGGCATTTCTCTCCGGAATCGGCAACCTCGCTCCTATTGTGGGGTTTCTGGGAACGGTCCTTGGTATGATCACCGCCTTCGCGGCGATTGCCGCCGCCACCACGGTAAACGCGCGGGTGGTTGCTGTCGGTATCCAGATGGCCCTTATCACTACGGCAGGGGGCCTTGTTGTAGCGGCACCGACGCTTTTCTTCTACTATCTCTTTACCCATGTAATCCAGAACCGTTTTGCCCTTTCGGAGGAAATGATTGCGGAACTCTGCGGAAATCTCCCGCGCCTCTCGGAAGAGCTTGAAACAGAGGAATACGCAGAGGAACTGTAATATGGACAGGCTGAAAAAGAAAGCGCTGGTTCTGAAACTACGTGCACGGGCCAAAAGAAAACGGTTCTCCCGGGAGGAGAAGTTCTTTGAGTCCTCCGCCATGGGCGACCTCGCGTTTCTCCTGCTTATTTTCTTTATCGTCACCAGTTCCTTCATGATCCGCCAGGGGATATTCTTTTCACTTCCCTCGAATACCGCGGGAGTGGTGCGGCTCACCGATGATCAGATCATGGAAGTGTCACCGCAAAACAACGGGTTCCTTTACCGTGGAATGCTTGTGGAACGGGGTGCGTTTCTGGAAACAATGAAACGCCAGATGAAGCAGGACCGGAACAAGGTGCTCATTATCGCGATGGGGCCCTCAGTAAAGTATGACCGCCTCGTGGACACCCTGAGTGTGGCGAAGGAGGCCGGGATCCGCCGTGTGTCGCTGAAACAGATGAACGGGGAGTAATGGAATGATATTGATGAATTCTTTTTTAAAAAAACTGCGGCCCATTTCCATCGGTTCAGCCATGGCGGACATGGCACTGCTTCTGCTGGTATTCTTTATGGCTTCAACATCAACCGAGCCTCCCAAGGGGGTCAGCGTGGAGCTCCCCCGGGCAGTGACGGTGGGGGCGGAGCAGGAAAGCCTGTATGTTACCATCTCAAGGGAAGGGGACCTGTACTTTGACGGGAAGAAGACTACGATAGAAGATTTTCAGGACAATCTCGCGATGCGGCAGTCGGAAAAGGACAAAGTGGTTTCTATAACTGCGGATAAAAACCTGGATTACCGTGTGGTGGGTGATGTCCTGAAGGTGCTCCGGGAGCAGGATTTTCTCAATATTGTATTTATGTCTGAGACGAGAAAGGGATTTAATATAAGGTAAAAAAATGAGTACTGAATATACACATGTACATCACCGGAATGCGGTGGCTATTGTCCTTGACTGGCAGCAGCGTCATCCGTATCTCTTTTCGTTTATCATTGCGTTTTTATTTATGGTGTATCTCCTGTTTTTTACGCTTTCCATTGAGATGACGGAAGAGGACCTTCTGCCGGTGGACAATATCGAGTTTATCGATATCGATAAAATCCGCACCGAGGCGCCGAGAAGGATTACCCGGAGAGAGGTGAGCACAAACCAGGGAGAGGTGGACCCCGACTCCAGCCCGGTGGACAGGGCACAGGGGACCTCAGATGATCCAAACGCCGTGGATTTATCGTTTCATCCCAATATTGTACCGCCGAAACCAATAGGGCGCCTTAAAAAGCTCTATCCCAGGGAGGCTGCGGAGCAGGGTGTCGAGGCACAGGTCATTGTGGAGCTCATGATCGCCTCGAACGGCCGGGTCAAGGCGGCACGGGTCCTCGGCATAAGGCTTTCCAAGGAACTCCCCCCGGAAGTCCATGCACGGATCGCGAAGGCATTCTATCATGATGCGATGAAAATACTGAAAGGGGTCCGGTATACTCCGCCCATTGTACAGGGAAAACAGGTACCGGTGAAATTTGAGCAGCGGCTGAAATTCAGACTCAACGAATAGGAAGGAACAACTCATGCATAGGCAGATAAAAAACGCGGTATTCCTGTGGGTGACCCTGATGATGGTATTGTGGTGCACCGCGGTGTCGGCACAGGAAAAACAGATAGTCCTTCAGGGGAAGGTGTTCAGCAGCGCTGACGGGCGGCCCGTTGATTTCGGCACTGTTATTGTCCTTGAAGCGCGGGTGAAGGTGTATACCGGCGCTGACGGTTCCTACCGTGTGGCGGTTCCCGGGCCGGGGGAATATACAGTCATTATCCGCACCAGCGAACTGAAGATGCTCAGGACAAAGGTCCGCCTTACCAGGAGCATCACACGGAATTTTTACCTGCAGCCCCTCCGGGTCATCGGCGCCGGTATCACCATAACCGGCGAACGGGACATCCAGAAGGTCTCCCGGTATACCATGACCCAGAAGAATCTCAAGGAGGTGCCGGGGTCCTTCGGGGATTCAATCAGCGCCCTTACCTCGCTCCCGGGGGTCATCCGCACTGACGGGTTTTTCGGGCCCCTCGTTATCAGGGGGGCGAATTTTACGTTTAACCGTTATTATATCGACGATATACCAATCTATGAGCCGATGCATTTCGGAGGGATTCATTCAGTCATCAATAATAATATCATGCGGGAGATAGACCTCTACGCGTCAGCCTTTCCCGCGGAGTTCGGGGCGGCAAGCGGTTCCGTTATCAACATAAACACCGTGGACGATGTTCAGGAATTCGGAGGCTATACCGACATAGGGCTCATTTCGGCCTCGGCACTTATTCAGGCGCCGATACTGAGAAACAGCAATGGAGAACTTCATTTCGCCCCCCCCTCATGGGAATACAGGGAGGGTGAGTTCCGGAATGCGGGGTATGCAATTGCATCGGGAAGAATCGGATACCTTTCAGTATTTATTCCGCTGATTTACGAGGTGTTTACGGGAGACAGGCCGGCGTTTGTCCCGGAGTACTGGGATTACCAGATGAAAATGAAATACTACTTTAACAGCCGCAACTCGGTAACAATGCTTCTCATGGGAAGCAAAGACTATCTGAAGTTTGACGAAAGCGATGCTGATATCGTTGATGAAAATGAAGGGGACGACCCGCTTCTGGTGGGCCTCAAGGCGCAGGTTGACTGGAGCTCCCACAGCCAGGGAGTGTATTATACCTATCAGCCCAGTGAGATGTTTTCCAACAGGATCATGGCTTATGCCGCCATGATCAAATACTACACCTACTTTACCCTCACCAATGACAGCGCCGCTGACTGGGCAAAAGATTTTAATGTGGATTCACGTCCCTATATATTCGGCATCCGTGACAGATTCAAGTTCGAACCGGTCAAAAAACACCTGCAGATCCGCGGAGGTTTCGGATATACCTATTACAAATTCACCGCGAAGGGAAAAACTATTCTGGCAAACTCATCCATCGTCGATTTCGACCCGGGTGACAGCAATTCTTTTACGTCTGTTGCCCTTGATGAAGATATCAGGAACCATACCCTTGACGGATATCTTGAAACGAAAGTTGTTCTCGGGGGGCTTACCTTTGTTCCCGGTGCCCGTGCTGATTACCTTGACCGGGACAGCCAGTTTATATGGGACCCCAGGGCCATGGCAAGTTATGAGTTTCCAACCGAAACAATACTGTCCGTTGCGGGAGGACGATACAGCAATTTCTTCCAGGTTAATCCGTATCTTTTCAACGGGGCGCCGCAGATCGCCGCTCTTGGAGATGAACTGAAGCCTGAACGGGCAATACACCGCGTTGCGGGGATTGAGCAGAAATTCGGGGCCATGAATTCAGTGAAGCTTGAGGGGTTTTATAATCACTATAAGGATCTTGCAACGGAATATTATCACTACACTGAGGATGGAACACCTCTCGAGGGGTTGAGTACCGGACAGATTAAAGCGTACGGTTTTGAAATAATGCTGAAGCGGGACCTCCGGGAGAATGAAGAGGGGCTGTTCGGCTGGATAAATTATACCTATACGCGGTCCAAATACAAATCGGGGCTCCCCACCACGGCGGGGCTTTATGGAGACGTACGCAACCAGGTTGGAGATGTGTACGGGGACGAGTGGGTAAATTATATGTATGAACAGCGTCACAACTTCAAGGTCGTGGCAGGTTATACGTTCCGTGGAAGGAAGTCAAAGGGACGTCATACAATAAGCGCCAAATTCCAGTATTATTCCTCAATGCCCTACACGGCCATTGTGGGGTCAAATGAAGATGCCGTGTATGCCGCTGCGAATCCGGGGAAGCACCGCTATACGCCGGTGTTCGGGTATCCCTACACGGAGCACCTCGCAAGCGACCACCAGCTTGACCTCCGCTACAGTTACCGCAGGGACTACTCCTGGGGGTATGTGAACTGGTATGTGGAAATTCTCAATGTATACGGGCAGTGGTACAGCATCCAGGAGGAATATCACTGGGATTACCGCTATCCGTACAGTGCATCGAATCCGGGCCTTCGTGAAACTGACGGCCTCAGGATAATACCGAACTTCGGTGTTGAAGTGAAATTTTAATAATGAGGTTACTGCAATGAATACAGTCAAAAAAATATTTTTCCCCCTCTCAGTGTGCGTGTTGTTGAGCTTTACCATGTCATGCATCACCACGCCGGTGTGCTTCGCCCCGTCCTCGACCCCGGTGACATCAAAAACCGTGGTGCAGAAGCTCGGAAAAACAGAGGGGTCCGACAGCACCTGGTCGTTCCTGGGGCTCTGGATGTGGGGGCGTCCCGATATTGAAGAAGCGATGAAAGAGGCGATACAGAAAAAGGGGGGCAATGCCCTTGTGGATGTCCGCTGCTACAGGACCTACCGATGGTTTGTGTTTGTGGGGGTTACTACTGTTAATGTTGAGGGTGAAGCGGTGCGCGTCACCGAACGGCCGTAACATGGAAGGTTAATGATGAGAAAACCGAATTGTGTTCATACACTACATTTTTATCGGGGCGGGTTGATATTGTTCTTTCTGCTGGCCATGGCAGTGCTGCAGACGGGCTGCCTCATGAAATATACGCATCCCGGGGGAATAATGCCTTCCTACCATCCCATGGAGGACCGTGCCTATGAGGAGACAGGGTGGTCAACCGGGGAAACCAGCAGTTTTCATCTTCTCTGGGTGCTTCCCGTGACCCCGGAATTGTCCCTTGACAGGGCCGTGAAGGAGGCAATTCACGCGAAGGGGGGAGATAATATGACCGATATCCGCTGGTGGTACGCGACGCAGCACTGGATTGTGGGAACAGTCTGTGTTGTCCATGTGAAGGGGAGGGTTATCAGGTACCGTGCTGAGGATTAATGTCCCGTTTTCCGCTTTATTTTATCTGTCACTGCACCGATAATACACTATACAGAAGGTGTACGTATAAGGAAATTTTGAGATAATCCGGGAGCGGACATAGATGATACGGAAAAGCATACTGACTGTTGCATTCATACTGTTACCCCTTGCCGTATTTGCGCAGGAGCAGGGAAATAAGGCGGCCGCCGCGCCAAAAGGAGGACTGGCGAAGTTTCCGGTCCAGTCAATACGGCCCTATGAGTTTAACGTAAAGCATTTTACCATGTCCAGGATATATGAAGTGCGGGGGCGTGGTGAGATATTAAATATTGAATTTGAATTGCAGAACAAAACTGATATCCCCCAGGACCTGTATATCTACACCATTGCGACCCATGAAGTGCACCGTGAGCATCCCTCAACATTTGATATGCTGCTGACGGAAGATGAAAAAAAGGTCATGCGTGTCTTTGTACCGTACCCCGCCGCGGCGGAAGATAAAAACGCTGAGCACCGCAATATGAAACATGAAAATTTCACCTTTGAACTGGGAGAAGGCGAAAACCGGCACAAGGCCATTATAAAGTTTCCCCGTGACCCCAAGCTCGGAGTAAGCCCCCTTACCGGAAAGGCGTACCATCTCACTGATGACCTCATCGTAAAAATGCAGCACCTCAGCAGATACAGGAAGAACTACTGTTTTTTTAATACGGTGACGCTTCTCATATTCGACGCGAAGAAGCTGACAGATGAGCACGGCAGAATATGGCCTGTATTCCGGCAGGTGTACAAAATAGAGGGCCTTCGACGATAATTTTCCCCGGGATGCGGTGCCGCTGAATGCCGCATTCCGCTCTTCAGGCTGTTCCCCCGGCTGCGTCAAAAAAAAACTTGTCATTTTTGGTGAATGTATTAATACTTGCCATTTGGGCTCCCCCGAAGGGTGTTATGGTGTGCGGTTGCAGGTTCGCGGGATTCCTTGAAAATTTTTTTTAACAGGGAGATGTTATGGGTTGCAGTGTGGCGATAGGTACCCAGTGGGGTGACGAGGGAAAAGCGAAAATGATAGATTTTTTCTCCAAGGATACCGATATCGTTGTCCGGTATCAGGGAGGAGCCAATGCTGGTCACACCGTTGTGGTGGATGGTGTGCAGCATATATTTCATTTAATTCCTTCAGGTATTCTTCATGAGGATAAAATCTGCGTGATCGGGAACGGCGTTGTCGTTGATCCGCTTCAGCTTATGGAAGAGTATGACCTGCTCTCCAAACAGTTCAGTGATCTCAAAAAGAGGCTCCTCATATCCGATGCGGCCCACATGATTCTTCCTTATCACAAGGAAATTGACGGCGCCATGGAGGAATTCAGGACCAGAAAACTCGGCACCACGAAACGGGGCATCGGCCCGTCATATTCCGACAAAATGCTGCGCAACGGTATCCGCATTGGTACAATATTCGACGAGGAAGTCCTTCGGGAGCGCCTGGAAGCGGAACTGCGGCTGAAAAATCTGCACCTTGAAAAGATATATAACGGAAAAACATATACCGTGGATGAAATCATGGAGATCATTTACCGGTTCCGAGATTTCGCGAAAGATATGATCGTCAATACCCAGTACTATCTTCACATGGCCCTTGAAAAAGGGAAAAATATTCTCCTTGAAGGGGCACAGGGGACAGCGCTTGATATTGATCACGGAACATATCCCTTTGTAACGTCCTCAAATCCAACTATAGGGGGGGCGCTTCTGGGAACAGGTTTGAACGCTTCCGATGTGACTGAGGTGGTGGGAATCACGAAAGCATACGTGACCCGAGTAGGTGAAGGGCCGTTCCCGACTGAAGACACCGGCGAATACGGAACGATGCTCAGGGAAAAAGGCGCGGAATACGGCGCCACCACAGGCCGTCCCCGGCGCTGCGGCTGGCCTGACATGCAGCTCCTGCGCCATGCGAAGCGGGTGAACGGTCTTACGTCAATTGCCCTTACAAAGCTTGATGTTCTCTCGGGAATAAAAAAAATAAAAGTTGCCATGGGATATATGCTGAACGGCGAACGCCTTGATTATTTCCCTTCCACAATGCTGCACCGCGTTGAACCGGTGTATATTGAGGTAGACGGCTGGGATGAGGATATTTCCGCCTGCACATCGTATGATGAACTTCCGGTGAACGCGAGGAAATATATTGAGTTCCTTGAAAAGGAAGTGGGCGTGAAGGTTTCAATTGTGTCAGTGGGCCCGGACAGGAAGAACACGATCCCCCGGTAAAAAAAATTGCGGGAAGTGTAAAAATTTCTTGAAAGTCAGAAATGCGGCGGTACGTTATGGATATCTTCGCGTATCGCCTCTGAAAGCTGCAGTTCCTGCGGCAATAGGGCTTCAAAAGAGTACAATTCTGAAGATTTTGTAAAAAAAGTAATTTTTTTCGTATTTTTGTTTGACAGTAAAAAACACTGATTTATAAATTGTTTTCCATCGGGAAGCGACTTCCGAGCCGCTAGCTCAGTCGGTAGAGCAACTGCCTTTTAAGCAGTGGGTCCGGGGTTCGATTCCCCGGCGGCTCATTTTGTCCCCGTCGTCTAGGGGTCTAGGACACCGGGTTTTCATCTCGGCAGCAGGGGTTCGAATCCCCTCGGGGATGCATCAGCAAAGAAAGGGCTGTTTCAGGAAACTGGAACAGCCCTTTTTGCGTTCTGGAGTATTGAGCCCTGCAGTATTGCCTCTACGGGAAACGGCTTTTTTTACGGCAGCGGGGTGATATCGCCCTGCTCATGAAACGTGACCGTGCGGGGGCCCTCCTACTCCTCATATATCAAAGCTGTATACGGCGGAAAACGTTACCCCGTAAAAGGTGAGGTCCGATGAACTTTTTGGTGATGAAGAATCATCTGGCTCCGTTTTGAAAAACTGATACCGGAATCCAAGCGAAAGGGTTACCGATGCCGCAGGGATGAA
>ERZ795048.1497-NODE-1497-length-20730-cov-15.587473_pt1 | contig 20730 bp, 20 predicted proteins | sample MGYA00375132_ERZ795048 | MGnify/ENA primary metagenome ERZ795048 (study PRJEB30177, sample SAMN05720225) | activated sludge metagenome | isolation source: Anaerobic digester | place: Hong Kong | collected 2014-12-17 ... | reverse complement strand
GGATCATGTTCCCCAAGTCCTGTTTTTCTCATTCAAACCTCATGGGCGAGTAGGGCAACGGCATCCTGATCTTTGTTTTCGGCATGACGCTGCGGATTTCTTCCAGGAACCTGTTCATGTACACAAACGGCAGGGAAGGGGGCATCCCACCTGTCCTGATGGGTGCAGTGAAATCATCGAAGTGGAACGGCACGATCACCTCCGGGCGGAGCATATCCAGGAGGGTTGTGGTATACTCCCGCGACTTTTTCCATCCCGGAACGCACATGAAGAGAACATCACAGCTGTGTCCGTCAAGCTCGGATATTCTGCAGTTTGCGCTCCCTGCATGCATGATTGTAATCCCTCCGATTTCCAGCTTGGGCATGAACATTTCCCCGAGCCGGTAATCACGCGCCCTCATGGGAAGTCTCATCTCCTGGCTGATCTCTCCCTGATAGGGGACGCGGCCGAGAACCACCAGCCCATGCAGCGACGGGATCATGGTCACTGATACGCCTCCTTCAAGCTCGACCTTTTGCCCTCCGGTGCATACCCGGGTACAGCCGGACATGCCTGAGATCTCCATAAGACGATCCAGACTGCTGCTTCCCAGAACAGTGCATTTTAAGGCGCGTGCAATATCCGGAACATCAAGGGTATGATCGAAATGGGTGTGCCCAACGATAATGGCATCGACGGTGCCCGGCAGATTCCGGACGAACTGGTCAATGACGAGTTTTTTCGGCTGCAATCTTGTGAAAAAGACATCCAGCTTTGACGGCCTCGAGACATACGGGTCGATGAGAACGGTATGCCCGTCGTCTGTAATAATCAGCCCTGCTGCCCCGGTCCATGTGACCTCGATCATCTCTCCTCCTTTATCATGACTATGTATAATTAAAGGTGCTCATATCAACATGTTAAGATGTATACATAATCAATTAAAATTAATACACAAATTGTTAAACTCTCGGGTTGGTATTCCTTGCGAAACCTTACCTCTCGTCAGGTCAGGAAGCTTCAATCCAGTCTTAATGGTTTCTTATGGCCTATTGCCTGTCATCGCGAGGAGTCCATCAGAGACGACGAAGCGATCTCAACCCATAATTACATAGCGTTATTATATGACGGTATCCCGTTTATTGCCAGGATCTCGCCGAAATACATGCGGTGGTAGTCTTTGAGCGGGTAGTTGTTCTCTATTGTCTCATCCAGGAAGTGGCCCGGATCAAGATCGGCCCAGTATATCTTTTTCAGTTCCACAATGAGCTCGGCCTGGGCAAAACCGGGGGAGGCAACTTTTGTAGATGCAATAGGTGTCAGGCCGGCCTCTTTGATCTTGTCGCCGTCTCTACCGCTTTTCGAACCGATGACCTGGAGGGCCTTTCTGTATTCTGCAGGGAAGGCGCACAGGGTAAAGCTCTCGTAGTTCTCCATGAACTCGTACGTATATCTTGTTGGCCGCACCACCACCTGGGCAAACGGCTTGTTCCACATGGTGCCGAAACTGCCCCAGCCAACGGTCATGGCATTGAACGTGCCTGTGCGGAAGTCCCCGCAGGTAAGGACGAGCCATTTCTTCAGCCACAGTGAATGTGCCTGGATGATGAAGGAATCGATGTCAATGGGACTGCGCTGCATTTTCTGACCTCCTGTTTTTTTCATGCAACTGGTTTACCCGAACCTGGGGAGATACACAACCTTTCCGTAAGTTCCATAAGTCTCAGCCCTTTCAGGCAAGTGGCTGGTATGATGTCCCTTCTTTCTTTGTCTCGGACATTGCCAGCAGGCGCCGGTAGTATGCCAGGATGAGGCAGGTGACCGGGATTGCGATGACCAGGCCGAAAAAGCCCAGCAGTTTCCCCCAGACAGACAGCGACAGCAGGATCATGGCAGGGCTCAGGCCAGTCACCTTGCCCATGATCTTCGGCACCAGGAAGGTATCCTGGATGGTCTGGACCACCACAAAGACCAGTGCGGTGAGACCAAAGGTTACCCAGATATTCAAGCCCGCCTCCAGAGCGTGGACCAGGGCCAGCAGGAAGGCCGGGACAAGGCCGATGAGCTGCAGGTAGGGCACCATGTTCAGCAAACCGATGAAGAGGCCCAGGAGGATACCAAGGGGCAGGCCGATGAGGACAAACCCGATGGCAAAGAGTACCCCCACGATGGATGCCACGGCAGCCTGGCCTCTGAAATACTGGTTCATGGCATTGTTAAACTCTTTTACGAACTCCACGATCTGTCTGCGGTACATGCCCGGGATCATGTTCTCCCATTCCTGCTGGAGTTTCTGGAAGTCAAAGAGCAGGAAGACAAGGTAGAGCAGGATAACGGTCAGTCCCAGGAGCCCGAGAAGAAAACTCGCCGTACCGCTGATAAAGCCCCACAGTCCGGGCAGGATCTTCTGGGCTATCGTCTGTACGATTCCTATGAGGTTTCCTGAAGCAAAGAAGTCCAGCACCTCCTGTCTGCTGGCAAACTTCTTCACCAAAAGCCACAGATCCGGGGGAAGGGTTTTCCTCGCCCGCGCCGCAATAGCTGCATTGTCCACCATGGAGCTGAGGAGCTGGCCCATGCGCGTGATCTCTCCGGCAATCATGGGGATGACGAGCACGGCCACCAGTGCTATGGCAAAGAGTATGAGAAACAGGGAGATAAAGACTGCGGCAACTCGGTTGGGGATTTTCTTCTGGATGAGCAGGACCATGGGATTGATGAGGTATGCCAGGAGCAGGGCAATGGCAAACGGGATCAGTACATCGCTTAAGTACCCCATGAGCGCAACCAGACCGACGATCAAACCCAAAGCGATTGCAATTCGGATGATACGGTCAAAAGTGATCGGTTTATACGGGTCGAACATCTCCTGCGCCTCCACACCAGTTTGTTTTATTTCTCATGCATAACAACAATATCAGAGCATGGATCTCTCAAACAGTGATTTTACCGCATATCAGGAATCAAGGAAACACCCATTCATGATATCCTGTGCCCTTGTGTGCACATCCAGGGCAAAAGCATCGTTCTCTTTCAATGCCTGCCGAGCCCGCACCAGGATATCGTAGTAGAGGTTCCATGCGGTGCGTTCTTTTTCATACTGAATCTTCAGTGCGCCTGGTGCAGTGCTCGTGAAGTCCAGTGCGGATTGTATCCTCCTGGCACCGAGCCTGATAAATTCCAGCCCCTTGCTGTTCTCGCCGCGGCTGAAGAACGATGCTGCCTTCAGCGCGAACCGCAGGAGCACAACAGTAACCGGGATCTTCGAGATAAAGGAGCCGGTGAACGGATCGACAAGATCTTTGATGGTGGAGATGTCATCAGAGAGGATGTGGGCATATGCAGAGAAGTAGAGAATTCGGATGTAGTCCCCTATGAATTTGCCCACAAGGGCAGCATCAATGGCATCCCAGGCAAAGCTCTCCTTGTCGTGGCGCATGATGAGCCCATCCTTGTGCACGTACGCAAGTCGTTCATTCAGTTCTCCCAACACGGACAGGATATAGGCCTGGTCTTCTGCGCGGCCGATGAACGATGGGGTGAACGGCCTGTAGCGCAGCAGACTCTCAACAAGGATGCCGTTCGTTCCTCCGGTAACATGGACGCGCTCGATACAGGTGTTTTTGCCGTCCGGATCCGGCCCGGTATAGCGAGTCATCATCTCTGCACGGGTTGACATGGCCTGGGGCAGGGTGCTGAAGAAGATGCACTCATCCATATCCGGGCGTTTCTCTGGAGGGTTGATATCAGGGGTGAACAGGGATGTCCCGATATCCCGCTCATTGACCAGGGCGCCGGCAATCAGCCCGAGTTCCACGGGGCTGCCCGATGTGTCAAGGCCATGAGCGCCCCACAGCGGGGTCATGAAATGGTCGAACGCCGATTGCCCGGTCTGTTCAACAAGCTGTTCCTGATCAAAGACCTGATCGAGGTCGATCTTGAATGTGGCCTTTATTGCCGGGTCGATAAAGATGCTCCAGAATGCAGAGATCGCTTTTAAGAAACTGTAATGCCTGCCGTACTCACCGTCCACCCCAATAATCTCAAGGATATCTTCAGGCTCTCTCAGGTTGCAGAACCTTTGTGCACAGGGGGCCAGGATCTCATGAATGATCTTTTGTGAATCGGTCTCGGTAATGATACAGACATTGATGTTCTTCAATCCGCCAAGACTTTGCAATTCTTCTTCAAGATATGCCTTTGCAATGTGGTGGAGTCCCCTGTGAGTAACCGAGACCGACAGGACGCACGTTATCTTCTCTCCTGTGAAATTGCCGCGGCTCCGCTCAAATTCCACTGCCTTGTCCAGGCCCTTGAGCCCGTAGAGCACCTCATTCTTTTCGCAGGGGATCCCTATGGGAATGGGATGATCATACCAGTACGCCTGTTCTTCACGATTCGTCTCTAAACACCGCTGCTTGATGCCGTCACTCAATGGGCTCTCGTCAAGCGAGGCGGTCGATGAGCAGGTGGTCAGCAGTACGTTGGAGGTAAAGAGTATCTCCTTGCCGGGATCGGTTATGGGCGACTTATTTCGGCGGGTTACGGTAATGGTACGCTTGCGTCGTAACTGATCGATGCTCTCCTGCCACCTGTTCAGGATGCCGGTGCCCTCGGGGAAGAACACAGACCAGATCTTCTGCGCAGTCACATCCTCTTCATGCGCATGCCGATCTTTGACTAGCCATTCTTTCAGTTCATGCAGGTGTTCTAAGAAGACAGGATCTTGTTCGCTGACAGCGGTGATCTCCTGATGGATCAGGTCGATGGCCTGTTCATAGAAGGATGTGATATCCCTCCACGTGGCTGATTCCTTCCTGCGTGCGATAAAGTTTTCTGCCTCTTGGTAGAACGGGTGAGACTGCCCGCAGAGCAGGATGAGAAAGGCTGTGTTTATACCCGCGGCTATGCCTGCCGGATCTGTTCTTTCAGCATTAAAGTGCATTGCTGCATCAAAGATTACAGCAGGGGAGGTGGAACTGCCTGTTGAAAACAGTTCAGAAAATATGGCGGTCAGTTCCTTGTTCATCGTACAGGATTAAAAGTCAAAGGGCATCTGTCTTCAGATAGCATCTCAGGACATTACCCTGTTCCACCTCGCCGAGGCAGCGGTTGCAGGAGGTGCAGCTCGCAGGCTCCCTGCTTCCGTTCTGCCATTTGTTTGGCAACGAGGGTTCACGAATGAGCGGGCGTGCGAGCGATATGCAGTCTGCCCAGCCCGATGAAATGATCTGCTCTGCTGATGCCGGGTTCCTGATCCCTCCCACGAGGATCAGCGGGATATTCAACATGGGTTTGAGCTTTCTGGCATACTCGAGAAAATAGTTCTCCCGAAATCTTAGTAACATTTTCAGGCAAGCAAGGGAGGATGCAATATACATCTTCCCCAGGGGTGAGCGTTCGCGGGTAAAGACCTCTATAGGGGCATTGCCGCGGCACATGCCCAGCGGTGTCTCCAGAGTGCCCCCACTGACCTCCAGGGCATCGAGACCGAGGGCAGCCAGGCGCCTGGCTGCAGGGAAACTGTTTTTTGGCGAGAGGCCAAACGGGACAAAATCCTGTATATTGAGTTTTGCCAGCACCGGGTAGTCGTTTCCCACCCGTTTCCTCACTGCGGTATAGACCTCTTCGAGGAAGCGGAACCTGCGGTCGGCATCCCCTCCCCAGGCATCCTTTCGCCGGTTGGTCAGCGGAGAGAGGAAGCTCGAGATAAGGTAGCCGTGGGCTGCGTGGATCTGCACCGCATCAAATCCCGCCTCCTTTGCACGCGCGGCCGCGTCTGCGAAATCTTCGATCGTCTGCCATATCTGATCCTCTGTCATTGCCCTGGGCAGGGTGAAGTACACCATGTTGGGGATGGCCGAGGGTGCCAGCTGGGTTCTGTTCCCAAGGGCCCCGGGCTTGGTCTGTCTGCCGCCGTGTACGATCTGCAGGGCGATTGAGCCTCCATGATTATGAACGCTGTCTGTTATGGTCTTCCACCTCTCGATCATTGCATCACTGTGGGCCCCGTTCTGCAACGGATAGGACTGGCCGGTTTTATTGACATAGGCATAGCCCGAGATAATGAGCCCACACCCGCCTTTTGCAAGTCTTGAGTAGAACCGTCCTGTCCTGTCCGTGGGGAGCCCGCCCATGGTGGCCATATTCTCTATGGTGGCCGACTTCACAACCCGGTTCTTCAGGGTCATCGAATTGATGCGGATAGATTCAAACAATGTGGGCACGGTCTACCTCCTTCATGAAAAAATCAAAACTGCCGGCATCAGGCAAGCGAGTGCGTAATCTCTGACATGGCCGAAGCGCATATGTTCAGTGCAGTGTGCTCCTCCTCGTCGAGATCGATCTCGAGGACCCTGTTGATGCCATCCTGTCCGACCACCGAGGGCAGGGCGAGGTTGATGCCATCGTAGCCGTATTCACCATTGCAAAAGACACTGAGCGGAAATGTCCCGAGGCGGTTGAACACGATCGATTCCACTATCTGGGTGACCACATGTGCTGCGGCGTAAAAACCGCTGTGAACCTTGAGCTTCTGCGTGATGGTTGTACCGGCGCTGCGGGTCCTTTGAACGACCTTGTCTATGGTGGTTTTGTCCATAATGTGCCTGAGGGGGACACCGCCTACCGTCGCATGGTTCACAAGCGGAATCATGTCGTCGTTGTGTGTCCCGATAACCATCCCCCTCGAGCAGTCAACAGAACCTCCCACTGCCTCGGCAATGAAGTATCGAAAGCGCATGGTGTCAAGAGAGCATCCTAGGCCGAAGACGTTCATCACTGGCCAGGTATGTTTCAGATACCACGCAAGGACATCGACCGGGTTCGTCACCACCAGGACCTTTGCCTGAGGAAAGGATGTGATGATGAGGTTCCCCAGGTTGTCCATGACCTCACGGTTCCTGTTCAGGAGATCGAGCCGGGTCATACCGGCATGGCGTGCATGTCCTGCCGTGATAACGACAACGTCTGCATCCGGCACATCGTCGAGGCTGTTGCAGCCGATCACCTTTGTGTCGGTGTAGAGGTAGGGAGATGCCTGATTGATGTCGATGGCTCTCCCCACGGCAAGATCCTCGACAATATCGTAGAGATAGATCGTGCCGAGCTGTTTTCGTGCCATGACCGCAGCAGCAAACGCCCCTACCGATCCGGCCCCGATGATGAGAATGTTCGGTATTGTCATGGGATACTCCTCTCAGGTCACCTTGGCTCTCTTTATGATCAGATCGAATAAGCCGGGTACAAACCGTTTCAGGTAGATGCCCAGGATCTCCTTGCCGCCGATATAGACCTCTGCCCTGTTCTTCTCCACTGCGCGGACGATCTTCTCTGCACAGTCTTTAGGGGACATCCCGCAGGCCTGAGCCTCATCCATGGTTCCCTGAGGGGTTCCGTCTGCAGTGAGGGCGTTGATGGAGATATTTGTCCTGATGAATCCCGGGCAGACGATGGTGACATGGATCCCCTGTTTCCAGGTCTCTGCCCTCAGCGAGTCGAAGAATCCATGCAGCGCATGCTTTGAAGCGGAATAGGAAGACCTCAGCGGCGTGCCGAGTTTGCCTGCAACGCTGCTGATGACAACGATGTGCCCTGCTTTCCTCTCGAGCATGGACGGAAGCACGGCCTTGGTGAGCGTAATGGTGCCGAAGAAATTGGTCTCCATTATCCGCCGGTCAACTTCCAGACCTGTTTGTGCCACAAGGGAACGCTGTGAGACCCCACTATTGTTGATGAGGATATCGACCCTGCCGAACCGTTTCAGTACCTCCGAGCATTTATCCGGCAGAGCATTACCATCTGCAAGATCAAGAGGAAGGACAAGGTGCTTTTCAGGATTGGTACACAGATTCCTGACCTCATTCAGCCTTGCCTCATTTCGGGCAGAAAGAATCAGCTGTGCTCCTTCAGTACTGTATGTATGGGCAAGCGCCTCTCCAATGCCCGAGGATGCTCCGGTTATCCATACGATCTTGTCGTCATATTCCATGCGCCGGTCTCCCTTTAATCTCTGTACTATTCCTCTTCGCCGTATACGCCTTTTTCGATATCCTTCTGGATCCGCTCGATATCCTCAGCGTTAAGATCCCTGATCTGCTGTTTTATCTTTTCCCCTTTCTCCACTATCTCTGCCCCGCTGAGATCCTTGACAGTATCGTCGATTGCCTTCTTCGCATCGCTTCCCTCGCAGGAGGCCGTGATGACTGCCACAGCGAATGCCAGAATAAGGGCCAAGACGGTAAAGAATTTTCTTGCGAGTTTCCTCATGAATACTCCTCCTGTTTCACGCTGTTATTCTGAGAGGCCGATGCTCTGGTCCTGTGAATCTTCTTTCTGATATCGCACACGGTCTCCTGCCAGGTGTCTGATGGCCCAGTCAGCTGTCAGGTTCATTACCTCTTGTTTGTTTCTGTCCATGTGTCCCACGTGACCGTTGCCTTCAATAATGCGGATGTCCTTCTCGCAAGTAAGAGCTGCAAAGAGAAGATGTGCTGTCTCGGGCGGATCGATCCTGTCTTCGGAGCCGTGCAGGACAAGGGTAGGGGCGGTAATCCTGGGGACGCGTTTTATGGTATCCACGATGATCGATTCCTTTGCACCCGGTATCGGCCATGATGACCACATTTCGATGACTCTCGGGTCCTCTCTCCACCGTCTGTTTATCTCAGGATCCGCGGTCACCGGTATATTCTTGAAGACATCAACCATGGAAAGACGCAGTTCCTTTTTTGTAAGAAAGCGTTTTATCCAGCCGAGAAGCAGCAGAGACTGCATCTGTATGGTCTCCGGCAGGCTCAGAATGGTCCTGACCGTGGCATCCAGAGTGACAAGCGCTTCTATCCTCGGCTCCACCACGGCACATTCAAGCACTGCGGTCCCGCCTGATGAGAGGCCGAATGCCCCTGTCTTCACTCCGCTGGTTTGTGGATGTGCATCTAAGAAATCCAGAGCAGAGACTATGTCTGCAACCCACTGGTCTATCTCTACATGAAAGCGCGCCCCCTGGCTTTCGCCGTTCCCGCGCATATCAATGGCCAGCGCAGCGATACCTCTTGACGCAAGGAATTCGCAGAATTCGAAGTAGTGCTCCTTGAAGTCCATGGCTCCGTGACAGAGTATCAGGGCGCACGAGGGACCATCGTTCTCAGGCAGGAAGAGTGTGCCTGCAATAGTATCTCCATTGGAGGAGAAGTGAACGTTTTGTCTGACTAGCCTCACACCTCTGACCAAATACACTCATTACATCCTGCATTGTTTTCGTGCGATGCAGGACAGCACACCTAAATACAACCATCAATCTTCCGCAGAAAACCCGATAAGATACGTCTGCAAGCTTGCTGCGGGACTCGTAGAAGTGATTATAGCATGACTGTTGTAAAACCGGTAGCCCAAAGAGAAGGAAGGCGACTCCTTTGTATGAATACCGGGTCTTTATTTATCGCGCAGAGCTGGAGTGGGCCACAACCTTCTGAGAGGATTCAATGTAGGTGTTGATGCTGTCCACGATGGTTTTAAAGGTCCACCGGCGTTTTGCATCATCCATTTCCAGCAGGGTGATCCTGAATCCTTTCTTGTCGCAGCAGAAGCCTGTCAGCGGGACCACGCATATTCCGGTGGAGCCTAAGAGGTAGTAGACAAACCGCTTATCCACCTCTACCCCTTTGACCTTTTCCTCGATGTACTGCTTCACCTTCTGATCTGTGATGGGCAGGGTCTGATTGCTGTTCAGCACACCCTCCTCGAACAGGACCGACATATAGAATGCCCCTTGCGGTTTGTTGACAATGATGCCTTCAATACCGGAGAACATCCTCCAGGCTTCCAGTGCTCTGGCTTCAAACAACTTCCTGCGTTGTGCGAGGTGTTCCTCGTACCGTGGATCACCCATGATGTGAGGGATGGCATACTGCGGAAGGCTCGTAGAGCAGACCTCCAGCATCTTGGCATTGATGAGACTCTTCACATAGCGCTTGAAATTGAGCTTGTCCTGGTTAAAGACCTCTATCCAGCCGCACCTGGCCCCAGGCCAGGGAACTTCTTTGGATATGCCGTGAAGGGCCATGCCGGGTATTTCTTCTATAACTTCACTGAGATACGCTGTCTTGCACCTGCTGTATACGATATTCGAATAGATCTCGTCGCAGATCATGAAAACCCTGTATCGCCGGGCGATATCCACCATCTTCTCCAGGATCTCTCTGGGATATACTGCACCGGTGGGATTGTCCGGGTTGATGATGAGTATGCCTGCGATGGAGTCATTGTATTTGATCTTTTTCTCAAGATCATCAAGGTCCGGCATCCAGTGGTTGTGAGGATCGAGCTCATAGGTGAGGTGTTCATACCCTGAATGGGCTGCTTCTGCTGATGAATGTGTGGAATATGCGGGAGACGGACCGATTACGCGTGCCTCTCTCTTGAGGAATCCGAATATCTTCGCCACGGCGTCTCCAAGACCGTCAAAGAATATGATATCATCCTTGGTTATCTGGTAGCCGCCCCGCTTGTTTACCTGTTCGGCGAGGAACTCCCTTGTGGAGGGGACGCCCTGGGATGCGACATAGCCATAGGTCTTGTCCTGGGATACCAGGTCTATGATAATATCCTTGATCCACTGGGGGAGCTTCTCCCCTTTCTCAATGGGATCGCCGATATTCTCCCAGGTGATATCGACGCCGAGTTGTTTCAGATCATCTGCTACGTGTACGATCTCTCTGATTTCGTAGGTGAGCTGTTCAGCTCCTTCATGAACGATGTCTCTTCTCATTGCTACTACCCTCTTTTTGGCCCCTTCATAAATAGTGTCTCATACGCTTCAAATTAGTAGCGTTAATAGACAAAACAACGTATAAAAGCAAATTCTTTCTTCCAGGGAAATACATTTCACTTAAAAATTATTTTCTTATGCCGCTGATGACGAGCTTCTCATCACATCCCTGATCGATCTTCTCGTGTGTGCATTCCCACAATCTCATCCTCAGGAAAACATCGACACAGTCAGGACACAGCTGGGACCCGCTCACTTCTTCGATGATCTGGAGCGCCTTGTCCACTGGCATGCCTTTCCGGTACGGGCGGTCACTGGTGAGTGCATGGTAGGTGTCGCCCACGGCCATGATTCGTGCCCACAGCGGGATCTTCTTCCCTATGAGTCCGTCAGGATATCCTTTGCCGTCAAATCGTTCATGGTGATGAAGAACAATGGGGAGAATCTTTGCAAGGCTCGGGGCAGGGCGGAGGATGTCTGCACCGATGACCGGATGACGTTTGATGATGGCAAATTCTTCATCACTGAGCTTGCCCGGTTTGAGCAGGACACTGTCGATCACGCCGATCTTTCCGATATCATGCAGTTTCCCTCCCAGCTTCACCAGGTCGACTTCTTCGGGACTCATGCCCATATGGACGGCAATCTTTGTGGCGATGTCTGATACCGCTTCGGAATGTCCCCTGGTATATGAATCCCGGGCTTCCAGTGCACAGCAGAGGCTGGTGATGGTTGCCAGGATAAGTCGCTGCTCGTTTTCGAGACGCTCCTTTTCTTTATGCAGGATCAAGAGCTTGTCGGACAGGAGTTTTTCCACAGTGATGACCAGCTGGTCGACATTGAACGGCTTTACCAGGTACGCATCCGCACCCAGCTGAAGCATACGGCGCATGATGGGTCGATCATTGTTGGCACTCATGACCACAAAGGGGATCGATGCCAGGACAGGATCTTCATGGACCGTCTTACAGAAAACTTCCCCGTTCATTTCGGGCATGTCGATGTCACTCAGGATAAGGTCGGGTTTTTCGTGTCTGAGTGTCTCCAGGGCGGCACGGCCGTTCTCCGCTTTCGCCACTTCGAACCCTACCTCCTTGAGTCCTTTCTCAACGAGTTTGCGTACGGTGGAGGAATCATCCACCACAAGGATCGTGCGGCCACGCTGGAATGTGGTTTTGTGGAGGGCGGTCTCTATGGTCTCGATGAGTGATTCTTTTGCCTGGGCTTTCGAAATATAGGTGGATGCTCCGGCTTTGTATCCTCTCTTGATATCCTCTTCGTGGTCAAGAGAACTCAGTATGACAATGGGTGTCTTTTCTGTCCGGGGATTGGATTTGAGCTTTCTGCACAGTTCGATCCCGTCCATGACAGGCATTTCCACATCCGTAATGATCAGATCGAATTCCTTGCACAGTGCAATATCGAAGGCCTGCTGTCCGTTTTCCGCCTGGGTCACCTCGACTCCGGAGCGCAGGAGTTCCTTGGATAATACGCTGCGCACCACTGCAGAATCATCCACAACGAGGATGCGCAATTCTTTGAGAAATGGCATTGATTTCATCATGTCTTCAGCTCAAGTATCCATCCAATATCATGTAGCTCATTTACTTCATCGTCTCATGAAGCTGAAAAGATTAATACTATCCCTCTGTCTGTATTCTATCGGTTTTACAGGAAGTTTAATTAATTATTCGGACAGCTCAAGATTCTTAAATGAAGAATAGAATCCAAAAGTCAGAATCCAGAATAACAAATAGTCAAGATTTGGGGAACAAGATCCCAGTCATCCTGCTTCGCCTTCGGCTATGCAGGACAAGAACCGAGCCGGTTAGCTCCAGACCTGAGGCAGTAAAACCAGGGAGCTCAGGATCTCAGACATTCCGTTTTGCCTCTGGCTACGCATGACACGTAAGGCTCCGTTTGGAACTACTCTAGACATGGAAGGCAACTGCTCAAGATAGATCAATACCTGAGACACGGGGCATAAAATCAAAATAATCCTTTGAGATTGCTTCGCGATGCTCGCAACGACAGTAGTGTAGTTTGGCGCATGCATTTTTTCATCTTTTCCCAAACTCCAACGCCCAGTGCCTGTATTATTTGCGGGAGCGGTTTCCATCCATGATTGCAGGACAGCAATCATGAATTTAAGGGTGAACAGTGGATTACACGGCCTCGGGATGATTCATCTGGCTCGAGAGGCTGCTCGTCCATGCCTTGAACACGGCATGGACAAGTGTTGCCAGGGGGATTGCAAATACGAGTCCCCATATACCCCAGATCCCCCCGAAAACGAGTACGGCAACAATGATGGCGACCGGGTGCAGGTTTACCACCTCGGAAAGAAGGAGAGGGGCAAGGAGATTGCCGTCCAGCGCCTGGATGATCCCGTAGGCAATGACCGTATAGAGAAAGTGCGCACTGGGTCCCCATTGAAAGAACGCAATCAGGGAAATCGGCAGCACCATTACTGCCGCTCCGATGTAGGGGATGAGTACGGACAGCCCCACGAACAGGGAGAGAATGATCGTAAAGCGCAGTCCTATAAAGGTGAAGGTGAGATAACTGACTCCCCAGACAATGATGATCTCCCAGATTTTGCCCCTGATATAGTTGGAGATCTGCTGGTTCACCTCATTCCAGACTACTTTTGCCAGGCCGCGCTCCCGCGGCAGGAGATTCTTGATCCACGCAAAGATCATCGCCTTGTCTTTCAGGAAAAAGAAGACGAGGAACGGCACGAGGATCAGGTATACAAGGACTGAAATCAGGCCCTTGACTGAAGACATTGATATGGACAGGATATGCTGTCCGAGTTGGGTGAATTCAGAACCGATGAGCATGAGCATCTGCCGGATACGTTCCTGGGAGATAAAGCCCGGATATTTATCCGGAAGGCGCATCAGTTCCATCTGTCCCTTGGCGACCATCGAAGGCAATTCCTGTACGAACTGCCCTATCTGCCGGGAAATCAGTGGGAGGAGAACCACAATCAGGACAGCGAGCAGGGCGATAAAGAGCAGGAACACTATGACTACCGAGGCCCCCCTGGGTATGCGAAAATGTTCCAGCCACATGACTATACCGTCCAAGAGGTAGGCGATGACAATGGCAACCAGAACAGGCAGGAGCATATCTCCCAGGAATGCTATGAGAACGAAACCTACGAAAAGGAGAAAGACCAGGATCAGTACCTGGGGATTCGAGAAATATCGTTTAAACCAGTTCTGGATGTATTTCTTCATATGGGAATGTATAATATCAGGGTTTATGTTCCATGGGAATACCCAGAAACAGCCGGGTATCCGGCGGGGACGTTGCTGTCATAAGATGGGGATTGATCAATGAACATGGTTCTGTATCACAGAGAGGTCTTCGCCACCATGAAAAAAGGGTTTAAAGGACGATTCATCCTTTAAACCCTTTGCCTTGTCAGTTGAATTTTTTCCTACAGACCGAGCATATCTTCCTTCAGGCTTTTCTGTGCCGGCTTGTCGCAGAGCCAGATGCCGAACAGTGCCTTCTTGAACGCCAATCCTTCCACCACAGAGGCCTTCTCCGTGTTCTTGTAGATTTCTACACCAGTGCCCGGCAGGTAGATGAAATCGAAAATGTCACCGTCATTGATCTGGGCCTTGAAGACATCGATGAATGCCTCTATTTGCGCGCTTAAGGGCTCGATATTGCCGCCAGTGGAATTCTCAAAGCCTTCTCTGGTAGCATCTTCCATCTTTTTGCTCGTAATGAGAGACGATATGATGTGAAGTGTTATTGCCATGGGTTCGTCTGCATTGATAACAGCATCTGCATCCTGGCTCTTCTGTGCCAGGTAGAGGGAACCCACATAGAGCTTTAAACCGAACTTCTTTCTAATACCAGCCCCGTTGAATCCCAGATCGGTGTCTCCTGCTTTTATTTTAGCAGGAATATCAACGCCGCCGACCTCCGCTGCAAAACAAACCGGAGCACACATGAAGAACACCAGAGCCAACACAACAATCTTTTTTACCATGATACCCTCCTCGTACAGTAATGTATAATCGCTTGATTAAAGCGTTTATTCCATATTGTTCAATGCTGCAGACACTCCGGACTGCAATTCATTCAATGAAGAATTCTTTAGCATATTCAAGAAAGAAAGGAAAGAATAAGAATTCAGCAGACCAGCAATCCGCCAAGCATGATCTTTTCCAGATCGAGGCGGTGCTGTTCAAATTCCTCTTCACGCATGGCCTGTTTCACCGGGAAGATATCACCGAAGCGAATCGTTACATTGGAAAAGGGCTTGGGAATCATGAACCGGTCCCAGCTGTTGAAGTACCATGCCCGGTCTGCTTTCGTATAGAACGGTACAATCGCCGCTCCACTCAACTGTGCAAGGCGGATGACACCGGGTTTGATCCTGCCCATGGGACCTCTCGGTCCGTCCACGATATGGGCTGCAATCTTTCGCTCTTTCAGCTTTTCTATCATTGCCGTCAGGGCATCCTTGCCGCCCCGTGAGGATGATCCCCGTACCGGGTCCCAACCTGTACGCCTGGCAACCCCGGCGATGATCTCACCGTCAGTGCTTTTCGAGATCATCAGCGGCGGGCAGTACCGGCGGTAATTCTGAAAATGCCTGATGGCAGAGAAGAACTGCTGATGCCAGCAGCACAGAACAAAGGCCCCGCCGTTTCCCATGTGGTCCATCCAGACATGTTCATTCTCCACCTTGAGCCGGAAGGTGCTGGAGTAACCTCGAATACATCGATACAGCAGGGACAAGGTGAATTCCCGGGTGATGAGAGGTTGCTTTTTATTTGTCATCGTGGATTGTTCTTCACCATAGTTTATGTTTTCGATAACCGGGAGAGTTACAGGAAATATCGATATATGTAAATGCGTTTAAAAAAGTTTTACATTCGATGATCGCTGTACCGGTCTCAATGAGGTGTACCGTTCCGGTTGTTTCCTTCAAGGGGTTTCAATTCTACCATTGTGGCCCCCCATCCGCCCTCGGTCCCTCCTGCAAGTCGGTATGAGACCACATCGGGATGTTTGTCGAGAATTGAATGAACGATCCTTCTGAGGGTGCCGCTGCCTTTACCGTGGACAATCCGTACCGTAAGGATACCCTTTTCGCGGCACGCCAGAAGATAATCGGGAACGAGCTCTTTCACCTCCCGCGGATGAAAGATGTGCAGATCCAATGTACCGTCTATAACGAGTTCGTGATACTTGTTTTCATTATAGTGTTCGTCATCCATAGACCAGACACTCCCGTCCATGCGGTGATTGTTTGAAAGGCAGGCCCCTTGGGTTTGCATGTGTGGTCTTGCCTGTCTGCAAAATGCTTCTCAATGTCATCATTCCCTGTGAGGCCTGATGACATTGCCACCGATAGGGGTCTAGATTTCTTTACCGCAGCACTTTTTGTATTTGAGCCCGCTGCCACAGGTGCACGGATCGTTTCTCCCCACCTTGGGGTTTTCACGGACTACGGGCTTCTGGGGCACCATATGGCCTTCATTGAAGTACCATTTTCCCTCTTCCTTGATGAAATCCGCCGATTCATGGTGGTACTGCTTGTTGTTGCGGTATGTGAAATGGGCTATGAATTCGACCGTTCCCGTGGTGTCGTTTTCTTCGCCGTCTTTCGTGCTGATGATATCAAGCCCCTCCCATTTGGACTTCTCGGACCAGCTGCGTGTGCCTTTCTCGTCATAGTCCTCTCTCTTGCCCGGATGGGTTGACTGGTAAATATGATCCAATTCTTTCATTACATAGGCACTGTAGCGTGAACGCATCAACTGCTCGGCTGTTTTTGCAAGCTGCTCGCCCTTTATGATGGGTTCGCAGCATTGAGAATACTGAAGTTTGGACCCGCATGGACATTCGCTCATTGTTATCTCCTTTTTTTGATTAGCTCTCTACGTATACGCTGACATCTTTGAGTATGCGGCTGATCTAAGCAAGCTGGGATGAGTCTGCCACACCGAGGGCCTTGTATATCTCCAGCGTGGCATTGGCATTGTTCAGGGTATAGAAGTGGATCCCCCTGACATTGTTGTCCAGGAGGTCTCGTACCTGCTCGGTGGCCCAGTGGATGCCGACCTTCTCCACATTTCCCCCTGCTTCTGCCCGCTGGACCGCTTTCAATAACGGGGCGGGGAATCGTGCCCCGGCTGCCAGTTCGGCCATGCGGATCATCCCGCTTTTGGTGATGACCGGCATTATCCCTGCTATGATGGGGACATGTATACCTGCGATCTCGCACCGTTCGCGGAAATCATAAAAATCCCTGTTATCGAAAAAGAGCTGGGTAATGATGTAATCCGCACCGGCATCGACCTTTGCCTTGAGGTGGTCGATCTCCTGCAGCCTGTTTGGGGTCTCGGGATGGCCTTCGGGGAATCCCGCCACCCCGACGCTCATGTGGGGGTAATGTTTCTTGATAAAGGTGACGAGGTCTATTGCATAGGCAAAACCGTCCGTGCCGGCCTTCCACGTCTTCTGTCCGGCTGGCGGATCACCCCTGAGTGCAAGGATGTTCCTGATGTCATGCCTGTCATACCGCTCGAGGATCGCCATGATGTCATCCCTGCACGATTCGACACAGGTGAGGTGAGAGACCACGGAGAGATCGGTCTCTGTCTTTATGCGCATGACAATGTTATGCGTGTTCTCGCGGGTCGAGCCGCCGGCTCCATAGGTAACACTTACCCATGACGGCTTCAGGGTCCGCAGGTCCGCGATGGTGTCAAAAAGCCTGTCCCATGCATCATGGGTTTTCGGCGGGAAGAACTCAAAGCTGAATGTCGTACTTGTAGAGCTGAGTATGTCTCTAACCAACATGTAACTCCTATTCTATGTAAAGGCTAAGTATTCATAATATATTAAATCATGAACCTAATGAAGTTAGCATAAAAATGCAAGGATCTCCTAGGTGAATTTTACTGCCGGCAGGTTTAAGTCCGGCCTTGTCATGGATGTCGAACCAGCCTTGACATTGGGGTGACGGCGGATAAAAAACTGTTATGCGATTATCTCGAGCATCTTCATATACTTGGCCGGTACTTCGAAGGGTTTCTCGCGGATATATTCGTCAGCCAGTACCTTCATCCATTCCCTGGACACGTCGATATCATGGGCGAGGATAAAATGCCTGCCTTCCTCCGAGACGATCTCATAGTTTCTCACAATGATCTCAACAGGCTCGGTCTCTCCCTTGAGCAGGATCCCCAGATGTATCTCTCTGCTTTTTGAATCGATTCTCAGGTTCTCCACCTTCCCGAAGCTCTCGCTATAGTGCTGCAGAACCTTCTCCAAAGCCAGAGAGAGAGCCTTGTCTTTACCCTGTTGTGCAATTTTCTTCAGCATCCCCATGTCACGAGGTCTGATCAGGTTTGATATTCGCTGCGAACTGCCGGGCCGCCATAAGGAGCACGAGGTACAGCGGAGCAAACAGCTCCACGTATTCGGTGTCTCCTGCAGAATTGATGTATTTGTTCGTCACCTTATAGACGCTGGTCATCCATTCTTCCAGCTTTTCATTGCTGCGAGCTGCCTGTATTATCTCCTGGAACAGACCTATTCCTCCATCCACGATGATGCGACGGTCGGCTTCACTATAGTTTTGAAAGAGGTCTGCCCCCGCCTTTGTCATGAGTTCCTTCACGTCTATGGGAGAATCCTGCTCGCACAGTGTATATGCGATCGGGGCGGAGCATGCGGCCATGAAGCAGGCCCCGACCGCTGATTTCTCTATGGTGCTGTGGTCGGGGTGGGGAATATGGTCTGTGCCCATGAATGCGTGCCTGGTTATGGTGGCAAGAACGATCACAGCCGCATCCATCACATCCTGAACAGGTGGCGCATCCCGCTCTGAGAGAAGCTTGTCGGCAAAATCCATTAAGGTGTCCGGAAAGTCTCTGTTCTTATCCATATGCTTGTTCCCTTAAGCTTGTTGAATGTACAATCACATCTTTTGTCATTGCTGGGAGACCGCCGTGGTGGGCGTGTGATGAAGCAATCCTAAAAAGCATAGAGATTGCCAGCAATGATAATATTCATATTCCATGCCTGGGAGTTGACGCCTCTATTCATATCCGTTCGGGTTTTCTGACTGCCAACGCCAGGCATCCCGGCACATCTCGTCGATCCCTTTCTTCGCTGTCCAGGAGAGCTCTTTGCCCGCCTTGGCAGGATTCGCGAAGCACTGTGCAATATCTCCGCTGCGGCGTCCCACGATCCTGTAGGGGACCTTTCTGCCGGATGCCTTTTCAAAGGCATGTATCATATCCAGCACGCTGTATCCCTGGCCGGTACCGAGATTGTACGTTTCCACACCGGTACTCCCCCGGAGCTTCTCCAGTGCACAGATATGGCCCAGAGCGAGATCCACCACATGGATGTAGTCGCGTACCCCGGTGCCGTCTTTGGTGGGATAGTCGTTGCCGAATACGGACAGCTGCGCTAGCTTGCCCACGGCAACCTGGGATATGTATGGCATGAGATTGTTGGGAATATCATTCGGGTCTTCACCGATCTTTCCGCTCTCATGTGCTCCTACCGGGTTGAAGTATCTCAGCAGGGCGATGTTCCATTCATTATCGGATGCATACAGATCGCGCAGGATCTCTTCGATCATGAGCTTGGTCCGGCCGTAGGGATTGGTTGCCCCCAGGGGGAAGTCCTCCTGAATGGGGACAGTGTGCGGATCGCCATAGACCGTTGCCGATGACGAAAAGACCAGGTTCTTGACCCCGTGAGCATTCATCGCCTCACACAGGACAACGGTTCCGGTGATGTTGTTGTGGTAGTAGCGCAGCGGAACATCTACGGATTCGCCAACTGCCTTGAGACCGGCAAAGTGAATGACGGCATCTATCCTGTGTCGGTCGAATATGGCATCGATCGCATCGTGGTCAAGGAGGTCCTTTTCATGGAAGACCAGCTCCTTTCCGGTGATCTCCTGAACACGCCGCAGAGACTCGAATTTTGCATTGGAGAGATTGTCGACCACCACGACATCATATCCGGCGCTGAGCAGCTCTACACAGGTATGACTCCCGATATATCCGGCACCGCCGGTGACGAGTATGTTCATGGCCCATCCTTTTTGCAGTGGTTTTTCCTGTTGTTACGTATCATGTTTACCCCTGTTTTTCACATCTTTTTTCATCACTCAATGAACACTGCATATAACTGCCCTAGCTGATACGGCGGATGTCTTTGAGACGGTTGTTCTCATCGTAGACGATCTCGAACTCTCCGGACACACCGCCATGTGAGACAAACCTGCGCAGATACGATGCAGGGAACTTCACACTCCTTCCGTCATATGAACGTGCGAGCACGTATCTGATCTCCCCGCTGTAGTATTTCTTGTATTTTTCAGCGGGTATGTACAGAACAAAGCGTATACGATCCGTTTTTCCGTTCATGCCATAGTGTTATTACGGATATTCATGGGTGAAACATGAGGACAGGTCTATGCATAGAACAAATTGTCATTCCAGAGCGAAGATCTGGTAATATCCTGATGAGCCATATCCCATATCGGGAAGCTTTTGCACGAATAGGGCATTAGAAGTGTTACCCGAATATATTTTATGAATGGCTATATACTCTCTCTGGGCTCGCGAAGAAAGTACCTCAGAAGGGTATTAATTGACCGGGTGACTTAATTCTTCCCGGCCATTTCACCCTTGTTCTCGAGCGTGCTTGAGATGGACATGAGATCAACAAGGATATTGCCGCTCTCGATCAGGACAGGGTCTTCCTGTGCTTTCTTGTCTTCCCGCTCCTCTTTGTTCTCTTCGATCTCATCGAGGTCCTTGGCAGGGGGAATGCCTTTGGCTTTCCGGCGGGTGTTTTCAAGCCCAAGACGTGTCTCCTGGGCCTTGTCCTGTTCCTGCTCGCGTTTCTCCTTGTTCAGGGAGATCCGGGTCTTATCCCTCAGTGTGCTGAGATACTTGGTCATTGCCTGCAGATAG
>ERZ795048.1496-NODE-1496-length-20734-cov-7.512549_pt1 | contig 20734 bp, 20 predicted proteins | sample MGYA00375132_ERZ795048 | MGnify/ENA primary metagenome ERZ795048 (study PRJEB30177, sample SAMN05720225) | activated sludge metagenome | isolation source: Anaerobic digester | place: Hong Kong | collected 2014-12-17 ... | reverse complement strand
AAGGGCGTTCACCAGGGTCTCAGCGACGAATCGCCCTCCGAACATCCCGTAATATCCTCTTTCATCAGGAACTATACTCATAGCATCCCGCCTCCTTCAGTATTTGAATAATTGCATGTATTTTATCCGGCGACTTCACGCCGGGACTTTTTTCAGAACCGGAACAGATGTCCACCCCGAAGGGCCTTACGGTGTCAAGGAGCTCACGAAGATTTTCCGCGCCCACTCCCCCCGCCACAATGGTGCGGTGCATATATGGAAAATCCCGAAGAATATTCCAGTCAAAGGCATGGCCCGTGCCCCCGTAGAGTCCCTGTTTCATGGTGTCAAGGAGCAGAAGGTCATCACCCTTCGGGGCGGGGATCGCGGCAGCATCCTCCGGCGCCCCCACACGGTACACCCGGATTATCCGGCGGAACCCTGAAAGCCGGTCAGCCATATCCATGTCGTACAGCTGCAGGAAGTCAAGGCCCAGGCGGTCCGCCGTAATGCGCACATCGTGCTCTTCAGTATCAACGAACACTCCCGCTTTTTTTACGGGGAGCCCCTTCATCGCGTTGATCACAGATTCCGCCTGCTCCATGGAGCAGTACCTCGGCGACTTCCGGTAAAAAATAAGTCCCGCCGCATGGACCGGCGCTTCCCGGACCGCCGCGATATCGCCCCCCCGTGTAAATCCGCATATTTTAACAAACATCTGTTATCTCCTGTATCATCGCCCCGGGGTCATGTGATTCCATGAGCGCCGTCCCCACGAGGAAAAGCCCTGTTCCCGTACCGCCGGCAACAGCCTGCACCGCAAGGGCGCTGTCCATGCCGCTGGCGCTGATTTTTGTTACGCCGGAAGGAATTTCTTTCAACGCGGCTATGCCGGCATCAAAATCCATTGCAAGTGTCTCCAGGTTGCGCATGTTTACCATCAAAAATCCCGGGTCAAGTTCAAGTACCGCGGGAAGCTCCTCCCGGTGATGCACCTCCACAAGGGGCAGCATTCCAAGGCTCTCCGCATGGGCATACAGCTCCCGGAGCCGCCCCGCCTCAAGGCACCGCGCGATGAGAAGCACCATATCCGCGCCGCATACCGCCGCAAGGTCAATCTGTTCCTCGAAATAAATGAACTCCTTACAGAGCACCGGTACCTCCGCCGCGTCACACACTTCACGGAGATCACCCCAGCTCCCGCCGAAATAGTTCCCGTCAACAAGGACACTCAACGCAGCGGCGCCCCCCCGTGAATACTCCGACGCCTGCCTGCGGGGCTCCACGGTCCGTATGCTGCCCCGTGACGGGGAGGCTTTCTTGACTTCCGCGATTACTCCGCGTTTTTCTTTTTCCAGCGTATACACCCTGCGGCTGCGTCCGGGGAATGAGCGGAGGAGCTCCTTTATTGAAGGGAGCTCCCCTTCTTTGAGATGTTTCATTGCATTGAGCGCAAACTTCTCCTTCACGACGCGCTCCTTGTGAGGTCTTCACTGCCGGAACGGAGGCGCTCCAGAACGGCACGCACTTCACCGCTGTGAATAAGTTCCAGGGCCTGCGAAAAATATCCCCCGAAGGATGTATTGAAATCACGGTCCTCCCCGGCGAGATACATTGCCAGGGCAGTATTCAGCGCCAGGAGCCTTCCCAGAGGAGTGGGCTCCCTGCTGGATATCGTCTCAATAAACAGTTCAGCGTTTTCATCAGCGGAAAGGTTTTCAGGAATTTTTTCCGCGTCGCCTTTCTTCAGGTATTTCTCCGGGAGAATAGTATAAAACCGGACATTTCCCTCAGCCACTTCGTATACCATGGTGGGATTCACCGGGGACACCTCGTCCATTCCCCCCTCGGCGGAATACAGCAGCACCCGTTCGTACCCCAGCCCCGCAACCACCTGTGAATAGAGGGGCAGAAAATCAGGAGAAAACACACCGATCATCTGCCGCTTCGGCATCGCGGGGTTTGTAACAGGCCCGAGAAAATTAAAGATGGTCCTGACGCCCAGGGCCTTCCTCACGGGGCCGGCATGTTTCATGGCGGGGTGATAATTGGGCGCAAACATGAACACGAACCGGTGTTCCCTGAAATATCGCACCGCCTCATCCCCGGTAAGGCCGATGGGTACGCCGAGGGACTCAAGGAAGTCCGCCGACCCGCTCCTGCTGCTCACGGAACGGTTCCCGTGTTTGGTGACGGGAATCCCCGCGGCGGCAAGGACCAGGGCCACGGCGGTTGATATATTGAATGAATGAGAATAATCCCCTCCGGTACCGCAGGTATCGATACCGCCATGATTTTCAATATCAAGGCGCTCCGCGAATTTCCGCATTGACCGCGCGGCTCCTATGATTTCCTCAGGGGTCTCCTTCCGGATTTTCATTGACGCGAGAATCGCTGAAAGTTCAATCTCCGAGACCCCCCCCTGAAACACCGCATCGAACAGCGACTCAGTATGCACCGCGTTCAGGACCTGCCCTTCATTAATTGCCCGTATTGTGTCTTGAATTGTATTCATGTGTTCCTCCGATAAAATTCTGTATTATTTCCATGCCGAATTCAGTACTGTACGACTCCGGGTGAAACTGCACCCCCCAGGTAAAATGCTCACGGTGGCGGATCGCCATAATTTCCCCGTCAGAGGACCGCGCCATCACTTCAAAACAGTCCGGCAGCGTCGTTCCCGATGCCACCAGTGAATGGTACCGCACCGCGGTGAAGGTCTCCGGAATACCCCCGAACAGCCTCCCCCCTTCGTGGGTGATGCGGTCCTCCTTTCCGTGCATAATTTTTTCCGCCCTCACCACGTCGCCTCCGTACACATAGGCAAGCGACTGCATCCCGAGACAGATCCCCAGCATGGGCCTCCCCCCATGGCGCCGGATAACTTCAAGGGTGATCCCCGCGTTCTCCGGCGATGAAGGCCCCGGGGAAAGCACGATCCCCTCATACGCGCTGAAGTCTATCGACTCCACATCACTGTCATTGCGCACCACGTCAACCTCCTCCCCGCACTGAAGAAAGTACTGCACGATGTTGTAGGTAAAAGAATCATAGTTATCGACCATTAGAAACATTGCATTCCTCCATATCACGTTCCACCGCAAACCCGAGGCTTATGGAAAGGGCCTTCAGCTTGTTGTGTATTTCCTCATACTCCTTCTCCGGCACGCTGTCATACACGATACCCGCACCCGCCTGGATAAACCGGTTGTCCCCGTCAAAGACCGCGGTCCTTATCGCGATGCAGGTGTCCATGCATCCGTTGTACCCGAGATACCCCACTGCACCGGCGTACACGCCGCGGGGCGTCGTTTCCATTTCTCCTATAATCTCGATCGCCCTGACCTTCGGCGCGCCGCTCACGGTACCGGCGGGAAATGTTTCACCGAGTACATCTATCATATTTTTACGGGTCGATATACGGGCCTGCACCAGGGAAACCAGGTGGATTACATGTGAAAAATCCTCAGGCTCCATGAACCGCGTCACCTCCACCGTTCCCCTGCGGGCGATACGGCCCAGATCGTTCCGCGCGAGGTCCACCAGCATGAGATGTTCCGCCCGTTCCTTTTCATCACCGAGGAGCATTTCCTTTCTCCGCTTCCGCTCCTCCCGGTCTTCAGACTGGGGCACCGTACCCGCGATGGGTTTCAGGTACACTGTGTCCCCCTCAACGCGCACATGGGTTTCAGGCGAGCTTCCCGCGATCGTGAGTTTCCCGAGCTTCATAAAAAACATGTAGGGGGAGGGATTCACCGACCGGAGCTTCAGGTAAAATTTGTAGGGATCAATCACCCGGGGAATATTCCCCCGCATGCTCAGCACCACCTGTATCGCCTCCCCTGATGCGATCAGCTCCTTTGTCCGGGAAACCTTATCCATAAAAGAATCCCGTGTCTCATTGAACTCCAGTGAAAGAGGTTCAGGACGTGTCCGGAGATACGGTATCGGCGTCTCCTGTATCCTCCCGATAATTTCATCCTCCAGTTCCTCCAGCCGTCTGCAGGCGTTGTCGTAGAGTTCATTGACCGGCACGTCCCCGCCCGGATAAATGCAGGTGGCCGCAAAAAATTTATCATGAAGGTTGTCATACACAATAAACTCATCGATCTGGACAAGATGGAAAAGCGGCGTCGAGGGATCATATGCCGCGGGTTTCCTGAGGACCCCGGCATAGTTCACAATTTCAAACCCGAAATACCCCGCCAGGCCGCCGTTAAAGGGACCGTAGCGCCTGAAGGAAGGGGACGTATACCGGCCGGTTTCCTCTTTGAGATACTGAAACGGGTCCGCATTCATCTTATGAATACCCTCCCGTGATTCCTCAATGATATAGGGCGGGAGAAATTTTACGGTCTTCACGGGATTTAACCCGATAAATGAAAACCGGCTCCATTTCCTGTTTTCCTTCGCGCTTTCAAAAAACACCACATCATTGTCCCGCTGCAGCGCCTTGAGCAGGGAAAGAAGCCCTATCTCTGTGAGATCAAGCTCCCGGTACACGGGAATCCTGCTGTAACGGCGTGCGAGTTTTGCTGCATACGATAAATCCGGAAAAATCATGGTACCTCCTTTTGTTCAGGGCAAAAAAAATGCCGCGGGTTCTGGAATTCCCACGGCATTTCTGCAGACACAAAAAAACCGCGGGTGGATGCCCACCCGCGGTTTTAAAATTTCAAGTATATATATGCTAGCGAGCGGACAACGGAATGTTGGTCCACCACCACCAGCTTGACATGTTCATAGCATCTGTTCTCTGTTCGCGTATCATCAGTCTATAATTCTCCCTTCATCGCGACTACAATAAGTGTAGCACGGGGAAATTGTCAAGCAATAAAATATTTAATTCCGGCCCTTTTTATCTTGACATTATTGGTGTTTTTCATAAATAAACAGGTATTCTTCGAAAATCATGCAGACTGCGCAGCAGAACACACTGTTCGTGCGACACACGTTAACCGGACATTCTGAACAAACACGGTGTTACTGCTTCCTGCTGATATATCTATTTCATAACCTGTGAGGTATACATGTTCCCAATTCTTTATCAGTACAAATTTATTTCAATCGGCGGATACGGCGTCATGCTTGGCCTCGGCTTTTATCTTGCCTTTCTCCTTTTCGAACGGGAATTGAAGCTCCGGGACATTGACCCCGAGCTTGCGTATAAAATACTGCTTACCGCCATACCCCTGGGGATTATCGGATCAAAGGTATTTCACATACTGGAACACCTTGATGATTTTGCGCGGTATCCAATGGAAATGATTTTCTCCGGCGCGGGACTCTCCGCATACGGAGGATTTGTGTTCGCCTTTATCGGCTGTGCCATTGTAATCAAACGAAGCAATGAGGACATTCTCACCATATGCGACGCGGTGGCCCCGTCCCTCGCACTCGGGTACTGTTTCGGCAGGTTCGGCTGTCACGTAGCAGGAGACGGATGTTACGGCCTTATCGTAAAATCATATCACTACTTTCAATTCACCGCGACACCATATCCCAACGGGATTGTTCCCACGTCACTGCCGGTATTCCCGACTCCGCTCTTTGAAGTGCTGTTTTCATTCATTGCCGTGGGTATACTCTTACAGATGAGGAGAAAGCCGTTTCCAACGGGAACGCTTTTTTTTGTGTATCTTCTTTTCAACGGCGTTCCGCGGTTTCTCGTTGAATTCATACGTCTCAACCCGAGAATGTTTCTCGGACTCACACAGGCCCAGCTTGTGGGGATACTCGTTATAATTACAGGCATCATTGGACTGGTCATAATCAACAAAAAAACTGAAAAATCCGCATAGCAGCTGCTGCACTATAACGGACACACGAAGGGCCTTCCATAACGGGAGGCCTTTTATATTGCGTCGTGATCACCCCATATTGTTCATACATTACTATTTTTGATCCCATACTGCACTTCGTCTCTATATTTTGCTTGATTTATTTTCACCACCATCAAAAATGTCTTTTAATGAACGGCATTCATAACGTTCACCGCTATATATAAAGCCGTAACCGCATAGCCATGGTAATAAATATTTTATCACATTGTATGGCAGGGGGCACTCTGCGTCTTCATTTTGGCGTGTCCTCTGTCAAATGATATTGTGCGTCCTTTTTTACAGGAAATCCGCGCAACAGAATTGATATAAAAAAATAAAAAAAATTACCGGAGGCTTATCATGTCAAACATTCACAACCGAGACACCATTGGTGACATTTCGAAACGTGCAGCCGCAAAGTACAGCGGCAAAACAGCGATTGTTTTCAGAGACCTTACCCTGTCGTTCAGTGACCTGAACGATGCCGCCTGCAGATTCGCCGCGCTGATGACAAAACTTGGCGTAAAGAAGGGGGACCGGGTCGCGGTAAACGCATACAACTCCCACCACTATCCCATAAGCTTTTTCGGCCTCGCGAAAATCGGCGCTGTCCAGGTCCCAATAAACTACATGCTGAACGGAGAAGAAATTTCATATATAGTAAACCATTCAGGCGCAAAAGTCTTTATCGTGGAGGACCAGCTTCTTCCTGTGATAGAGAAGAACATGAATACATTCAGCTCAGTGGAGCACTGGGGATTTATTCCACTTTCCGGTTCAGCAGTTCCTGAGGGTTTCTTTGACCTTGACAGTGAATGTGCCGCAATGCCTGTTGAAGAGCCGGAGGTGGAAATACTTCCCGAGGACACCGCGCAGATCCCCTACACCAGCGGGACGGAATCAAGGCCGAAGGGGGCCATGCTCTCTCATCGCGCCCTGCTCTCCCAGTACCACAGCTGTATTTTTGACGGGGAATACCGCACCTCCGACATATCCCTGCATGCGCTGCCGTTGTTTCACTGCGCGCAGCTTCATTGTTTTCTTATACCGTTTCTCTATACAGGTTCAACGAATATCATCCTTCACCGGGCCGATCCCGCGGAGATGATAGCCAACATAGAAAAATACCGCATAACGCACATGTTTTCGCCTCCAACGGTATGGATAAGCATCCTTAACCATCCGCAGCTCACATCACATGACCTTTCAACACTGACAAAAGCGGCCTACGGCGCCAGCATCATGCCGGTGGAAATCATTAAACAGCTTTCAGATACATTCCCCGGCCTCAGACTGTGGAACTATTACGGCCAGACTGAAATGGGGCCTGTTGCCACAATACTGAAACCTGAAGACCAGCTGGGGAAACCCGGTTCCGCAGGCAAACCGGTGCTGAATGTTGAAACAATGCTCATGGATGATGACGGTTCAGCCGTTCCCGCCGGAGAGGTGGGAGAGATCGTGCATAGATCAGGCCATGTCATGACGGGATACCTCAATGACCCGGACAAGACCGAAGACGCCTTCGCCTTCGGATGGTTCCATAGCGGCGACCTCGGAAGGTTTGATGATGACGGGTTCCTCTATGTGGTGGACAGAAAAAAGGACATGATTAAAACCGGCGGAGAAAACGTCGCGTCACGTGAAGTGGAGGAGGTCCTGTATCAGCATCCCGCAGTCGAGGAGGTGGCAGTCATCGGCCTTCCCGATCCGAAATGGATCGAGATAGTGGCCGCCGTTGTGGTGCCGAGAAAGGAGGCCGCAGTCACCCCTGAAGAACTCATCGCGTTCAGCAAAGAACGACTTGCGGGATTCAAATGCCCCAAACAGATATTTATCCGTTCTTCACTCCCGAAGAACCCCTCAGGGAAAATCCTGAAACGCGAGCTGAAAGCAGAGCTGGCGGACGTCAACTAACGCTGAATAAGTTTCTGCGCCGCCACAAGGAGCGCGTCCCACACAGGGGCAAATGGCGGCGCATATCCGAGGTCAAGATACGCGAATTCTTCAAGCTGCATGCGGGACGTTATTGCCGCGGCAACCACATTTATCCGCTGGGCGGCATTCTGCCGCCCAAGGGTCTGGCCGCCGATTATTTCCCGCGTGTCCCTGTTGATAAAAAGCTTCACAAAAATATTTTCTGAAGCCGGGCAGTACCCTGCAATATCATGCCATGACGCGGAAGCGGACTCCACGGATATCCCCGCCTGTTCAGCGTCGTGCTCATTGAAGCCTGTTTTGGCAACTTCAAGATCGAAGACCTTCACAAGCTGCGTTCCCACGATTCCCTTAAACTGTTCGCTATCGACGCCGGCAGCCTGGAGCCCCGCGACCCGTCCCTGTTTGTTCGCGGTAGTGCCAAGAGGCATATAGGTGTCCTTTCCTGTAATCAGGTGCTTCACTGTGGCGCAGTCCCCCGCGGCATACACATCGGGAATGTTTGTTTCCGATTTTTCGTTTATTATTATTGCGCCGCGGTCAGTCATAGCGAGACCGGTTTCTTTTAGAAACCCTGTATTGGGCAGCACTCCCACCGACGCGATAATAAAATCGGTCTCAATACTGCCGCCCCCTTTTATGGAAACTGTGAGTTTGTTTTCAACGGCGGTAATTTCTTCAACATCCGCCCCGGTCCTTACCTCGACATCGAATTCTTTCAGTTTCAGGGTAATCTTTTCCCTGATTTCAGGATCCATCGTCATTGCGACAGATTCCATCCGCTCAACAATGGTGCATGCAATACCAAGCTCCCGGAGGGTCTCCGCCATTTCCAGGCCGATAAATCCGCCCCCGATTATCACCCCTGACCGGGGAAAATTTTTCTGAATAAACTCCTTGATCCGGATGCCGTCATTGAGGTTGCGGAGCATAAACACTCCGGGTAGGTCAATTCCTTTCACCGGGGGATACAACGGCCTGGCGCCGGTGGCAATCACCAGCTTTCCGAAAGAATACTCCTCACTGTTCCCGGCGATTTTTATGGAAGCATTTCCGGCTTTAAAATCAACACGTTCCACTTCCGCCAGGGTGACGATATCGATCCCCCGTTTTTTTATAAAGTCATCTTTATTGATCGCGATAAGTTTTGTGTAGTCATCAATATGTTCTCCGATAAAATACGGCATCCCGCATGCGGCATACGATACATATTCGCTTTTTTCAAACACACCGATAGACATATTCCTGTCAGTGCGCCGAGCCTGGGAGGCAGCACTCATGCCCGCCGCGACACCGCCGATAACAAGCAGATCATAATGTTTCATCGATACCTCCGCATGTATTAAAATTAATCTGTCTGCAGTACTTAATTCCGGGCGGGTATGCTCATTTTCACATACACCTTTTGTCTGCCGTCAATATCCGCAATGACCCGGTAATGTGTTGTAACATATGTATAAAAATCATCAAAGTATTTTTTATGCAGTCCCGTCCTCGGATTGCCGTTACTCTGTCCGAAGTCGGGCCGCAAATCCACAATGTAATCAGGGGGACTTGCCTTAAACTCCTTCAAAAACCGCTCCCACATGAGATCACCGTTTCTGAAATTATTATAACGCCAGAGCTTGACCTTGTCAAGGAACTCGCCTGCGGAGAAAAACGATGTCTTTGACATCTTCCGTTTTGTTTCATAGTAGATCTCGTATCCCTCGTCCCACACCCACAGGGTGTTATCCGGGGGTACATTCTCTACTATCCATTTCTTCAGGTTTTTACGCTCATCAAAACTTCTGTCATAAGGATTGCTCCAGGCGGTATAATTCGTGAGTGAAAGCGCGACAATCACAAATATTGCCGTACATACTGCTGCGTATTTTCGCACATTCCCTTCAAGGAGGCTTATCCCGTAATCAATTCCGAAGATAAGTCCCGGCAGCATATAGAGATAATACCGTGGGTTGGACTTGTTCATAATAATTTTTGAAAGCATGGCGCAGAAAAGGACAGCCAGCACAAAATAGACATATGTATTTTCTCTGTAGAGCTTTGCTCTTACCGCGCGTACAATCCCGTACACGGTAATTCCCGTAAACGGCAGCCACTGCCAGAGCACAAGAAATCCGAAAAAGAAAAACCCCGCCTTCATATACCATGGCTTGAACCCCGCATAGGTTGACGCCCAGGTTATATTCCAGAAATGCCAGTCACCGAGGGCATTGTTATAATAGAAGTACAGAAAAAACGCGATAACAGGCACCAGGAACCCCGTGAACGCCGCAGTTCCTTCAGATATAATTTTTGAAATCCTGAATCCGTGGTTTTTCACCGTAAGGAAAGGTACAAGAAGCGTGTAAAAAATAACATTGGTGCTGATAAGCGTCGCGCAGGACCAAAAAAAACCGAACAGGAAAAGCTGCAGGGCATTCGGCTGGAAATCGTTTTTTACGATAAAATATATTCCTGCAAACGCAGGGAGAAGAAAGGTAAAGGGGATATTGTGGGGCCACAACCTGGAATTGATTGAAAGCATAACAAGCAGGACAATGGAGGAGATCATCCCCCTTACAAAACCTTCACGGTTTCCGATAATCAGAAACACGAAAAAGGCCGTAAAAGTCTGGATAACAATGGCGGATATTTTCAGGGTCCAGTACATATTATCGTACCCGAACCATTTCGCGAGCCAGAAAAATTCGAAATAGCCGAGCGGGGGATGACTGCACCCGAAATTGGTATAGAGCACACCGCCGTCAAGCATTGCCCGTGCGGCCTGTATGTAATAGAAAAGGTCAACACGCCAGATGTCAGATGCAAACAGATAGGTAGCTTTCAGCACTATTCCCGCTGCAAGCAGCACAAGGAATCCCTGAATCCTTCTCGTGGTATCCATAACATTCATCCTTATTTTCTTTTTTGCTGCAGCAACAAGGCACACTGACGCCTGAACACTATCGCGTGAAGAACCCTTTCACCATATCAATCACATGGAGTACTTCATCCTGTTTCATTCCGAACCACAGGGGAAGACGTAACAGCCGTTCGCTTTCTTTTGTCGTCCAGACATCTTCACCATGGAAATATCCGAACTTTCTGCCTGCAATCGAGGAATGAAGGGGAATATAATGGAATACAGCATATACTCCATTTGACTTGAGAAAATCTATCAGAGCTGTGCGTTCATCCAGGTCCGCAACTTTAATGTAATAAAGATGTGCGTTATGAACACATTCATTCGGAACAAAAGGCCTGGTAAGACGGCCTTCATTCTCGAGGTCCCTGAAGGCTTCGTGATATATGTTCCAGGTATTCATGCGGTCCGCGATAATGTTCTCCGCGTTTTCAAGCTGCGCGTACAAAAACGCGGCATTGAGTTCCGAAGGCAGATACGAGGAGCCGAGGTCCACCCAGCCGTATTTATCGATTTCACCCCTGAAAAACTTCGCACGGTTTGTCCCCTTTTCCCTGATGACTTCAGCTGACTCAACATAATCCTCACGGTTAACGAGAATGGCCCCGCCCTCACCGCACTGAATATTTTTGGTCTCATGGAAGCTGAAAGTCCCCAGATCGCCGATTGTACCAGCGCTCCGGCCCTTATAGGTCGAGAGTATTGCCTGGGCGGCATCTTCTATTATATGGATATTTCCGCCCTCCGCGGCGCCGGCGATTGCGTCCATTTCACACACAACACCGCCGTAGTGGACCGGCACAATGGCCCGGGTTTTTTCTGATACCGCTGATTTCACGCATTCCTCATCCATATTCATGGTGTCAGGCCGGACATCGACAAAGACAAGGCGCGCCCCCCGCATGACAAAGGAATTTGCAGTGGATGTGAAAGTAAAAGAAGGCATTATCACTTCATCACCTTCCCGGATGCGTGCAAGGATCGCGCAGATTTCCAGGGCATGGGTGCAGGATGTGGTAAGGAGGGCACGCCTGCAATGAAACCGCTCCTCCAGCCACCTGTTACATAAATGTGTGAAATCCCCGTCACCGGCAAACTTGTTTTTTTTGATAACATCGTTGATATAGCCGGCTTCCTTTCCGGTCACAGCAGGTCGGTTAAATGGAATCATCAGAAATCTCCTTCATTGAGCCCGGGGTGTTGTCCGGGCCGAAGACAACATATTTCAATAATGTATACAGCACCAGAGGAATGTATGTCAGCGCAATGATCTGTCCGATATATGCGTTGATTCCAAATATATCACACAACAGCCACAGGGAAACATAATTCATACAGAATGTGAGGATATACACAAAGAGGAAACGGAATATCCTGCTGTTGTCATGGGATTTAAACACAAGCACCGAGTATGTTTTAAAATTAAAAAATATACCAAATATATAATCAACGCCAAGGGCAACGGGCTTATTTTCCGTAAGCCAGTACATGAGCGCATACACCAGATAGCCCACAGCAGTATTCAACACACCTGTCAGTACAAACTTAAGGAACTGGACATCAACGATTTCTTTTAGCAGTCTTCGCACCGGTTTTTTCCCGAATAATGAATTGAGGAAGGTTGTTGATATTTAGATATGCCCGCCCGAGATATTCCCCTATTACCCCGAGAGACATGAGGATCATGCCGCCGATTACCAGGTTGATAACCACAATTGACGTCCAGCCTTCAACCACAGTGGTGCTGAAAAAATATTCCACAACATAATACACACCGAGCAGCAGTCCGACGACGGCCATGCATACCCCCATAAGCGACGCAAACCGCAGCGGACTCACCGAAAATGTTGTGGCAAGTTTCATGAATACCTTCAGAGAACGGATAAAATTATAATTACTGTGCCCCCTGAAACGCTCATGATGCGCGACATCAATCTGGGTCACATTTGTGGTGACCTGCAGCAGAAGGCCGTCAACATAGGGATAAGGGCCTTTATAGCGGACCAGTTCATCAACAACTTCACGGCGTATTATTTTGAAGGGGGAAAGATATATTCCCGCCGGCTTTTTTATCAGTATTTCCGCGACCTTGCCGTTAAACCAGCTTCCTGCGTTTTTCCACCACGCCTGAAGTTTTGTCCTGAAATTCGCGTAACAGATATCGTACTTCCCGCCGAGGCCCTCCACCAGTGCGGGAATATCAAAGGGACTGTGCTGCAGGTCATCATCCATAATGACCACGAGGTCCCCGGTAACATTATTCAACCCCGCCATGAGTGCATTGTCCTGTCCGAAATTCCTCATGAGATTAATGCCGACGAGGGTTTTATTTTTTTTCCCTGTTTCGGAAATCCTCTCCCAGCTCGCGTCACTGCTGAAATCGTTTACCATTATTATTTCATGGGGATATGCCTTCAGGGCAGTATTAATTTGCGACACCACTTCCGCGACGCACTCTTCACTATTATACACCGGAATTACAACACTTATCTTTTTTTTCATTTTTCAACCTGACAAACATGATATTAACAACGTCTATGGGAAATCAGCACCCGGGAAAAGAGGAACAGCAGTTCTGAAATAATCATATTTACAAATTTTTGCAACAATAGTGATATTGTCACAATTTGTCAATCACAGTACAGAAACAATGCCGGAATGATTGCAATATCACGAAACGGGTATAATAAAACGTTATGGTCAAAACACACTCCGCACATGTGCGCCCCCTCGGCATACACCTGTCAATTGCCGGCGGCGTTTCCAGGGCACTTGACAGGGCCGGGGCTCTGGGAATTGACACCATGCAGATCTTTCTTCAAAGCCCGAACAAATGGGACCCGCCGGATATCCCTGAGGAGGAAGTCCGGAGATTCATGCAAAGAAAACAGGAACTTCCCATACAGAATATTTTCGCCCACAGCATATACCTTATAAACCTTGCTTCCGACGGGGACATGAGGGCCAGATCGACAGCATCCCTTGCGGGGGAATTAAGGACCGCTGAGTTACTGGGCATTGCATATCTCGTGGTGCATCCCGGCAGCCGGAAGGAAAAGGAGGAATCCCGGGCAATCACCGATATCGCCTCGGCGATCGATGTGGCTCTTGACCTTTCCGGGACATCGGCAGTGACTGTCCTTCTGGAAACAACCGCGGGACAGGGCTCTTCTGTCGGACACCGCTTCGGGCACCTCCGCGACATCATTGCCGCATCGCGGAACCCCTCACGCCTGAAAGTCTGTATTGACACCTGCCACATATTTGCTGCGGGATACGACTTCACGGACGAAGAGGGATATCGACACACTATTGAGGAGTTTACTGCGGTACTGGGCCTTGATGCACTGAAGCTGATTCATTTGAATGATTCAAAAAAGGAAGCAGGAAGCCGCATAGACCGTCACGAGCATATCGGCAGCGGCCTCATCGGCGATAAGGGTTTTTCGCTGCTCCTCCGGGACCGCAGTCTCAGAAAGGTTCCCCTGGTGCTGGAAACCCCGAAATTCAACGACACTGAAGCTGATATTGCAAACCTGAAAAAAGTCCGCTCCCTTATAACGAAAAAAGGCGGCCCCGTATAAAAGGCCGCCCCTTCATTACATGTTGCAGATTTAGTCGAGCTTTGCCATGAGCTCTTCACTGACCTCTTTTACGCCCGGTGTACCGTCAAGTTCAATGACTTTGATAGACCCGTCCTTCTTTGAGAGCTCCTTGAAATAATTCACAGACGCAAGGGTCCCTGTAGCGGTATCGTAATAGATGTCATGGCGCTTGTTGATTGCCGCTTCGTCCTGGTCATCAGCACGGGCGGAAAGCTCGCCGCCGCATACACGGCACACCATTTTCCCGTCCTTGTCTGCGGGTTTGATGGCATCAATATATATATTGTTTGGATGGTTGTTATCATTCACACAAAGGCGGCGTCCCATGATCCGCTTTTTTGCTATTTCCCTGTCCAGGATTATCTCAATAACAAAGTCAAGCTTCATGTTTTCCTTTTCAAGGGCCTCGTGCATCGCCTTGCCCTGTTCGGAATTACGCGGGAATCCATCAAGAAGCCATCCGTTTTTACAGTCATCCTCTTTCAGCCTGTTCAGGATCATAGGGATGGTAATATCGTCCGGAACCAGGTCACCGCGGTCAATATATTCCTTGGCTTTCTTCCCAAGTTCAGTACCGCCTTTAATATTCTCCCTGAAAATAACACCGGACTCCACATGGGTAATATTGTACTTCTTCTGCACAACAGCTCCCTGTGTGCCCTTGCCGCTGCCGTTAGGGCCAAATATCAGTACATTCATACATACACCTCTTATTTTTATTTTTTATTTTCATCCCCCTGCCTCCGAGCGGGGAGATTGAAAGTACGACGGGAAAAACCGGCTCCCCATTGCAGTGGATAATGCACGCCACATGCCAGCGCATCATCCGGAAACGCAATACGCGGACCACTCCAGTAATTTTTTTCTATTCGCGTGAGGTACAGCCGGATTTTTCTATATAATAGGTATATAGATATGTTGTGCTATTTATGTCAAGAACGTTATGAAATGAAATGCGCAATACCTGAAACAAAAAAACGGCTTCATATAAAAAAAGGGGCTGACCTTACTTTAGGCCAGCCCCTTTCATGTATTCTATGGTTTTTAGTAATTACCGTTTCAGGTTAATTAATTCCTGCAGCATCTGATCAGAAGTTGTAATGGTACGGGAGTTCGCCTGGAAACCACGCTGGGTAATGATCATATCGGTAAACTGGTCCGAGAGATCAACATTTGACATTTCAAGAGTACCCGCAACAACTTTACCCCTTCCGGCGCTGTTCGCGGAACCGATATTGGCCTCCCCTGAATTGTTCGACGATTCGAAAAAGTTCTCCCCGCTCGCGGTAAGCCCCATGGGGTTGGTGAACACCGCCATACCTACCTGCGCCAGTGTCTGCCGCACACCATTGGAATATACTCCGGTTATAACCCCTGAATCATCAATATTATATGACTCCATGTATCCCATGCCGTACCCGTCCTGTTCTACCGCACGCGTCGTTGACTGTGAGGAAAACTGGGTGACCCCCTCAAGAATCCCCGCCTTCCCCAGCTCAAGGCGCACTGAACGGACATTGGGGTCACCGGCGATCCTGAAATTCATGTTCGCAATCAGGTTACCCTGGTTGAGTTCATCGGGGCTTGCGTCATCGGCTACGGAAATAAGCCTGCCTTCAGGAGAAAACCGCAGATTGATACGGGTGCTGGTATTCGCCTGGTTCGGCTGGTTTGCCCCTCCGGGAACGTCAATAGTCACCGCGCCCTCAGTATTGGTAATTGCCGCTGACGCTGTCCACTGGTTGGGACTGGTTTTCCAGAAGGTGAGTGTAAGCCGGTGCGGATCACCCTGGTTGTCGTATACATCGATATTGGTCGTTACTCCCGCGGAGGCACGCATCCTTGCGGTGGCATTCGGCGGCACCACGGGCATCCGTGCATCCAGGTTCGACTGATACCGTACAAAGGAGGTTTCACGCGCTTCAACTTTACTGTAAATCGGCACTACGATATCTTCAGGAGTCCCCGAGGTGTTCACAGCCATCTCGCCGTTCTCATTCCGCGTTGCCATCCATCCCTGGACCTTCAGCCCGTTTGCCGGGTTCACAAGGACACCGTCACGGTCAAGGGCGAAATTACCGGCCCGGGTATAGAGCGTCCTGTCTCCGTCGGACACCATAAAAAATCCGTCCCCTGATATAGCAAGGTCAGTCTGGTTTCCGGTTGTCTGAAGGCTCCCCTGTGTAAACAGCCTGTCTATGGAAGCAATTGTCATACCAAGCCCCACCTGCCTCGGATTAACACCCCCGACATTCTCCTGGGGACGTGCTGCGCCGGAAATGGTCTGGGACAGCATATCCTGAAATGTAACCCTGCTGGCTTTGAAACCGTAGGTGTTGACATTTGAGATATTGTTACCGATCACATCCATCCGTGTCTGGTGGTTTTTTAAACCTGAAACTCCTGCGAAAAGTGATCTCATCATAACGCGTATACTCCTGAACTTTAGATTATTACAATTATACTGCTACAACCCTTTTCCTACTGTGCCGCACCCGGACGAACCGCCGCTTCCCGCCGCTGGTGAAGCTGCGGTGCAGTGTTCCGGGACGCCGAAGGCGCCTGCTGCTGCTCCGGAGGATACACCGCGCTTATTTCTGACATATCAAGCTCTCTGTTGTTTACAAGGAGCTTCACAATATTATTTCTGTATGATACCTTTGACACAGTCCCTGTAATCTGTTCCCCTGACGAGGTAAGGACCGCATCGACTTTCTTGCCAAGAAGAGAAAATGCTTCCGATGCACGAGAACTTTTATGAAGGTTCTGGATGGCTTCGTTGATATTGGTCATCTGCTCGAGGGATGAAAACTGCGCCATCTGGGCAATGAACTGCTGGTCCTCCATCGGTTTTGTCGGGTCCTGATGCTGGAGCTGCGTAACAAGGAGCCTTAAAAAGGCGTCTCTTCCAAGTTCCCCGGGCTGACTGCCGTTGGACCGCCTGAGTCGAGAATTCACTTCATTTGTAGCCAGCTGCGCACGCATCCGTTCCACAGGCGACATTGTTTGATTCAATTCCATTACTACTCCTCCTACGCGGTCATATCGAATGATCCGTCATGACGGACCACCGCACCAAGTTCATACTGATGCCCGGGGTCCAATTGTACTCCCGCCCCCGGTGCGTCGCTTTCTTCTTCTCTATTTTTACCGGCAAACTGCTCCTGCTGCTGCCGTACGTTTACCTGGAACTCGCCTACCTCTATCCCCGCCTCAGCCATTTTCTGACGCAGCGCGCCGAGATTTTCAAGCATCTGGTCCCGTGCCTCGTGGCTGTCCACAAGGAACCTTCCGTGAATAATTCCATCCTCAAGCCCCAGCCGTACATTCACCCTCCCCATTGATTCAGGAAACAGCTGCATCGTGAAATGGCCGTTTTTTCCATCCTTCACCACAAGGCGTGAATTATTCAGCATGCTCTGAAGCTGGTCGTTAAAGTTCTGCATCCGGGCCATGTTGTCCGGCGCCGCACCGGCGCGGGTAAACTGCTGCCCCTGCCTGAACTGGTTAAAACCGATGTTTGAATCATTGTTCCCCTGGGAGGATTCATTGCCTGTCCCCCCGGAACGCAGTGATTCCATTACACTTCCGCTCCTTTCAACCGACACCGCGACGGAAACCTTCTGCTCACCTTCAACGGGCCTTTCACCGGAGGGCCGTGCCGCATGCTCACTGTATCTGCTCATCATTTCAGAAAGACGCGCGAACTCCCTTTTTAAATCCGGCGCATTGTCCCGGAGGGCTTCCAGGAGCCGCGAGGCATCCCGGCCATCTACGGCGGCATCACGCAGAACCGTTTCAATCTTTGTTTTCAGGTCTTTGAGAAGCGCCTCAAAGCGCTGCGGCTCCTCTCCATTCCGTAAAAACTCCTTCAGCTGTAAAAGACCTTCTTTTATATCATTGAGTGCAGCGTTGTCACCCGGCATTTCACGAATCATTGAGAGAAGACGGTCAACCTGCCCCATCGGCTCATGGACATCCGGTAAAAACTCCATAGTTTTCCCGGGAGCACCGGCGAGAAGTGCACCTGCTGTTTCTTCCATCGCTGCTGCTTCTTCTTTTTCATTCACTGCAGCTGTTTCAGTTTTTTCATGTGCATCTGATTCATTACCCACAGCTGCGTTGTCATGTTCATCCGGTTTCTGCATCTCACGTTCTGTGTTATTTTCCGGATCCCGCGATTGATCGAAACGGGATACCGCAGGATCCGGTTCGTCACTTCTTTCCCTTGCAGCCTGAGCATTTTCCGGGGCCCTTTCCTCAACAGCGGGCCTTTCCCTGGGCGAAATATCCTCCCGGGGCTCCGCTTCTCTGATATCGCGGAAGGAAACATTATTTACCTGCTCCGGAGGCCTGTTCATTTCACTGATCCGCTCCGCCAGCAGGTTCATGAAACCGGTATCCCGTGAATCAGATGATGAAACATGATTTCTGGCCGCAGCATTACTGCTGTTTCCCACAAGGTTCAGCACATCAGCCTGTATACGTTGCGTCATATAATCACTGCCTGGATTCATAAAGTTAACACCTGTGCCGGAAACCGGCATTTCATCCTTCTCACCGCTGTTACATGTTAATTATCGTTATGGCTGGAAATTATCTGAATAAAATTTTACCCCCGAAACGGGGGCCGGAGAACATACATGAAGTAAATGTCGGAAAACAGTGTCATTATGTCACATGGAAAGCAGTTTCGCAGATTAAAACAAGGAGGGTCCGTTACAACAACGACACGTCAGTTTCGGGGGGCGATATATTACGCGGAAACCGGTAAAAACCTGCAGTACATGAAAAGGAAGCAATGCCGGAAAAGCCGGCATCACCCTGCAGGCAATGCCGATTCAATGACGTCATGAGCTTTGTCCATAAGCTCCTGAATAGTATCATCCGTGAAACCCTCAATGCCAATAGGTTTATGAATTACAAGGCGCACCTTCCCCGGAAACAGTTTCATGGTGCCCGCGGGAAGAATATTTTTAGACCCGATTATTGTAACCGGCAGCACCGGAAGACCCAGGTCCAGGGCCATTTTAAAGGCACCTTTCTTAAATTCTTTCATTGTCCCGTCTTTGCTCCGGGTCCCTTCGGGGAAAAAAATCACAGAGGTGCCGTTTACAATTTTCTTTTTCGCTTCATTCAGCGACGCAAGTGCCCGCTCATGGTTCGAACGGTCAATAAAAATATGTCCCACCTTCTCGCAGCCAATCCCGATTCCAGGGACTTTTCTCAACTCCTGCTTCATGACCCACTTAAAATCAACCTTGAGCCAGCCGTAGAGAACAAATATATCATACTGGCTCTGATGGTTTGAAACAATTACATATGACTGATTCGGGTCAATATTTTCATTGCCGGAAACCTTCACACACATCGGCGTCAAATAACCGTTGAGCCGGGACCATATCTTCCCGCATATAAAACTTGTGATTCTGGGTCCCGTAAGAGGCAGCAGGATAACTGTGAGAAATCCGAAAAAAATAGTTGAGACCGTCAGGTAGGGAATAAAAATCAGCCACTTGTACGGCTGATAGAGAATATACAATAATTTCCTCATACTATCCGCCTTTCCAAAAGAAATAATACGTGTCGCATTGTGGGCAGATTGGCTATCCATCACGATGCATTTTTATATTTTTTTAAAATCACATATTGCACGAAATCAGACAGCTGTCAAGATATATACAACTTCTGCCGCATTTAGTATGCAAAAAAAACGGCCCTGAATAAGGCCGTTTTTACGGGGGGTTACTATATACGTGTTACTCAGTGTACGTGTAATACATCTTTAAAGGCCTCTACAAATGACTGTTTCGGCAATGCCCCTGCTGCCATCCGGGGACTTCCCTCTTTCGGTATAAAAAGAATAGTAGGTATACTTTTAATCCCGAACATCGCCGCCAGTTCCTGCTCCTTTTCAGTATTAATCTTGTAGATATTCACTTTTCCTTCATATTCTTTTGACAGTTCTTCAAGGACCGGGGCCACCATTTTGCAGGGACCGCACCAGTCCGCGTAAAAATCTATTACAGATGGTAATTCCCCATTGTATTCCCACTCTTTGTTGGATTCGAAGTCGAATATTTTTTCTTTGAATGTATCCAGTGTAAGGTGTTCCATGATTATATTCTCCATTATTTTGTTTGATTATTTCCCTGCCACATGCAAGGTCTTTCTTCCAGCCGCCGTTCCTATCCAATAACACTTTCCTGATTCAGTTTTTAGATATTCCGGAAAACGTTTCACGTGTTTAGTATTTAATAATTTAGTTAAATATAAAATAACTAATCTCTCTTTTTTTGTCAAGCTTTCAGGATGATTTTTTTTGATTTTGTAAAAAAATATACATTACACCACACTTCAACCGGCAGGATGATTTTTTGTTACAGGAAACTTAATTTTGAATTCTGTGCCGTGTTGCCCATAAAGGGTTATTTCCCCATTTATCTGCTTAGCAAGAACAGAAACCAGCAGCAGCCCGAATC